>Ga0182024_10009130_pt1 | contig 20620 bp, 18 predicted proteins | sample P32metaG_FD_120480 | JGI IMG/M metagenome (GOLD analysis project Ga0182024, IMG submission 120480) | Permafrost microbial communities from Stordalen Mire, Sweden - P3-2 metaG (Illumina Assembly) | ecosystem: Environmental > Terrestrial > Soil > Wetlands > Permafrost | place: Sweden: Stordalen... | reverse complement strand
TCATTGTAAATATCCTTGTATTTATATCGTTCATAAAAAGCGCTCCTATTCTTACTACTCACACATCGTATAACAAGAGACTCCTTGTTAATGCCCGTATTGCCTCGTTGTTCGTCAGGTACAGACGATCCCGCATCCGAAACTATTTCAGGCTCTCGGTCTTGCACATTCTTCTCTTTCCCAGGCTTTTCTTTGCCCTTTTGGAACGGGAAATCCAGGAAACGGGCCGCCCAGATTTTCGAGGTGGCCTCTTTAGCGGCGTTACGATTCATTTCTATCGTACTGCCCTATCAGCCGCTTGCTTTACCGAAAAGACTTCATAGGGAGAGAATCGACGCTTCCTATTCAGCGTCGATTCTCTAACGCGGTAGAGGAGGTTACCGAACCAAAAATCCGACCAATAACAACGCGACGATATTCAACACCTTGATCATCGGGTTAATAGCAGGCCCCGCCGTGTCCTTATACGGGTCGCCGACCGTGTCGCCCGTGACCGCCGCTGCATGCGCGGGAGAACCTTTCCCGCCGTGATGGCCGTCTTCGATGTACTTTTTGGCGTTATCCCACGCGCCGCCGCCGCTGGTCATGGAAAGCGCGAGAAACAGGCCCGTGACGATTGAGCCGATGAGCACGCCCCCCATGATTTGCGCGCCGCTTACGCCGGGCAATAACCCGGTTACCGTAAGCAGGACGATCACGATCGGAAGTCCCACGGGAATTAACGCCGGCAAAATCATCTCCTTGAGCGCCGCGCGCGTCACGATGTCGACCGTCGTGCCGTAATCGGGTTTTTGCGTGCCTTTCATGATGCCGGGCATCTCGCGGAATTGGCGACGCACCTCATCCACGACGGCTCCCGCCGCGCGCCCGACCGATTGCATCGCCAATGACGCGAAGAGATAGGGGGCCAGACCGCCGATCAGCAGGCCCGCGATGATGTAGGGATCGCCGATGTTGAACGAGATAGAATGTTTTGCGCATTGCGCCGTCGTCGACAAGTGACACTTGTCTTTGAGTTCTTGCAAGAACGAAGCGAAAAGGACGACGGCGGCGAGGCCGGCCGAGCCGATCGCATAGCCTTTGGTGACGGCTTTGGTGGTGTTGCCTACCGCGTCGAGCGGATCGGTGACGTCGCGCACGGATTTGGGCATTTTCGCCATCTCCGCGATGCCGCCGGCGTTGTCGGTGATCGGACCGAACGAGTCGATCGCGACGATAATGCCCGCCATCGATAGCATGGCCATGACGGCGATGCCCACGCCGTAAATGCCCGCTTGCGCAAATGAGACGAGAATGCCGAGCACGATCACCGCTGCCGGCGCGGCCGTCGCTTGCATCGAAACGCCGAGGCCTGCGATGATGTTGGTCGCGTGTCCGGTAGTGGAAGCTTGCGCGATCTGTTGTACCGGGGCGAACTGCGTGCCGGTATAGTATTCGGTGATGAACGTGATCAAGCCGGTGACGATCAGCCCGGTCAACGAACAGATGAAGACCCCGGAAGCCGTGATGGGAAGATCGCCTGCTAGCGCGCCTTGCGCGAACTCTTGCTGCGTAGCGACGTAAAACGCGCCTGCCGACAGCGAGCCTGCGACGATGAGGCCGTTGTACAACGCGGCCATGATGGAGCCGCGCTCATTTTTGCCCATGCGCACGCAAAACGTGCCGACGATCGAAGCGATGATTGAGAGCGCGCCCAGAAGCAACGGGAAGGTTACGGCGCCTGGATAGTCGCCCAACGTGAGATGCCCGAGCAACATCGCGGCCACGGTGGTTACCACGTACGTTTCAAAGAGGTCGGCAGCCATGCCGGCGCAATCCCCCACATTGTCGCCCACGTTGTCGGCGATCACGGCGGGATTGCGCGGGTCGTCTTCCGGGATGCCGGCTTCTACTTTGCCCACAAGATCCGCGCCCACGTCGGCGGCCTTGGTGAAGATGCCGCCTCCTAAACGCGCGAACACCGAAATCAACGAGCATCCGAAAGCTAGGCCGACGAGCGCCGAGAGCGATTTTCCTTCATCGCCCCCATTGAGCGAAAGAACAATGGCATAGTAGCCCGCGACGGCGATGATGCCTAACCCCACGACCAACAATCCGGTGATCGCGCCGCCGCGAAAAGCCAAAAGCAACGCGGGCGCCAATCCCCCGCGCGCCGCTTCGGCGGTGCGCACGTTGGCTCTCACCGAGATGAGCATGCCGATGAAACCAGTCGCGCCGGAAAGCGTCGCGCCGATGAGGAAGCCGATCGCCGCTTGCAAGCCGAGCGACGGCGCGATCGCAATGAGAATCGCGAGCACGGCGGCGACGAGCGCGACCGTGGAGTATTGCCGCCGCAGAAATGCCATCGCGCCCTCTTGGATCGCCTGCGCGATCTCTTGCATCGTCGCATTCCCAACGGGTTTGCGTAGAATCCAGGACACAAGGTAAAGGCCATAGAGAATAGCCGTAAGGCCGGCGCCGAGGCCGAACCATATCCCAATCTTCGGATCCACGAGTTCATCCTTTATCAGCAGAAAGGTTTGCCGAGCAAGACAAGCGCTAAGTACCAAGACGCTTGGCCGTTCTTGCGCGGAGACCTGCGGGCGCAGTAGGTTGGATCGGGAAAGGCGAAGGGCGGTGCGCTATGTCGCACGCCGCTCGCATTGAAGATGTCGATTTCCTCGTTGCAGGTTGCGGCCCGGCGGGGGGCGTCGCTGCGCGTGAGGCCGCACGGAGCGGCGTGGAAACGCTGGTGCTCGAACGAGATGCCGTCGTCGGCGCCAAACGCGTTTGCGCCGCCGGGTTGCGATCGGACTTTTGCGAGATGTTCGATCTCCCCCGATCGATCATCCACTGCGATACGCCGACGCTCGCGATGCACGATATCGAAGGACGACGATACGAGTATCCGATTCCCGTGAGCCATACCAGCACGCGAGAAGAACTCGACGGCGCGATCGAACGCCTTGCGCGCGAAGCGGGCGCGCATATTCGAACGTCCGCTTTATTTCGTAGCGTGCGGCGCGAAAATGGCCGCTTGCTCGTTGAATACGCGGATCTGCTCTCGGGAGAACGCCGCTTGGTTCGCGCGCGTCGCGTGTTCCTTGCGCAAGGCGCGGGCGTGCGTATCGATCCCGGCGAGCCGCTGGGATATTCGCCTTGGAACGGCGGTCTCATTACATGCTTTCAGTATCGCGTGTATCTCGAACGTCGCGCGACGCCGGAAACGTATAAAACGTTAGAGCTGCATTACTACGTCGGCGCGCGACGGCGCAACGTGATCGCATGGATGTTTCCCAAGCGAGATCATCTCTCCGTCGGGTTAGGCATTCCCGCCAAGGTTCCCGGCGCGGAGTTGCGAGCGGAGCTGGACGCCTTCATGGAAACCGTGCGGCGGCGGTTGTTTCCGGGAGTCGCGTATACGATACGCGAAGAGGGAAATCTCTTGTACGGCGGCGCGCCGCGACCGCGGCTGGCCGACGGCAACGTCTGCGTCGGCGGAACGGCGGCGGGATTGGTCGACGCGACCACGGGCGAAGGCATCCATGAAGCCGCGATGAGCGGACGTTTCGCGGCGGAGGCGGCGGTGCGCGGCGACATGCGCGTGTATGAGCGTCTAACGAAAGCGGCGTTTTATGGGCGTCTGCGTCATCGTCATGTGTTGATGACGGCTTTGGAGCGCAATCCCGCGCGTTTTCGTTTGCTCTTCGAACAGCTCGCCGCCGAGCCGAAACTCGTCGTGTTGCTCCAACACGATCGTAACGATTTTTCTCTTGGAGAATGGCTTTATCTCTATGGGCAAGCCGCGCGCTTCGGCATGCGCGCCTGGGCGCAAGCGTAGTGGGCTTCGTCGCGACGCGTTTTGCTCGTTTGATTGCCGTTTGCGCGATCGTCGTCGTCGCGAGCTTCATGTTCATGCAATTGATTCCGGGAGATCCGGCGACGATTCGCTTGGGCGAGCACGCCGATGCGCGGCAAGTCGCGGCAATGCGCGCGCAACTTGGGTTGGATAAGCCCTGGCCCGTGCAGCTGGGTATGTATGCGGCGCGCGTCGCGCACGGCGATCTAGGCGTATCCGTCGTCGACGGGCAATCCGCCGCGCACAAGCTTGCGCAAGCCTTCCCCGCGACGCTTGAACTCGCGTCGGCGGCGCTGTTTTTCGCGGTCGCGGCAGGCGTGCCGGTCGGCGTATTCGCCGCCGTGCATAAACGCACATGGAGCGACGGCCTAGCGATGAGCGGCATGATGCTGGGCGTTTCCGTCCCCGTTTTCTGGCTTGGATGGATGCTCATCTATCTGCTGGCCGTTTTACCGGGGCGTTTGGGATTTGATCTTTTTCCGATATCCGGACGCCTTTCGTTCGCGTACGTCGTTCCCGCGCGCACGCATTTGCTCGTCCTCGACGCATTGCTGGCCGGGAATTGCGCCGCCGCGTGGGATGCCTTGCGCCATCTCATGCTTCCGGCCGTGACGTTGGGAACGATTCCTTTGGCGATCATCGCGAAGATCACGCGATCTTCCATGCTTGAAGTGCTCGGCAGCGATTACATTCGCACCGCGCGCGCCAAAGGGGCATGCGCAAGAGCCGTGCTCTTCGGGCACGCGTTGCGCAACGCTCTTATTCCGATGATCACGGTGATCGGCTTGCAGACGGGCATGTTGCTCGGCGGAGCGGTGCTCACCGAGCATATCTTCGCATGGCCCGGGGTCGGCCGGCTTGTCTTCAACGCGATCTCGAATCGAGACGCGCCGCTGGTCAACGCTTGCATCCTCCTCTTCGCGGCCGCGTTCGTGCTCGTGAACGCCTTGGTCGATGTCGTCTACACGCTCGTCGACCCGCGCCTACGTTCTTAGCAGGGTAAAGCTAATGCGTGAGGGTAAGAAATAGCTTTCGGAGGATTGAAGCCTGAGTTTGGGAGAAGCCGTGCGCCCGTACGTTATCGCGGGAACGACGTACACACGCGAAGAGGTCATCCATCGGTACTTGCACTTGGTGAAGTATGTGGCGGGCCGCATCTCCGTGAATTTGCCTCCGAACGTCGAGTTGAACGATCTCATCAATGACGGCATCATCGGCTTAATCGACGCGGTCGAGAAGTATGACGATAGCCGCGGGGTGAAGTTTGAGACCTACGCCATCACCCGCATCCACGGCGCGATCATCGATGCGTTGCGCGCGCTGGATTGGGTTCCGCGTGCGGTGCGCCAACGAGCGCGCGAGATGGAGCGCGCCAGTCAAGCGTTGGAAGCGAAGTTCGGTCGCGAACCCACGCCTTCGGAATTGGCGGAGCAGTTGGGGATCACGGTCAAGATGCTCGATTCGCTCACCCAGAAGGTGCGCGGCACGGCCGTCCTTTCGCTGGAAGAGCATTTGCCCAACGATCGCGGCAATGAGATTCCCTTGCTCGATACGCTCAAGGATCATGCGACGGACATCACTTCCACGGTTGAAGCCAACGAGGTGAAAGCGGCGCTGTTGCACGCGGTGGAAAGCCTTTCCGCGCAAGAGCAAACCGTCATTCGGCTGTATTATTTTGAAGGCCAAACGCTCAAGGAAATCAAGGCGACTCTCGGCGTCTCCGAATCGCGCGTTTCCCAGATTCACGCGCAAGCCGTCATCAAGTTGCGCCAACGTTTGCGCGAGCTGCACGACGATCTGGGCTATCGTGAGAACGATCCCAACATCAAACAGAAGTACGTCCGCAAGCCGGTTGCCGAAGAATCGCCCCAGACCCCGTCGCAAGCTTCCGTCTCCGAAGCGTAACGGCGGATGGGGTGGTTCAACAAGCTGCGTTCCCTGTTCGGCGGCGCGCAGCAAACCTCTGCGGAAACGCAGGCGCTTGCGATCGCCGGCCGGCCGTTGGATCAGGCGTTCTGGGAAGAGTTCGAGGAGATTCTTCTTGCGGCGGATTTCGGTATGCCCACGGCGACAAAGATCATCGAGGGCTTGCGCGTCGTTGCCGGGCAGCAGCTTTGGCATAGCAGCGATGAGGTCGTCGATCGCTTCAAGAGCGACGTGCGGGCTTTTCTTACCTTGCCGGAGGCAGGGCTCGCGTTGCGTTCGAAGCCGGCGGTCGTGCTCGTCGTCGGGGTCAACGGCAGCGGCAAGACCACCACGATCGGCAAGCTCGCGCATCTGCTACGCTCGCAGGGCAAGCGCGTGACGGTGATTGCGGCCGATACGTTTCGCGCCGCCGCGGCCGAGCAGCTTGGCGTGTGGGCGCAGCGAGCAGGCGCCGAGTTCGTGCACGCAAACCCTGGGGCGGATCCTTCGTCGGTCGTCTACGACGGCTTGATCGCGGCGAAGGCGCGGGGCGCGGACGTCGCGATCATCGATACGGCCGGGCGCTTGCAAACGAAAACCAACTTGATGGAAGAACTAAAAAAGATGCGCCGCGTCGTGGAGCGCGAGACGGGCGCCCCTCCCGATGAGACGTTGTTGGTCGTCGACGGGACGACGGGGCAGAATGCGATCTCGCAAGCGAAGCTCTTTCATGAGGCGACGACCTTGACGGGCGTCGTCGTGACGAAGCTGGATTCCACGTCCAAAGGCGGCGTGCTCGTCGCGATCGTGGATACGCTCGTCGTGCCGATTAAATTCATCGGCGTCGGCGAGTCGATCGATGCGCTGCGTCCGTTCGACCCGGCCGCTTTCACGGACGTGCTTTTCGAGTCGGCGGGAGCGGATGAAAAGCGCGATGGGTAGATTCCGGTTTGGATTGCAGCTGCTTTTGGACGAGCGCATGCGGGAAGAAGAGGAAGCGCATGCGCTCTTCGCGCGCGCGCAATCGGAGTATCGGCAAACTTGCCGCGCGTTGCATGAAGCGGATGCGGCTTGGGCCGCGTGCGATCGATCGGCGTTTATCGTCTTGGACGGCTTGGAGGCCGGCCGCGTCGCGCGACGGCGGGATGTTGAAGGCAAGCAGTCGGCGCAAGAACGCGCGCGCCTCGCGTTTGAGCGCGCGCATTCAATGCGCATGCCTCTGACCATTTTGCGCGAGCGGGCGTACGGGAAGTTCCTGGAAGAAGAGGAGCGTGAGGAAATGCGCGAGTTGGACGAGGCGAATATGGCTTTGGTCCTCCCTTTTCGCCGCACAGTGCTCTAAGAGCGCTTTTCGCGTTCCCGGCGAATAGCTTGGTTAATGGACGTATCGACGCTCGTACGCTTGCTTTGCGCCCTTGGGGTTATTGCGCTATTGCTTTGCGCGGTAGCCGCCCTGTTGCAGTACGAGCCCTTGACCCGCCGCCTGAGTTCCTCGCGCCGTCGGTTGATTGATCCTATCGAGACGACGGCGTTATCGAGTACCTCGTCATTGCACGTCGTGAAGATTCTCGATCGCTATTATGTCCTCGGCAGTTCGAGCGGGAGCGTCAACGTCGTGTGCCCGGTAGAGAGCGAAGGCGTTGAGGCGCATTTGAAAGCGTTGCGCGATCGTCCGTCGATTTCTTTGCGCAGCATCTTGCACGTCGAAGGGAATCGAACAGAGGTTCGATAACTCTTGCCGGCGAGAGGCGAACGCGTGAAAGAAGAAAGCAGAAAGGGGCTTACGATGGCGCAAGATGATGATAAAGCCGTTGCGTTGAGCAATGCGCTCGCGCAGATCGAGCGGCAATTCGGCAAGGGGTCGATCATGAAAATGGGCGACTTTGCGGAAAAGCTCGTCATGGAAGTGATTTCCACCGGATCCATCGCGTTGGATCTCGCATTGGGCGTGGGCGGTTTGCCGCGCGGGCGCGTCGTTGAGATTTACGGCCCGGAGTCCAGCGGAAAGACGACTTTGGCGCTGCACTGTATCGCCGAGGCGCAACACGCCGGGGGAACTGCTGCTTTCATCGACGTGGAACATGCCCTGGATCCTTCGTATGCCAAGGCGTTGGGTATCGACTTGGATTCGTTGTTGGTTTCGCAGCCGGACACCGGCGAGCAGGCTCTTGAGATCGCGGAGACGCTCGTGCGCTCGAACGCGGTCGACGTGGTGGTGGTTGATTCGGTTGCCGCGTTGGTGACTAAGGCGGAACTTGAAGGCGATATGGGAGACGCGCACGTCGGTTTGCAGGCGCGCTTGATGTCGCAGGCGTTGCGCAAGCTTACCTCGGCGATCTCACGCTCGAAATGCGTGATGATTTTCATCAATCAACTGCGCGAGAAGGTCGGCGTGATGTTCGGCAGTCCGGAAACCACCTCGGGCGGACGCGCGCTGAAGTTCTACGCCTCGGTGCGTTTGGACGTGCGCAAGCTCGAGCAGATCAAAACCGGGCAAGAGGTAACCGGCACGCGCACGCGGGTCAAAGTCGTGAAAAATAAAGTCGCGCCGCCGTTTCGTCAAGCGGAGTTCGACATCACGTACGGCCGCGGCATATCCAAGACGGGATCGATTCTCGATGTCGCATTGGAGCGCGACATCGTCGGCAAGAGCGGTTCGTGGTATACGTACGGCGATCAACGGATCGGCCAGGGTCGCGAGAACGCGAAGGCGTACCTCGAAGAGCACATCGACGTAGCCGATCAGCTTGAAGCGAAAATACGCGAGGCGCTTGCGGGCAATGGGGCGACCGCCGTCGCCGCAGCGGGAGTCGGTGAGTGACGCGGAGCAGCGCTAAAGCGGCGGCGCTGCACATGTTGGCGCAACGCCGCCTCACGCAAGCGCAGCTTGCGCAACGTCTTGCTTGCCGAGGGTACGAAGAAGAAGAAGTACGCGAGACCGTCGCCGCTTGTACGAGCACAGGCTATTTGAACGATGCGCTCTTTGCTCGCCTCTTCGTCGAGGGGCGCATAAAGCCGGTGGGGGATAAGCGCATGGTCGCCGAGCTGGTGCGTCGCGGCATCGATCGCGAGTCGGCGATCGCCTCGGTTGCCGATGCCGAGAACGGCGAGGACGATCGTCTTGACGCGGCGCTGCGCAAGCTCTTTGCCGCGCGTCCTTCGATTAGTTACCCAAGCGCGGCTCGTGCGCTGGAACGCCTGGGTTTTTCAACGTCCGCAATCTATCGTAAGCTGCGTGAGTCGGCGCGCTCCGACAACCTACAATTCGCGGATTTCGGGGACGCCTAGAGCGGTTTTCCGGAAGTCAGGAGCGTTCAAGCGGCGTCCCGAAGATACTATCGTACATGAGAGGGCGACGCTTGGATGCTCATGGCTTTCGGAAAGCCGCTCTAGCAGGTTGCCGAAAACCGGGAGCGCCCAAGTGCATCGTACGCGTCCGATCGCAGCCTGAATGCTCCTGAGTTCCGGCAAACCTTTGCTTTGGCGGGTTTGCAGCACGCCGGTCAATTGCAAGACGTCATGAGAATAATGAGGCGGTCGTTCTAATGCTAGGGTGCAGATTGGTAGGCAAGACGATTGTTGTCCTTGCGGTTTGCAGGAACCGTCTTCTTCGTGATAGCGGCGATGGTCTTGTTGTTCCCAGATTTCGGAACCGTACAAGCGCTGCTTGTCGATCCTTCGGCGTTCGCGCCGTCTTGCGAAGACGCGGAGCCGTATACATATTGGCGATATCCCTCATCGTTCCGATCTTTTAACGTCATCCGAAACGTTGAAGTATGGGATGCGCACGCGGCGGTATGCGGATTCGCCAACGCCGCGGCGGGCGGTTGAACGAGGGCTATGACGCCTAGGAGGGCGGCTAGTCTCGTGCACTCGCTTTTTACGGTCAAAACACGCTCCTTTTCATCCGGCGGCGCGGAATTATTGCATTCCGCGCAGTGAAGAATAAGCGCCGCTTATACGACGAGTCGAAGTACTCCTTGCGAACAGTATAGGAGATGATTCTACATCCCCGTTGCGGGCGGCGGCGATGCCTCCTAGGATAAGGAAGCGGGTTCCCCGTAGTGCCTGACCGGATGCGGCGTTTTATGATAGTTATGTGTATGCTCGTTTGTCTTGCGACCAACTCTCCAAGCGGGGCGATCGAGCTTGACGTGATCGCGCGGGAGGCCGCGAGCTACCATAATGCCGATGCGCATTTGCAAGCCATGTATCGCGCCGCGTTGCTCAATACGAGTCGCCAGGCGACTTTTGCCCCCGACGAGACGGCGTATGTGAAGACGGGGGATATTCCTGCCGAATGGCTGCGCGACGCAAGCGCCCAGGTGCGTCCGTATCTGTTTTTCGCGAAAGATGATCCGCGCATCGCGGCTTTGTTGCGCGGGATCATCACGCGCGAGGGGCATTATTTGCGCGTGGATCCGTACGCCAACGCCTTCACGTTGGATTACCGCGTGTGGGAACGCAAGTACGAACTCGATTCGCTCGCATATCCGATCATCTTGGCATGGACGTATTGGAGGCAAACGGGCGACGCATCGATTTTCACAGGCGATTTTTCCGCGGGCTTGGATCGCGTGTTGGAGACGATGGAGCGGGAGCAAGATCATCCGCGCAACTCGATTTACCTTCATCGCGAGCTTTTTCAAGGGAGAGGTCGCCCTGTCGGATACACGGGAATGATTTGGACGGGGTTTCGCCCGTCCGACGATGCTTGTACGTACAATTATCTTATTCCGGCGGAGATGATGGCGGTGGTGGCGCTGGGAGAGTTGGAGGAGATCGAGCGCGACGCGTATCGCAACCTCATCAAATCCAATCGTGCCAAGACCTTACGCGGCGAAGTGCAGAACGGCATCGAAAAATACGGCATCGTCTTCACGCCGAACTACGGGTACATCTATGCGTACGAAGTGGACGGGCTGGGCAACGCGATCACGATGGACGACGCGAATATCCCAAGCCTGCTCGCCGCGCCGTACCTGGGATACGTCAAGGCGGATAATCTTGTGTATAAGAACACGCGTCGTTTCTTGTTGTCCAAAGATAATCCCTACTATTACGCGGGATCCAAGGCGCGCGGAATCGGCAGCGCGCACACCAACGACGGCTTCATATGGCCGCTTTCGCTCGTTGTTCAAGGTTTGACGGCGAGTAATCAAGCCGAGAAGCACGATGTGCTTGACGAGTTGCTCGCAAGCGATCCGGGGGATCATTTGCTTCACGAATCGTTCGATCCTAATAATCCAAGGCGCTATTCACGTAAGGATTTCGGTTGGCCCAACGCCTTGTTCTCCGAGTACGTGATGACCTCGTTCGCGGGCTTCGCGCCCTTGCCCAGCGGGAACACGTCCGATCTCGAATTTCGGGGCGAGTGATCAGCTTCAATGTATAAAGCGGATATTATTGGGGGCCCCGGGCGCTTTGCGTCCGGGGGGCATGGAGCCGGAGGCGGAATGCCTCTTCTAACAGTGGGGGCCCCAAAATAATGGGAGCGAAGGCGGACATTATTTTGGGGGTCCAATGGGGGGACGAGGGCAAGGGTCGCGTCATAGATTATTACGCGGGCGATTACGATGTCGTCGCGCGTTTCGGCGGCGGCGACAATGCCGGGCATACGCTCGTCGTCGGCGAAAAGAAATTGGCGTTGCGCATTGTTCCCAGCGCTGTGTTGCACGAGCGTCCGGAACTGTTCATCGGCGGCGGAACGGTCGTCAGCCTCGAAGGCTTGGCCGCGGAGACGGCGATGCTCGCTTCGCACGGCGTGGACGTCAACCGCATCAAAATATCCGATCGCGCGCACATCGTATTTCCGTACCATGCGGCGCTTGATCGCGCGAGCGAAAAAGCGCGCGGGCAAGCCGCGATCGGTACCACCGGGCGCGGGATCGGGCCCGCGTATATCGATCGCACCGCGCGTATGGGTATCATGATGGGCGATTTGCGCGATCGTAAGGGATTCGCCGAAAAGGTTCGCCTTGCGCTCGCCGCGCACGCTGCGCAACTCGACGGCGCGTTCCGCTCGGAAGAGGTTGCCGCGCAAGCGCTTGCGCAGGCGGAGCGGATTGCGCCGCACGTCGTCGACGGAGTCACGTATATCCACGAGCGCTTGGAATCCGGCAAACGCATTCTCATCGAAGGCGCGCAGGGAACATTGCTCGATCTTGGATATGGAACCTATCCGTACGTCACGACTTCGCAAACGATCGCCGGCGGCGCCTGCACGGGCTTAGGGTTGGGACCGACGGCGATCGGTCGCGTGATCGGCGTCGCGAAGGCTTATTGCACGCGCGTCGGCGCCGGACCGTTTCCCTCCGAGTTGTATGACGATACGGGCGAGCGATTGCGCAAGCAAGGCGCTGAATTCGGCGTCGTTACCGGGAGGGCGCGTCGTTGCGGTTGGTTTGATGCGGTCGCCGCGCGGTATGCCGCGCGCTTGAACGGGTTAACCGGCGCGGTGATCACCAAACTCGACGTTTTGACGGGCTTTGAGAGAATCGGCATCGTGCGAGCTTATACGCTCAATGGTCGCGAGGTAGGCATGGAAGCGCTTCACGAAGCGGGGCTTGAAGTCGAAATCGAATGGTTTGAAGGCTGGTCGGAGGAGCTGCGGGCGGCGCGAACCGTTGCCGCATTGCCCGCGGCGGCGCGGCGATATGTCGCGGCGCTTGAGGATGCTCTGCGGGCGCCGGTGCTGGCGGTGTCGACTGGACCGGAACGCTCGGCTCTGGCAATCGCCGTCGCCTAACCTCCATGCCGTTACGTATAGTACGACGCGCTTTGATTGCGGTATTTGTTTTCTTTGTTCTAAGCGCGCCGTTTCGAGGCGACTTTACCCGCAATCTCCCGATCGGCGGTTTCGGCGCGTTCTACTGCGGCGGAACCGTTGTGCGCGCGGGCGGCGATCCGTATCGCGTCGAGCCGCTGCGCTCTTGCGAACAAAAGCTTCCGGCGTATTCGAACTACGGTATCGAGGGAAGCGTTGAGCCCGTGCCGCTTCCCGGCTATGCTATCGCGCCGTTTTGCTTGCTCTCGCTTTTGCCGTTTAAGGCGGCGTTCGTATTGTTTTCCGCATTGAGCGCGCTCGCGACGATCGCTGCCGTTCTCGCCCTCGCCAAGCTTACCGGTCTTACGCCGATGCTCATCGGATCGGCGCTTTTATTGGGCGATCTTTTCCATAACCTCCGGTTCGGCGAACTTCCGCCGCTGGTCATAGGCGCGCTTGCAGTTGCCGGTTTGTTTGTATCGCGCAAGCGCTATTGGGCGGCGGCTGCGGCGTTGGGCGTCGCTCTGATCGAGCCGCATGTCGTTCTTCCCGCTGTTTTCGCCGTCGGCATAGCGTTGCCGGCGATGCGACGATCATTGCTCTGCCTCGGCGCCGCGTTGCTCGCGCTTACGCTCATTGCGACAGGTTTGCACGGTGCGATCGAATATGTTGCTCGCGTGCTTCCGGTGCAAGCCGCAGCCGAACTTCCCGCTTCGGATCAGTTCAGTTTTTCTTGGATTCTCAATTTTCTCGGCGCAAGCGACACCGTCGCGTTAACGCTGGGATCGCTCTCGTATATCCTCGCGGTAGGCGTTGGAACGACGCTTGCCGTATCGCTGGCTCGGCGCTTTGAGGAGCCTGCGTTTCTTGTGTATTTTCCGCCCGCGATCGCGATGATCGGGGGCAGTTTCCTGCACGACATTCAAATACCAATCGCCGTTCCGGCCGCGCTCTTGCTTTCGGCTCGAGCGGGCGGCGTTTGGAGCGTTATCCCTGTAGCGCTCTTGGCGGTGCCCTGGTTGCAGTGGGATCGCCTTATTGAGGTCGCGACTCCCGTCGTCACGGGAGCAATCGCGTGGGAGTACGGGGTCCTTCAGGGGCGTTTGCGTCGCGCGGGGGCGGCGTTCGCGGCGGCTCTTGCGGTGCTGCTGCTTTTTCGCGGGCTGCAATATCTAGATGCGCGGCCGTTTCACCCGGCAGGCCCGGCGCCTGCAAGCGTCGCGCGGGAGGGCGACGCTGCGGAAAACGCCTCGGAGAATTGGTTTCGCTACGTTCGCGCGAGCGGATACGGAACGTATTCGCCGCAGTGGGTCGCGGCAAAGCTTCCGCTTTGGGGAGCGTTGCTTATCATAGGCGCCGTGGGCATCGGCTCCTTGCGCCGCAGATCCGGAGGCTTGCGAGGCTTGCTCCCCGTAGAAAGCGACTATGACGGAAGACTTCAAACCGGAGACGCAAGGCGCGGCGCCTAGCAGCGGCGCCAAGGTCGGGCGCGCCGTGATTTATTTCGGTTTTGTCGTCGTCGCCGCCGGCATCACGTATGCCGTCGTGCGCGGGGCGCTCGCCCGTCCTCCCGCGGATCCTACCGCCGAACGGATTCGCGTGTTGATCGAGGAGGCGAATCGTTTGCTAAAAGAGCTTGATGACAAACGAAGCGGCTAGTGCACTGCAGTGCTTTATCGGAAGTCAGGACCATTCAAGCGGCGCACCGAAGTGTACAATGGTACATGAGGGGTGACGCTTGAATGGTCCTGGCTTTCGAGAAAGTGCTGTAGAAGAGCGCTTGCAGTCCGGAAGCGTACATGAGGTAAGCTTTACCGATCTCCTCGATAACGGCCAAGCTGTGGGACGAACTCATGATGGGGGCGAGACGGCCCGAGCGGTGGTTTTCGTTTGGGGGCCGCTGCCCGGGGAACGCGCTCGCGTGCGAATCAAAACGGTGAAGGCGAAATACGCGGTCGGCGAGATGCTGGAGTTGCTCGAACGATCGGTCGAACGCGTTGAGCCGTTTTGTGCGGTGTTCGGCGTTTGCGGCGGTTGCCAGGCGCAACATTTGAGTTATCCTGCGCAGTTGACGTGGAAGCAGGGTATCGTCGCGAATGCGTTGCGCCGTATCGGCGGTATTGAAGACGCGAACGTCGCGCCTGCGGTCGGCATGGATACTCCGCGCGCTTATCGCAACAAAATGTCGTTGGTCGTTGCGCCCAAGCCCGAGGGTAAAACGGAGTTTGGGTTTTACCAGGCGCGATCGCACGACATGGTGCCTGTGCATGCGTGCCCGATCGTGTTGCCGCAGCTCAACGGCTATATCGCCGATCTCTGGAGCGCGGCGCAGGAACCGCAAACACGGCAAGCGTTTGCGGATGCCAAGCATCTGATCTCCCGCGCGGGTCGCAGCTCCGGTCAAGCGGTGGCGACGGTGACGACCGATCGACGTTCCAAGGCGTTAAGCGGCGCGGCGCGAGCGCTTGCAGCGCGTTTGCCCGGCGCGGCGGGGTTGAGCAATTCGTTCGATCCGGGCAGTCCCAACGCCGTGCTCGGCCGCAAGAATGAGGTGCTCGTCGGCTGCGCGGAGATGGAGGAAGCGATCGACGGCATACGTTTCCGCGTTTCAGCTTCGTCGTTTTTCCAGATCAACGGCGAGATGGTCGGCAAGATATTCGCATACATGAAGCCGTACGTCGGCTCCGTCGTCGACATCGTCGATTTGTACTGCGGCGCCGGAACGTTCGCGTTATTTTTCGCGAAGCAAGGCGTGCAGGTCTTGGGCATCGAGGAGAATCCGCGCGCGGTTATCGAGGCTTGCGCGAACGCGGAACTCAACGCCGTGACGGAGAAGGCGAGTTTCGTCGCCGGCCGCTCGGATAGAATGTTGCGTACCGGCGTCGGTAAGCAGGCATTGGGCAAAACGCAAGTCGTGTTTCTCGATCCGCCGCGCAAGGGCAGCGATCCGGCGACGCTAGAAGCGCTGATTGAGGCAAAAGTCCCGCAGGTGTGGTATCTTTCCTGTAATCCCGCGACGCTCGCGCGCGACCTCGCGCAGCTCATTGCCGGCGGGTATCGTTTGCAACGCGTGCAGCCTTTCGATATGTTTCCGCAAACCGGGCACATCGAGGCGCTTGCGATGCTCGACCTAGCGAGTTCCGTTTCATGAGGAGTTGTTTGCTTGGCATCCGGTGATGATATAGATGTAGCGTACGTCGCGAAACTGGCCCGTTTGGAGCTGACTGCGGACGAGGTGTGCAAATTCGGCGCGCAGTTGGGCGTCCTCCTTGAGCACGCCGCGACGTTAGAACGTTTGCCTACGGCCGATGTACCGGCGACGGCGCAGGTTATTCCGTTGTGCAACGTCATGCGCGAGGACGTCGTGCGTCCTTCGCTCTCGCACGCGCAGGTCATGGCGGGGGCGCCCAAAGTGGACGGAAGGTCGTGTACGGAGCGCGGCTACTTTCGCGTGCCGCGTATCATCAGCGAGGAATAAATGTTCGAAAAAAGTGCGACTCAGATTGCGCGCGCCGTGCGCATGCGCGAAATTTCTTCGATGGAGATCGTTGAAAAGGCGATCGCGTGCGTCGAGAAGCGAGAACCTGCCGTCGGCGCGTTTTTGTCGAAGACGTATGATGCCGCGCGCGCGGCGGCGCGCCGCGTCGATGCGCGAGTAGGGGCCGGGGAGGAATTGCCGTTAGCGGGCGTACCGCTGGGAATTAAAGATAATCTTTGCGTCGAGGGAACGCGCACGACGTGCGCGTCGAAAATTCTGGGCGACTGGGTTGCCCCGTATACCGCGACGGCCGTGCGGCGTTTGTTGGACGCGGGCGCATTGCCGATCGGCAAGGCGAACATGGACGAGTTCGCGATGGGCAGCTCGTGCGAGAACAGCGCTTTGGGCGTTACGCGTAATCCGCGGGATCTCACGCGCGTTCCGGGCGGATCTTCCGGCGGAAGCGCGGCCGCGGTGGCGGCAGGCATGACCTCAATCGCATTGGGCAGCGATACCGGCGGTTCCATTCGCGAGCCCGCGGCGTTTTGCGGCATTGTGGGCTTCAAGCCGACGTACGGTCGGGTATCGCGCTATGGGTTGATCGCGTTCGCTTCAAGTTTGGATCAAATCGGTCCGCTGACGACAAGCGTGGAAGACGCGGCGCTCGTGTACGACGTGATGGCGGGGAAAGACGAGTATGACGCGACGAGCCTGGATCGCCGCGTCGAGCTAACGTCCGGACATTTGCGCGAAGATCTCAAGGGCGTGCGCATCGGCCTCGTGCGCGAATTCGATTTAGGCGTCCTTGATTCGGCGGTTCGGACGCAGTATGAACAAGCGTACGGCGATCTCGAAAAGCTTGGAGCGAAAATTACGGAGGTCGCTCTTCCCAGCGCCGAGCACGGCTTGGCGACCTATTATCTGATCGCGCCGGCGGAATGCTCTTCGAATTTAGCTCGTTTCGACGGCATGCGGTACGGATTGCGCGTGCAAGAGAACGACGTCACGTTAACGTACGAGCGGACGCGCGCGGCGGGCTTCGGCGATGAGGTGAAACGTCGCATTCTTATTGGAACGCATGCGCTTTCCAGCGGATATTACGACGCATATTATGTACGCGCGCAGAAAGCCCGTACGCTGATTGCCGCGGATTTTGCTCGGGCGTTTGAAAAATGCGATCTCATCGCGTGTCCGGCGGCGGCTAGCGGGGCCTTCGCGTTTAACGCGAAATCCGATCCTTACAGCATGTACTTGATGGATTATTATACGATTCCGATGTCGTTGGCCGGCTTACCGTCGCTTTCCGTTCCGTGCGGTTATGCGACGCCTTCGGATTCAAGCGTCCCGCTGCCGCTCGGTTTGGAATTGACGGGACCGCTTTTCGAGGAGCGTCGCCTTCTCGGAGCGGCGCACGCTTACGAACGCGCGACGCGTCATGCGACGCGCATTCCTATGCCTTCCTTGGAGAACGTTAGGATATGAGTACGGCGCAAGCGGAAAAAACGGAGGTCGTCTTTGAAGCGGTCATCGGTATCGAATGCCATGTTGAACTGAAAACGCAGACGAAGATGTTCTGCGGTTGTCGCAATGTTTTCGGCGGCGAACCGAACACGAACGTATGCCCGGTGTGCCTGGGTATGCCGGGTTCCTTGCCGGTTCCCAATCGCTTGGCGATAGAGCAGATGATTCGTGCCGGCCTCGCGTTCGGGGCGCAGATACCGGCGTTTTCGAAGTTCGATCGGAAGAATTATTTCTACCCGGATATGCCGAAGGATTATCAAATCTCGCAGTACGATATGCCTCTAACGCAAGGCGGCGTCGTGGAGTTTTGGATGCTCGACGGCGCGCGAGGGAGCTGCCGTTTAGAGCGCATTCATCTCGAAGAAGATACGGGCAAATCCACGCATGCCGGATCGGCCGACGGGCGCATTGCCGGCAGCACGTATTCGTTGGTTGATTTCAATCGCGCGGGCGTTCCGCTCATGGAGTGCGTTTCCAAGCCGGATCTGCATAGCGCACCCCAGGCCGTTGCGTATTTGGAAGCGTTGAAGCGCACGTTCGTTGCGCTGGACGTGAGCGACGTGAAGATGGAGGAAGGCTCGTTGCGTTGCGATGCGAACGTCTCGATTCGTCCGCTCGGCGCAACCGAACTCGGTACGAAAACCGAGATCAAGAACATGAATTCGTTTCGCAGCGTCCAGCGCGCGATCGATAGCGAAATCGCCAGGCAAACCGCGATCGTCGCGAGCGGCGGGCGCGTGAGTCAAGAGACGCGCGGATGGGATGAGGCCGCAGGCGTCACGCATCTCATGCGTTCCAAGGAGAAGGCGCACGATTATCGCTATTTTCCCGATCCGGATTTAACGCCGATGGAGATTCCCGGCAGCGAGGTGCAACGGTTGCGCGAGGAGCTTCCGGCATTGCCGCAGGCGCGATTGGATCGCTTTATCTTGCGTGATAAGCTTTCCGTAACGCAGGCGAATCAGATTGTCGATACGCCGGGTTTGGGAGATTATTACGAAGCATCCCTTGAGATCAGCAAACGTCCGCAGGCGACGGTCAACTTCATCCTCGGCGATATCTCGCGCTTGGCGAACGAGCACGGCGTGCGGGCGGATCAATCGAAGATAACGCCCGGCGCCGTCGCGCAGCTTGTGGAATTGACCGAATCGGGGACGATCAATTCCAAGACGGTTAAAGATTTAATCGAGCGATTATGGGTGGGCGGCGGCTTGCCTAAAGATATCGTGGAAGTCGAGGGGCTTGCGCAGGTGAGTGATCTGGGCGAAATTGACGGGTTGGTTCGCGACGTGCTTGCCGCGAATGAGAAAACGGTCGTCGATTTCAAGGCGGGCAAAACGAAGGTGATGGGGTTTCTCGTGGGTCAGGTGATGAAGGCTAGTCGCGGGAAAGCGAATCCTACGATTGTGGAGGAACGGCTTCGAATGGTATTGGGGGCGCCCTGATGACTGCGGCGTTTTCTTAAGCAAGGAAGCGCGAGCGGGCTGTGATGTTGCTGGAAGGTAGAACTTATGCTAGAATCTAGATATGGCTCTAAGCATAAAGCATCCCGAAGCCGACCGGTTGGCGCGTGAATTGGCGGCGGAAACCGGCGAAGGGCTTACTGAGGCCGTCCTCGGAGCGCTTCGCGAGCGGCTTGGTAGGGTTAAGAAACGGCACAAGGGTTCTCTTGTTCGAGAGCTTGAGGGAATTGCCGCTCGCATCTCCGCCATGCCTACGCTGGATACGCGATCGACAGAGGAGATTCTCGGCTATGGACCTGACGGTTTACCGCACTGAGTCGTGGTTATCGATAGCTCCGCGCTGATTGCGATTCTTCTGAATGAGCCCGAGCGCGTGCATTTTAGCAATGCGATCGAGCATGATCCCGTTCGCCTTATGGCTGCTCCGACGCTTTTGGAAACGGCAATGGTTTTGTCGGCAAAAAAAGGCGACGATGCTTTGCGCGAGCTTGACTACGCGATTTTAAAGATGCGCGTTGAAGTTATTCCGTTCGGATACGATGAGCAGCAGATTGCCCAGAAGGCATTTTTATTGTACGGCAAAGGACGGCATCCGGCTGGCCTAAATTATGGAGATTGTATGTCGTACGCCGCAGCTGCGGCGAGAGGCGAACCGCTTTTGTGTAAGGGGGAAGACTTTCCTCAGACGGATATCAGCGTTTGTGCATGACTCGTCTTTGATGCCGAAACTCGCAATACTTGCTGATGAACGAACGCTCGCGTCCTTGGATTTTCCCGCGATCCGCGAACAGCTCGCGCGTCATACTATGTCGGATCGCGCGACGCTGCGCGCTCGCGCACTGGCGCCTTGCGCCGACATCGAACGTATTCGATTGGAACAGGCGGCGACAAGCGAGATGCGCGCTGTGGTTGCCGACGCTGCTTTTTCGTTGCCCCGCATCATTGAAATGGAGAATGCGATCGCGCGCGCCGTGCGCGGCATGCCCCTGGGTGGGGAAGAATTGCGTGACCTCTCCGTTGCTTTGGGCGCGGCGCAAGCCGCCGTGCGTCGCATTCGCACAAGCGAAGCGCCGACGCTGCAGGCGCGTTGCACCGGCGCTGCGAGGTTGGACGATCTTCTTGCGCGCATACATCACGCGATCGGCGAGCGAGGCGAGGTACTTGATAGAGCTTCCCCTGCGCTTGCGCGCATTCGCAAGAGCGCGGCGCAAGCGTACGACGATGCGCGCGCGCGTTGTCAGGCGATTTTGCGTTCCTCGGCCAATGCGGATGCGATTCAAGATGCGATCGTTACGATTCGCGGCGGGCGGTTCGTTATTCCCGTGAAAGCCGAATTCAACGGCAAGATTCCGGGCGTTGTTCATGACGCAAGCTCCACGGGCCATACGCTGTTTGTCGAACCGCTTGCCGCGCTTGAGGTAAACAACCGCGTGCGCACGCTGCGCGTTGAAGAAGAATACGAAGTCGCTCGCGTTCTCGCCGAAGTATCGTCGCAGGTCGGCGCGCAAGCCGAAGCGATTGAAGGCAATCTTGAAATCCTTGCAGACATCGATCTTATCCTAGCGCGGGCTCACCTTGCGGAATCCATGCGAGCCGTTGCGCCGATTGTCGCGAATGAACCGCATTTGGTGATCAAGAACGGTCGTCAT
>Ga0182024_10009129_pt1 | contig 20621 bp, 11 predicted proteins | sample P32metaG_FD_120480 | JGI IMG/M metagenome (GOLD analysis project Ga0182024, IMG submission 120480) | Permafrost microbial communities from Stordalen Mire, Sweden - P3-2 metaG (Illumina Assembly) | ecosystem: Environmental > Terrestrial > Soil > Wetlands > Permafrost | place: Sweden: Stordalen... | reverse complement strand
GGTTCTAACTCCAATGATTTTTTTCGGCTGTACTTATTATCCGTGGAGCGCGCTGGCGCACTTTCCGATTCTGCAGAAAATTGTGTTGGTGAATCCGCTGGTTTATGCGAATGAAGGATTGCGGGGAACGCTCGTTCCTCAGTTTCCGCATTTATCAGTGCTGGCAGTCTTAGTAGCGCTTACATTATTTGATGCGGCGCTGCTTAGCATTGGGCTGCGGCAGTTTCATGGCAAAGCTGTCAGCTAGAACGATTCCTTAAATACGTCGCTATTTCATCGGCGGTACATAAGGAAGATACCGAGCGAACAACCAGCACAGGAAGAACACGACGGGCACGTGGACGATCAGTTGCAGAACTCCATAGCCGACGATGTCTCTGGCTTTCAATTTCAGAATGCCGAGGAGAGGCAGCATCCAGAAGGGATTCACCAGGTTGGGCAATGCTTCTGACGCGTTGTAGATCTGGACCACCCATCCTAAATGAACCTGGTTCAGGTTCGCGGCTTGCAGAACGTAGGGCGCTTCGATGACCCACTTACTACCGCCGGAAGGAATGAAAATTCCCAGAACAGCAGAGTACATCGCGACTAATAAGGGATAGGTGTTGTGAGTGCTGATGGAGGCGAAAAGTTTTGCCAGCGCGTCTGCTATGCCGGTGCCGACAATCATTCCGAAGATAACCGCGTAAAACGGAAACTGGATGAGCACGCCGCCAGTGGCTGGAATGCATTCTCCTACCGCGCGCATGAAGCACTTAGGCCGCCAGTGTAATAAGAGGCCGACGGTGATGAACATGAGGTTATAAGTATTGAGGTCGAGGGCGGCCAGCGCACCTTGCGGCGAGGTGCGGAATACGTCGACGAGATACCAGCACAACAATGCGGCAACTAAAATTGTGAGCAGGGGACTGTATTCGAGCCACTCTCCGGGCTTGCTGCGGTCTTCCAGACTGGAGTTAATGGGAGCGTATTGGATGCCATAGGACTCGGCGGTGCGGGCGTTTTCGGGCGAGGGCGTCGATAAGTACGCGATGATCACCGACAGCGTGATCAGGATTGCAGTGGTAGCGATGCTCTGCCACAAGAAGAGGGTTTGAGTAAGTGGGATGAGGCCGCTGATGTTGAACAATGAAGGCGGCATGGATGACTTAGTCGCCATCAGCATGGCGGCTGAAGATGAAAGTCCCATGGCCCAGACGGCACCGAGGCCGAGATAGGCGGCGGCTCCCGCGGCGCGGTAGTCCATTCCTTTGACGCGATGCGCCAGTTCGCGAACGAACAGTCCGCTGAAAATCAAGCTCAACCCCCATGAGATTAGGGAGGTCAGCATGGAGAAGAGCGCGACCATGGCGATGGCTGAGCGCGGCGACTTGGGGATTCCGGCCAAAGCTTGGATGGCGCGATAGACGAGGGGAGTCGATGCGACCACATAACCGCCGACTATGATCATGACCATCTGCATGGTGAAGGGAACTAAGGTCCAGAAGTTCCTGCCACCCTGGATGGCTAATTTGCTGGGGCTTTGGTGGAGTAAAAGTCCGGCGATAAAAACCACGACTATTCCCAGCAGCGCAAAGATCAGCGGATCAGGAAACCAGCGCTCGCTCCAGTTGGCGAGGCCGAGACCAAAACGGACTAATGGCTGTTTCTTCGTCGTCGCTTGATTCTCTCGGGGCGTGTCCATGGCTGATCCTTTCAATCTGGCGGCTTCTTAGCTTATTTGCGCGACATTGTAGCGCCGGTTTGGCGACTTGGTGATGTCATCGAGAGCTTTTACCACAAAGGACACTAAGGTGCACGAAGGAAATTCGTTAGTAAATCTGAAGGATTGTTTGTATTAAATTCTGCTATGGGTGTAGCATGCCTTCGATTAGGGCTGACGGGTTAGCCACTATTGCTTCGGGAGCGGGTCCATGAATACCTTTCCGGTTATGCTGGGGGCGCTGTGCGTGTATGCGCTTGCCTATCGTTATTACAGTGCGTTCATTGCGGCCAAAGCGTTAGCGCTTGACGATCGGCGCACGACTCCGGCACACCTTTATGCCGACGGGCATAACTATGTTGTCTCGCCGAAATGGGTGCTTTTTGGGCACCACTTCGCCGCGATTGCTGGCGCTGGGCCGCTGGTAGGACCGACGCTGGCCGCGCAGTTTGGATTTGCGCCGGGCTTTCTTTGGATATTAGTGGGCGCCGTGTTCGCCGGTTGCGTGCAGGACTTCACCGTGATGGTGGCTTCGGTGCGTCATCGTGGCCGATCGCTGGCCGATATTGCCCGCACGGAGATCAGTCCGTTCGCTGGGCTGGTCGCGATGATCGCGGTGCTCTTTATTTTGTTAGTTACTCTTGCCGGCCTTGGCATTGTGGTGGTCAATGCGCTGTCGAATAGCCCGTGGGGAGTTTTCACGATCGGCATGACGATTCCAATCGCGGTGGTGATGGGATGGTGGATGTTCAAGAGCCATACGGGGCAGATCACGGTCACGGGGCCAAGCATCTTTGGAGTTGTTCTCTTGGTGGGAAGCGTGGTGGCGGGGCACTGGGTGGCGCAGAGCGGTTTTGCGGGAGCGCTCACGTTTTCGCCTCATCAGATAACGATCATGATGGGCATTTATGGGCTGGTGGCTTCGGTTCTTCCGGTATGGCTGGTGCTGGAGCCCCGCGATTATCTCTCGACTTACGTGAAGCTGGGAACGATTATCGTGCTGGTGATCGGTGTATTCGTGGTTCATCCTAATATTCAGTTTCCGAGTTTTACTCCGTTTATTCATGGCGGCGGGCCGATCATTAAAGGCAAGCTGTTTCCGTTTCTTTTTGTGACGATTGCCTGTGGCGCGATTTCGGGCTTTCACTCGCTGGTGTCGTCTGGCACAACTCCGAAAATGCTCGACAAAGAAAGTGATGCGCGCTTCATCGGGTATGGCGCTATGGTGGCCGAGTCGCTGGTTGGAGTGCTGGCATTGATTGCGGCCTGCTCGCTCTATCCGGGAGATTATTTCGCCATCAATACTCCGCCGGCGGTATTTAGCCATCTCGGAATGTCGACGGTCAATCTGGATATGTTTTCACGCGAGGTCGGCGAGAAGCTGGCGGGACGCACGGGAGGCGCGGTTTCACTGGCGGTTGGCATGGCACAGATATTTCGCGGGCTACCTGGGATGAATCGACTGATGGGGTACTGGTATCACTACGCCATCATGTTCGAGGCGCTTTTTATTCTTACTACGATTGACACGGGAACGCGCGTGGCGCGTTACGTTTTGCAGGAACTGATGGGCAAAGTGCACAAGCCCTTCGGCAATAATGCATGGCTTCCGGGAAATCTGATTACGAGCTTCTTTGTCGTCATGGGCTGGGGATATCTGATCTATACGGGAAATATATCCACGCTATGGCCGTTGTTTGGAACTGGCAATCAGTTACTGGCTACGATCGCGCTGGCGGTGGCGACTACGTTCCTGATTAACATGGGTAAGAAGCAGTATGCGTGGATCACGGCGGTGCCGATGTGCTTTGTGGGGGTCACGACGCTGACGGCAGGGGTGATGTCGATCAAGAATATTTTCTGGCCGCTGACTCAGAAGCCGGGCATGGTCTTTACGGGATATCTTGATTCCATCCTTATGACAATCTTTATTTTGGGCGTGATTCTGGTGGTGTTTGATGCGGTGCGGCGATGGATCAAGACCTTGAATGGCGAACCGGTGCCGGTGGAGGCGTTTGGTCCTCCGCTGACGGACGCGGGCGAGGTGAAGATGGGGTGTTGCTAGGCAATCGAGGAAATCGAACACCGGGGCTAAAGCCCAAGATTGTTGGATGGCTTACGCGGCCCTGAAGGGCCGCTCTTCCACGTAAGCTCCTGCAGGATTTGTGGGGAAGATTCCAAATCGCGGAAAGATATTTATCGGAAGAATATTATGCCGGCAAAAAAAATCTGCGGGATCTTGCCAGCCTCGGCAACGATCCCGCAGTAGTAGGTGCGTTCTCACTAATGTTAGAAGGTGAAGATTGGCCCGAATTCCTGGCGCCAATCGTGGGCTTGGGTCCTGTCAGACCCGGCAAAGAGGACGCCGGGCTTCGAGGCAGTGTGCGTGTCGATATAGCTGGTTTCATTGACGAACGACACCCAATTGTTCATTTTGTAAGTCAGTGAAACGGTGTCGAGGTCAGTGCGAACCAGGCCATTACCGTGGCGAGCGTCCGAAGCGTTGGCGCGATCGGTGCCGTACTGCAGATGGAGTACCCAGCCTGCATTATGGCCTTCCGGATCGGCGTGGAAGATTCGGGAGAGTGGGAAGCTTAACTCGGTGAATCCACCCGAGCCTCCGACCGGTTGAAGGTTTGCGGCTACAACTGGAGTGCCTGGGCAAGTGACCTTCGTCCCGGCAGTTACTCCACCGGCGCAGCCGAAGCCGATGCCGCGGCCGCTATAGGAGTCGCCTACACCGACTTCAGTAGCAGTTCCCAGATTCGACCAGACATCGTTGAGCTGGCTGGCGAAGAAGAAGCGTAAGTCATCGCCTTTGTAAAATTTAGCGACCCACGTTACCCAAGGCGTTGGCATTTGCGCCTCAACCGTCCAAACGTTCTGCGGATTGGTGACGTCAATGCCCTTGGGGAAAATGCTCAGCACGGTACAAGTCGGAGTGAAACAGTTGGACGCGCCGACAATTGTGGTTGTGTCGGGCAAACCGATCGCCGGCACCGTAGCACTGGCGACGCTTAATGCCGAGCCGGGAATAATCTCCTCAATCCGGGCATGGTGGCCGCTCACGATAATCTGGGCTGGGGCGACGCGTGTCCAGTTATGCGAGAGCGGGAATTGAAAAACTAATCTGCCTTCAAGGCCGGGTTGGTTAGAGTCAGAGCCTGCGCGATCTCCAAAGCGTAGTCTCTGATCGGTGGTGAGTCCGGCTGAACCTGCGACGGGCAGGACAATCGCGACTTCCGGCTGGATCTTCAAGTCGCCGGCGTGAAATTGAATGCCAGTGCGGAATTGCGGGATGCGTTCATAGAGTGAGCCCATGGCAACGCCCAAGCCGGTGGTTTCAAAAAGGTTCGGGAGCGATGACGAAACCAGACTCCAGTCTTGGCCGAACTCCATAAACATGGGCAGACCGCCAACGTGGTGATCTAACCGCGCGTATGCGAGGCGGAGCGTGAACTGGTTCGACCGGGCGCTGCTGATATTGCGGTTGCTGACGTCTGTGTAGTCGCCTTCAAAATCCGCTTCAACTTTGCCGGTAATGACCCAGTCTGACCGCTTCGGAATCCAGTTAAACTGGCTACCGATGCGGAAGCTGCGCGCCTTGATGTGGAATTGCGGATCGGAGGTCGGGCCGGTTCCGGCTGCGATCAACAGCGGGAGAGGCCAGTCCTGGTCGCCGAAAGTGGCGCCGCCGCTCGACGCGGTGTCTTCAATGGCGCTCGCCTTGAAGAAACCATACAGCTTCAAGTTGGCGCCGCTTCCAAGGTGTAAGTCGGGAATCATTCCCGTCTGCGTCGGGGCGTCAATCGGGAGAACGCGTAAAGGTGCGACTGCTGAAATTCCAGCGGGCCCCTGCGAAACGGGTGGAGTTCCCGTGGGAGTCGAAGGGGGCTGCATCGAACTTTGTTGCACCGCGTTTACCAAACGCGGTCCGGAGTTAGGTGTAGTGACCGACGCGGACGCGTTCATAGTTACGGGTGCGCCAGCAGTGGCTTTGTATTCCTGCTGACTGATGAGGCCCTTTTGCATGAGCAGTTGGGCGAGGCGGGCGTTGGCTTCCTCTGGTGACGAAGCCTGATTGATCGTTGCGACTTCAGCGGGAGATAGAATTCCCTTGGATTGAAGTAACACGGCGAGGGGGTTGTTACTGGTTGGCGGATTTTCCTTTTGCTGGGCCGCGGCTGCGAGGACGAGGGCAAGCATGGAAGTTAGCAAAATCAATCGTGAGACGGGGCTCTTCATATGGGACAACCTCCAAAGACAAGTTTGAGATCGTCAGCCCGATGGCTAAATGCTTGGGGCAGCATCCAGACACTTAGGCGGATGTGAGCATCCTACTTATCGTTACGATCAGAGGATGTCAAGTTATTTCCTCGCGGAAATAAGTCAGATTATGGCGGGTTATCCCTCCTCAAACAATCGAAACTCTCGTTCCGCTGTTGACTAAGGAAGGTCCCCCGAAAATGTGCAATGGAGAGTAAAACAGCAATGTTCGGGTGTAATGTGATCGGGATCACCTATCTATGTTCGGGATACCGGTTCAAAGATCACTTTATTCATCTTCTATGTTCGGTCCAAGCATTTCGCTTTTCTCTTTTCCTACCGGACCGTGGTAGTATGCGCGGGCATAAGTATTGCGAAGCCCACGAAACGCGTGCAGCCTTAAGGAGGAACCTGTGACCTCTTCAACCGCGCCGGTACCCAAGACTTCTGCTGGTCCGGCTAATGCAGTGGTATGGCTGGTGGCGATGGTGGTGATAATGGTTGCAGCCGTACTCATCTTGAGGATTCCGTCTCCCGCTCATCCCTGGCAGCAGAATTACGACCCCACAGGACATTGGTGGCTATCAGCGCTAGTTGCCACTCTACCCGTCGTGGTGTTGTTGGGTAGCCTCGCGCTGCTGCATATGAAGGCGCACTATTCGGCGCTGCTGGGGCTCGCGACTTCACTCATCTGCTCGATTTGGTTTTTCGGCATGCCGGCCACCCTCGCCGCAAAGACCGCGGTGTTAGGTGCTGGTTATGGCTTACTGCCGATCGGTTGGATCATTCTCAACGTTATCTTCATGTACCAGCTAACTTGCGAGGCGGGACTATTCAAAGTGCTGCAGGAGAGCCTGACGGGCATTACACAGGACCGGCGCCTGCAACTATTGCTGATCGCTTTCAGCTTTGGAGCTTTCTTTGAAGGCGCGGCTGGATTCGGGACGCCGGTCGCAGTGACTGCCGCGGTGCTTATCGGTTTGGGATTTAAACCACTGGAAGCGTCAGGGCTATCGCTGATCGCCAATACGGCGCCGGTGGCGTTCGGCGCGATAGGAACGCCTTTAATCGCCCTGCAGGCAGTTACTGGATTGGATCTGCTTCAGTTGAGCGCACAGACCGGCCGAATTTTGCCATTCTTTTCGGTGCTTGTGCCGTTCTGGCTAGTGTGGGCATTTGTCGGTTTTTGGGGGATGCTTGAAGTTTGGCCTGCGGTATTGGTCGCGGGAGTATTCTTCGCCATCCCGCAATATATTATGTCGAACTTCCACGGGCCGTGGCTGGTGGATGTGGTTGCGGCCATTGTCTCGATGGTTGCGTTGATTCTCTTTCTGATGAAGTGGCAGCCCAAGCGTATTTGGGGATTTGAGCACGAGGGACAACGTGAGGCCCGAGGCACTCATGGTCACAGCCGATCGACGGTTGCAAGAGCGTGGGTACCGTGGCTGGTGTTGAGCGTTCTGGTTTTTATGTGGGGATTGCCGACCGTTAAAATTGCACTCGATAAAATTTCGGCGCCCAAGTTTCCGGTGGTTGGATTGCACCAGATGATACAGCGTGTGCCGCCCGTCGTTCGCAAGCCTACAGGTGAGGCTGCCGTTTACTCCTTGAACTGGTTGACCGCTACTGGTTCCGGCATTCTTGTGGCGGCTGTGATTTCGGGACTGATCATGGGTTTCACGCCATGGAAGATGGCGCACATATATTGGAAGACGCTCGTCCGTGTGCGCTTCTCCCTGGTCACAATCGCGGCCATGCTTTCTATTGGTTACATGACGCGCTACTCAGGCCTGGATGCGACTATGGGCTTGGCCTTTGCCCGGACGGGCGTGCTCTATCCATTCTTTGGAACTTTGCTTGGCTGGCTGGGCGTGGCCCTAACTGGGTCTGATACTTCATCGAACGTATTGTTTGGAAGCCTGCAACGAATTTCTGCCGAGCAGGTTGGAGTGTCATCCACGTTGATGGCGTCGGCTAATAGTTGTGGCGGAGTGATGGGCAAAATGATTGACGCCCAAAGTATCGTCGTCGCCAGCACAGCAACTGAGTGGTACGGGCATGAAGGAGACATACTGCGCTTTGTGTTCTTCCATAGCATTGCGCTGGCAGCATTGGTTGGGATTATGGTGACCCTGCAGGCCTATGTATTTCCGTTTACAAAGTTGGTGGTGCGATAGCTTTGCGGAGAGCCGGGCGTCCTCGCCCGGCCTTCTGAGTGCCGCACGGTCGAGGGCGCCCGTCCCCACACTTTTGGCACTTCATGCTTCGGGCTTGAAGATTACCCCCTGGCTGCTTCGGCTGTTCATCACGACGCGAATTGGGTTCGTGAAGTGCAAGTGGCGGACGCAGCCTTGCTCTTCGACCGCTTGCTGATCTGCTAACCATTGCCAATCGACTAAGCCTTCGCCCGCATCTGGGTTTACGGTGAAATAGCCGATTTGGAATGCAGTGAGATTCTGAAAAAAATGGCTGCCCTGCGATGGCGTGACGCGAAAGTCGCGGAAGCCGGCTTCCACAATTACGCGCGCGCCAGAGATTTCATCCCACTCGACTGGAATGCCGAGCCAAGGCTCCGTCGACCCCCAGCGTCCGACACCGATGAGAAGATAAGGACGGTTCTCGTCGTTGAGCCGTCGATTGAAGCGTGCGACTTCCGCGGCGACCTCCTGACTTCGGCTGCGTTCGAAGCGCTGCGAATCTACTACCACGAGGTCGTGAAGATTTTCAATGCGGCCATTGCCCAGCACACGGTTGCTCATGCAAATCAACCGTTTGGACTGCACATCGTCGAGGACTAATTCCTCCGTCTGACGTGCCAAAGTGAGGGGACGGATCTGGAGAAATCCAAACTCAGCAGCCTGCCCAGCGGAGTGCGGCAATCTGACGGCGAATTCAATTTCCACGGGATTGCCAAGACCCTGCTCGCCCGCCCGAACCAGATCATCGAGGATTTCGGCCAGAGGGAAAGTGCCATGCTTGAGCATCGGAGCGAAAGTCACGATGCGGGCTCCCGGACGACTTACCCCATCATAGATGGCGTGATTATCTCGCGAGTAAGTGGAAGCCACGGCTTGCAGCGTGCCATCGCTTTCGGCTGTGTCCAAGCCGAAACGACTTTCGTGCCAATGAAAAGGACCTGCGCCGTCTTTGCGGTCGTCAAGGAGTTTTTGTGAAGCGCCATTTAACTCAAGCGCCCAGAATTCCGACTGCGAGTTAGTCAAAATATCTTCGACCGATGAAAACTGGATCAGGTTCTGGGGATATCGTGGGCAGAAGGTCAAACACTTTCCGCCGTCCACGACGGAACGGCCGAGACCGAGCGCCACCGCTGCGATGCCATCCTCGAAAGTCATAGGAGGTACGGGATAAAAATTGCGGGAACGAATGACGCCGGAGAAATCAGGATAGAAGCGCCCGCAGTGCGCCGTGCCGACAACCTGCTGCAGAATGACCGCCATCTTTTCTTCTTCCAGACGGTAGGGAGTTGCGCGAACATAGGCCTTAGCATGGCGGCTGAAGGTAGAGGCATACACGCGCCGAATGGCTTGGCTCAGGGCGCTCAGCCGCTCGTCTAAATTTGTTTGCTGATTGCCCAGCATGAAAGTCTCATAGACGCCGGTGAAAGGCTGGTATTGAGAATCCTCCAGCAGACTCGATGAGCGTATGGCGAGCGGGTGGTTAACTTCGATCAGAAATGATTTCAGATCTCCCGTGAGAGTGTGCGATAAGGGCGCAGCCAGAAACTTCTGTTGAATTTCCTTGTCGTCTTCGCAATGCAAAGCGAAATCGAGGAGATTATTTTCGGCAATGAACTGATCGAATACATCGGTCGCCAGAACAACCGCCGGCGGAACTGAGATGCGAACGCCCGGGAAGCGCTTGTTGATGCGGCTTTTGCGCAAGAGATGGCGAACGAATGCCAGTCCGCGGGCCTTGCCGCCGAGTGATCCTGATCCGATGCGCAAGAAACTTGATTCGGAAGGCTTGAATGTCTCGGCCCTGAAGTCTCCAATTAATACTTCGCTCTGCTCGTGGCGATACTCATTGATCGATTCGATCAGATCGCGTCGCAAATGTTCAGGACTGGCGAAATCGGAAACCCTTCTGGGACGCAACTTGGCCGCTAAGGCAAACTCGGTGCGAGCCACGAGCCAGTGTGAGAAATGATTGCTCTGCGCGTGGAAGACGATACTTTCCGCCGGAACCTTTTGTAATTGTTCCTCCAATTCGTTCAAGTCTTGCGCCCGTCCCACTTCGCTCTCATCGGGTAAACGAAAAACAAAGTCCCCGAATCCGAATTGCTCGGTCAAAATCTGGCGCAGGTCTTTTAGAAGCGTGGGCGAACGTTTACGCAAGAACGAATAACCCGCGGCATGCGCGCGCGGACGAAATTCGGGGCGGCCGGTTTGCAGCACAACAGGCACGTCCGGCACGAGGCTCTTTACCATGCGGGCCAGTTCAAATCCGGCTTCCGCGCTCAGTTTGCCCTCCATTGGAAATTCAACATCGGAGACGACTCCGAACAGATAGTCGCGATATTCCTGAACGAGGCTGGCGGCTTCTTCGAAGTTTGTGCTCAGTAAAATTCTCGGCCGCGCCTGCATGCGCACCAGCTTATGGGCTACGTTCACGCCCTCTTGGATGACGCGCCGCGACTGCTTGATCAACTCTGTATACATCACGGGAAGGAACGATGAGTAATAGCGAATGTTGTCCTCAACGACCAGGAGGACGGGCACTCCCATGGAGCGCGTGTCGTGCAGCACGTTGCGTTTGTCTTCGACGTATTTGACGATGGCGATAAGGATTCGCGCATTGCCTTGCCAGAGAAAAACGCGCTCAATATCTGTAAGCGGATTGCGCGCAACAAAGTTCTTGATCTCGCGGTAGTCATATCCCAGAACGACGACGGGAACATCGAGTCCCGCTTCTTTTATCTCGCGAGCTAACTGAGCGGCGTTCATGTCACCAACTGCAAGATTCGTGACGATGAGATTAAAGTGCCGCGAGCGAGCCATGATCGTGGCTTCCGCGCAGGAAGAAACATGAGTGATTCCTGGAATCTGCTGCAGGCTTAAGTCGAGAGATTGGTCGATAAGTAACTCGTTGAGCCGTCCATCTTCGCGCAGAATGAAGGAGTCGTAGAGGCTGGAGACAAGAAGAATGTTATGCACCTTGAAGGGCATCAGGTTTTCGAAGCCTTCAAAGCGTTCTTCCACGTCCAGAATCGATTCGGCGCTGCGGCGGCCGCTCATGGGAATATCCTAGTCCAGATTTGCCGCAACAAGAACGTCGTCGATCCAAGTGCTATCCGCAACTCACGCGGTTCTGTCTCATGCGCTCTCCGCAACGACCAGTTGGTTTTGTTCGCCCAAGCCATCGATGCCGAGCCGCATCCGGTTTCCAGCTTTCAAAAAAAGCGGCGGTTTACGTCCCAAGCCGACTCCGGGCGGGGTTCCAGTCGCGATGATGTCGCCGGGTTGCAGGCTCATGAAGCGGCTCACATAGCTGACGATTTCGCGAACGCCGAAGATCATGGTGCGGGTGTTTCCGTTCTGACGGCGTTCTCCATCGACCTCTAGCCATATGCTCAAATTTTGCGGGTCAGGGATTTCGTCGGCGGTCACGAGCCATGGACCGATCGGACCGAACGTGTCGGCGCTTTTTCCCTTCACCCACTGGCCGCTGTGTTCGAGTTGAAAGGCGCGTTCCGAGACGTCATTGACCACGCAGTAGCCGGCGACGTAGAACATCGCATCCGCCTCGCTAACATATTTTGCAGGCGCGCCGATAACGATGCCTAACTCAACTTCCCAATCCATCTTGGTTGCGCCGCGTGGAATTACAACATCGTCGTTCGCGCCGCAAATGCAGGAGATAGCTTTCATGAAGATGACGGGCTCGCTCGGCACCTGCATGCCAGCTTCTTTGGCGTGATCGGAATAGTTCAATCCGATGCAGACGAATTTGCCGATGCCTCCGACACAGGGGGCAAGGCGGAGTTGATCCTGTTTTTGGCCCGTCACTAGCGGCAGTTTCGCAACGTCAATATTTTTCAAGGATGCTAAAGAAGTCGGCGATATAGTTTTCCCCGTAATGTCCTGAACAGCGTTTGAAAGATCGCGAATACGGCCTTCGGAATCGACGATTCCAGGCTTCTCCTCTTGAGGCAATCCATAACGTACCAGTTTCATGTTTTCCTTTTTCTCCCGTCTCGTGGGGACGTTAGACGATCTATGAGATAGGACGACGCATTTGTTTGATCGCTGCACGCAGCAGAGCCGAGCCACCGCACTTGCCATCACTTCATCGGCATTGCCGATTGCTCCAGCAATTCTCTTAGATATTGCTGCCAGGCCGCCGCCCACGTATGTGTACCATGCCCGTGCGTCTGGTCCGAGATAGGTAGCAGTCTGAATTTGCCATTCTTCACTTTCTTGATTTCGCGCTCCGCGATGCCCAACTCTGGTGGATTGATCAAATCATCAGCGGAATTAACGAACATCACCGGTACTTTGATTGATGCGAGTTTCGCAGACGGATCGTAGTCGCGGGATGCGCTGACCGCGTAAAGAAAGTCCGTGGCGTCCATGTCGGCTGTACTGCGTTTAATGGTTTCATCCAAATAGTGATCGGCGGCGTCGCGCGTCGGCAAGTCTTGCTGCATGTGCAGCGGAGAATTGCCAATGAGCAGCAGAAAATCGGCGGAGATTTGCAGCGCGAGAGGCGGCTCGCTCGTATACTCACCATTTTTCCATAGCGGATCGTTGCGGATTCCGTCAATCACCATCTTGCGCCAGATTCGGTTGCGCCCCGCGACCTCAACCGGCAAACATGCGATGGGCATGAGGGCATCCATCTCATTGGGATAGGCTTCACCCCACATAAAAGAGTGCATGCAGCCCATCGACGTGCCCAGGACCAGCCGCAGATGGTTCACGCCCAGTCCCTTTTCGACCAGTTCATGCTGCAGCGCGACCATGTCCGCATAATCATATTGCGGAAAGCGCGCGTGCATGCCATCGCTAGGCTTGCTCGATTTTCCGTGGCCAATATTGTCCGGAATGATGAGGAAGTACTTGCTCGCATCAAGCAACTGCCCTGGCTTAAAGAGCACGTCGGCAAATATCGGACGCAGGAATTGGCGACCGCTTCCGCTAGTGCCGTGCAGGATGAGAACAGCGTTCGTTGTGCGCCCGCTGGAATCTTTCAGCGGAGTGCCGAAGGTGGTGTAGTGCATCTTTACATCGCTGAGAGTCTCGCCCGATTGAAAATGAAAATTGTGAATAACGAAGTCGCCCTCGTGCGGCGCCAGGCTCGCGTTAGCGGCAGTTTGAGCAGGAGCCAGCGTGGCCGTCGTTAGCAGAAACGTCAGCAGAAAAACAAGAACAATGATCGCTCCCATATTCTCGAAGATTCTTTGCGCCATTTTCACTCTTCTCATCATCCTTGTACTCACCATGATCTCGATTATTGCAAGATGTGCGCCTCTTTGGGACGGCTGCGCGCCGCCAATTCATGTGCAGCGAAGAAATATAACATCAGCCAACATATCTCGGGCGGCTTCGTCGAACAAATGAGCCGCATGTTAGGCTTCTGTGAACCTTGAAAATTTACGATGATCCGCCGGGTTTTTAAAGCATTTCAATATCGCGATTTTCGCCTGATGTGGATCGGCGCCTGCACATCCAGCATTGGCACCTGGATGCAGATCGTGGCGCAGGGGTGGCTGATTTACCGGCTCAGCCATTCGGCATTCCTGCTGGCGCTCGATCAATTCCTTGGCGGTCTTCCGATTTTTCTTTTTTCTTTGATCGGCGGTGTAGTGGCCGACCGGATGGAACGCCGGAAGATTCTTCTTGGCTCCCAATATGTACAGATGGCGACAGCGGCGCTGCTGACGATTCTCGTAGCGACGGGCCGCGTGCACGTATGGCACATTCTCTGTCTTTCATTTATTTCCGGATTCGCTCAGGCCTTTGGCGGGCCGGCATACCAGGCGCTGATTCCGACGCTAGTCGAAAAGGACGACATGCCGAATGCCATTGCGCTGAATTCGATCCAGTTCAATGTGGCGGTGATGGTGGGTCCGGCGCTCGCGGGGCAGACGCTGGCGCGACTTGGCGAAAAGTGGTGCTTCGGCCTGAACGCGCTCTCTTTTCTTGCACCTATTATTTCTCTTTCGCTCATCACTGCCCGCTTTTTGCCGCTGAAAACCACGCAGACGATGTTCGCTAGCCTGAAGCAAGGAATTCAATTTGCGCGCAAGCAGAATTCCATGGAAGCGCTGATCATTCTCGCTTTCTGCATGACCGCTTTGAGCATGCCGATGCGAACTTATATTCCAGTTTTCGTGAAAGACATCTTCCATCGCGGTCCGGAGACGTATGGCAACCTGCTCGCGCTAATGGGGCTCGGGTCGATCTTCGGCTCTCTGATGATTGCCACCGCGGGCAATATGAGAAGGAAAGGCTTTGTCGCTCTCGGAGCGCTTGCCTTGCTGGGCGCGGGAATAACTGGCTTCGCGCTTTCGACGTCGCTGCCGCTCAGTGAAACATTTTTAGTGCTGGTGGGGGCTTCGATGATGGCGGTTTTTGCCACCGTCAATTCGCTGGTCCAGTTGATCACGACCAACGAAATGCGCGGCCGCGTGATGAGCGTTTACAATTTCGCGTTCCGCGGCGGCATGCCCATGGGAAATCTTTTGACGGGATGGCTCGTCCCGGTCTTTACCGCGCCCGTAGTGCTCTGCTTTAACGGATTGCTGTTGGTTATCCTCGCCATGTATTTTTTCTTCGTTCAACGGCGAATGGCCGCGCTCTGAATTGAAGGCGATCCGTTAAGAAGATTCGCTGCTGCATGCGCCTTGCAAAAAATGTCAGCGGTTTCCAGAAAACGCCTCCCCACCTCAAAGAATCAAATTCCACCGAAGTCGGAGACCCTAAAAATCAAGCCGCCAAAATGGCAGCCGTTTTGTTTGCGGCCCTAGGATGGAGAACCATGAGCAACAAAAGGCCAGATCCATCATCTTCGCTGCCCGATCCCAAATCCTGCGATAGCGATTCACTTGATCCTAAGTCGAAGTCGGGATTTACTCGTCGTTCATTCCTGACCCAGTTGAGTGCTACCGGACTAGCGGCGACTACCGTTCCTTTGCTGCACGCAATGTCGGCGGCGCAGATGGAGACTTCTCCCGTGGTCCCGCCATTGGTTGCCAACGGATCGCCTGTCGATATGGTGCTGAATGTGAATGGACATGAGCACCGTCTGCGACTGGAGCCCCGCGTAACCCTTCTCGACGCGCTTCGTGAAAATCTGAATTTATTCGGAACGAAAAAAGGATGCGACCACGGCCAATGTGGCGCCTGCACGGTCCACGTCAACGGCCAGCGAATTAATTCGTGCCTGACGTTTGCCATCATGCACCAGCGCGATCAGATCACGACGGTCGAAGGCTTGGCGAAGAATGGCGAACTCCATCCGCTGCAGGCTGCCTTCCTGGAGCATGACGGCTTTCAGTGTGGCTACTGCACATCCGGGCAGATTATGTCGGCAGTCGCATTGTTGAAGGAGTCGTGCGGAGAGAAAGACGACGACGTGCGCGAGTGCATGAGCGGCAACATCTGCCGATGCGGTGCTCATGCGAATATTGTTGCCGCCGTGCAGGAAGCGCAAGCGGGCTTAACAACAGAAACCCGGCGCTGTTTCAAATGCAATTGTGAAGAGTTGAGTTATGCAGGCATTTCAATATGACAAGGTCGATGACGTTGGGCGAGCGCTGAGCGCTGCCTCCGTTCCGCATGCAAAGTTTGTGGCGGGCGGCACAACGTTGATCGACCGGATGAAGCTGAATGTCTGGAAGAAACTGTGTATGACCATCGCAACGGGCATCCCATCAACAACAATTTTGCTGACTATCTGGTGGCGGTGAATGCCGATGTTCCGGATATCGATGTGATCTTCCTCGATTATCCCGACACGATCATGAACGAATATGGCGCTCGGGGCATCGGCGAGATTGGACTGACGGGTTGCGCGTCAGCGTTGGCATCGGCGACCTTTCATGCCACTGGAGTCCGCGTCCGCGAGTTGCCGATTCGAATCGAAAAGCTGCTCGCGCGAAGTTGAGCTGCTCTCGCGAAGCTGAAAAGCTTCTCGATCATTGAGAAGCTGTCAAAGCCTGCTGTCCTGGTTTATCCTTGCTTTTCTTCGAGGATCAACCGTGAACCAGCGACTTGCCGCTATTTTCGTAGCTTCACTTTGCTTTTTTTCTTGCCTCCCGCTCTTCGCCCAGCAATATGACTCCTCCATGTACCAGGAACTTCACTGGCGCATGATTGGGCCGTTTCGTGGCGGGCGTACGGTCGCGATCTCCGGCATTCCGGGGCAACAGAATATTTTCTACATGGCGCCAAACAATGGCGGTGTTTGGAAGTCGACAGACTTCGGTCGCACGTGGAATCCCATCTTTGATCCATCCAGCGATGATCAGCGTAGTGACGACCAACATAGCACCCAACAGAGTAACGACCAACGTTCAGGTTCCATTGGAGCCCTCGCCATCGCGCCCTCGAATCCCGAAATAATTTACGTTGGCAGTGGCGAAGGCCTGCGCCGTCCTGATCTTTCCATCGGCAATGGCATGTATAAAACGACCGATGCCGGCCGCACCTGGCAGCATCTTGGACTGCGCGACGCCCAGCAGATTGCTTCTATCATCGTTGATCCCAAAGATGCCAATCGCCTCTTTGTCGCCGTGCAAGGACATCCTTACGGGCCGAATCCCGAACGCGGAATTTTCCGCTCGCTCGATGGTGGTCAGACTTTTCAAAAAGTTCTCTACAAGGACGAAAACGTCGGAGGCATGGATCTATTATTCGATCCTCGCAACTCGCAAGTGATTTTCGCCAGCATGTGGGCCTCTCGCCGTCCTCCGTGGACTATCGGAGGCGGCTACAGCGGCCCTGGAAGCGGTCTCTACAAATCGACCGACGGCGGTAATAATTGGCAGCAACTCACCAAAGGATTGCCCGGTGCCGCCGAAGGCATAAGTCGCATTGGGCCTGCAATCTCTCTCAGCGATCCGGATCGCATATACGCGTGGGTCAATGCGAAGAAGGGAAGCGGCATCTATCGTTCCGACGATGTCGGTGAAAGCTGGCAGCTAGTCAACGATGAAGAGCGCATCTGGGGACGCGGTGACGACTTTGGCTGCGTCCGCGTCGATCCGAAAAATAAAGATGAGATTTACGTTGCGAACACTTCGACCTACCGCTCGATCGATGCGGGGAAGAATTTCAACGCCATCAAAGGCGCTCCTGGAGGCGATGACTACCACACCATCTGGATCAATCCTGAAAACACAGACATCATCGCGATTGCTGTTGATCAGGGCGCAACTATCAGTGTGAACGGCGGGCAGACTTGGAGTTCCTGGTACAACCAGCCCACGGCCCAGTTTTATCATGTCATCACCGACAACCAATTTCCTTACTGGGTCTATGGCGCGCAGCAGGAGAGTGGTTCGATCGGCACCGCGAGTCGCAGCGACTTCGGCGAAATTACTTTTCGCGATTGGACTACGATCGGCGTCGAAGAATATGGATATGTTGCGCCTGATCCGCTGCACCCCAATCTGATTTATGGCGGCAAAGGAACTGTCTTTGACCGTAACACTGGGCAGACGCGCGACGTTTCTCCGGTGGTGCTGCGTACCGGGCAGTTCCGATTCAATCGCACCGCGCCGTTAATTTTCTCGACTGCCGATCCGCATGTGCTGTATCTCGGATCGAATGTTCTATTCTCCACGCGCGACGGTGGCAACAGTTGGCAGATCGTTAGTCCTGATCTCACGCGTGAAGATCCTGGAATTCCGGCGACTCTGGGGCCGTTTATTGAGGACGATCCGGCGAAGGGAAAGCATCGCGGTGTGATCTATTCCGTTGCCCCATCTCCGAAAGATGCGAACCTGATCTGGGCCGGAACCGACGATGGAGTGATCCAAGTGACTCGCGATGGCGGCAAAAATTGGCAGAACGTGACGCCCCCTGAACTTACGCCCTGGAGCAAGCTGGCCCAGATCGACGCCTCGCATTTCGACACCCCCAGCGCATACGCGGCGGTGAACCGCTTCCGGCTCGACGACCTGCACCCTTACATCTATCGCACGCATGATGGCGGCAAGTCGTGGCAGAAGATAATTAATGGACTGCGTGACGATGAGCCGGTGAACACGGTGCGCGAAGATTCAGAACGCAAGGGCCTTCTTTTTGCCGGAACCGAACGCACCGTTTACGTCTCGTGGGATGACGGCGATCATTGGCAATCGCTGCAGATGAATTTGCCGCCGACTTCGATTCGTGATCTCGTGATTCATCATGACGATCTTGTCGTGGGAACTCACGGCCGTTCGTTTTGGGTTCTCGACAACATCACGCCGCTACGGCAATTCAGCTCTGAAATTGCCACCGGACACGATCCGGCACATTTTTTCGCGCCGCAACTTACTTATCGCGTGCGGCGCAACAACAATACCGACACGCCACTTCCGCCCGAAGAGCCGGCGGGGCAGAATCCACCCGATGGCGCGATGATCGATTACTGGATCGGCGGCGCAGGTCATGAAGCTTCCACTGCGGTGACCCTCGAAATAATCGATGTTGCATCGGGCAAAGTTGTGCGCCACTTTTCGAGCGACGATAAGCCTACGCCGGTGAATGCGAAAGAACTAAACGTTCCCACCTACTGGGTGCGTCCGGCGCGCGTGCTTTCGGCGCGGGCCGGAATGCATCGTTTCATCTGGGATTTGCACTACCCTGAGCCCGACGTGCTCGACCGCGATTATCCAATTTCAGCCATTTATCGCGACACGCCGCGTTATCCACTCGGAGCCGCGGTTTTGCCGGGAAAATATAAAGTCGTTCTCAACGCCGGCGGTAAGACCTACACGCAAGCGCTCGAAGTTCGCACGGATCCGCGAGTGAAAACTTCTGCGGAAGATTTGCGGCGGCAGTTCGAACTTGATCAGAAAATTGCTGACTCGTTGCATCGAGATTACGAGGCGCTGCAGCAGGTTCGCAGTTTGCGCTCCCAGTTAAAATCACTCGCGACAAAGATCTCTACCCCAGCGGGACAGGGGGCACAGGCTGGGACCAACTCTTTACAGGAGATGGTAGCTGCCATCGAGGCTAAGGCTGCTTCTATAGCCGGAGATAGCGGATCCAGCTCGCGTTATTTGACCACTCCCGAAGGCCGCAGTCTCTCTCGCATGAATGCCGGATTCGGGTCAATCCTCAGCGCTCTCGATACGGCTGATGCTGCGCCCACGACGCAAGAAGTAGCGATGGTTTCGGAATTGGAGAAGGCGCTTGATGAACAGTTGTCAGCTTGGGCCCAACTGAAGTCGAAAGATATCCCGGAGTTGAATGACCAACTCAAGAAAGCGGGCCTGCCGCCAATCGATCTGCAGAAGCGAATCGCAGGAGCATCCGACGGAGTTGAGACCACGTCGCAAAACCGCGACCAGAACGAAGAATAAGATCGTGTAGCGCGGACACTCTTGTCCGCGAAAGTCATTTGCAAAACAGAAGATGGAGGTCTATTCCCGAGAGTTATTCAGTCGTGTTTTCATCGCCCGATTTGCTGGATAACTATTGGCTGGGATTGCTGGATGAGTGGTTGGCTGGGAAACGGGTTTTCGCCAGTTAACAATCATCCGCGACACAAATCGAATCCTCCGCTGTTTTGTGACATCGAATCTGAGTACGGTACATGGCGGTAATTCATGAGCGCCGTCCTTCCAATCCAGGCCGTGCCACCGGTGGAGCGACTCGAAACTCTCACCGTGCCGCACTCTGCATGGTTCTCGTTTCAGCGAGCTGTCCTCCGGCTCAGCCTGTGTATCGTCATTCTTTTTCCGTGGACGGCCAATTCGGCTAACCTCAAGACCGAGGCGCTTAAAGCGTGGGAAGAATACGTCGACGCGGTGAATGCCCAGGTGCAGGAACGTCTAGTCCCTGATCATCCTTTTGTTTTGAGCGATGAAGCTCCCGAACTTGCTGCCAAACTCAGGAGCGGCGAGATCGTGGTTTCGCCCGCCGGCCCGCATATTCCGAAACGAGTGCCCTCCGGACTGATTCACGATTGGAATGGCGAAGCCTTTATCCCGAATGCGACGCTGCACGATGTTCTGCCCGTCGTGCGCGGTTATGGATGTTACAAAGAGGTCTACAAACCGGCTGTGATCGATTCCAAAGTCATTGCCGCCAGCGAATCGGAAGACGAGTTTTACATGCTCCTGATGAACAAATCGCTGGTCGCGAAGACTGCGCTCGATAGCGACTTCCGGTCCTCTTATTTGCGGGTTAATGACCAGCGTTGGTATAGCGTCTCTGAATCGACGCGCATCCAGGAAATTGCGGGCTACGGTACAGATGGCCAGCATATGTTGCCCGAGGACGAAGGTACGGGCCTGATCTGGAAAACCTACAGCATTACCCGCTTCGAAGAGCGCGATGGGGGCGTCTATGTCGAATTGGAAGCGATCGTTCTCAGCCGGGACATTCCGTTTTTGCTTCGCTACGTTGTCAGCCCGATCGTTCGCCGGGTATCTCGAGAAGCGCTGATGACTTCACTTCGTCAGACTCAAGATGCT
>Ga0182024_10009128_pt1 | contig 20622 bp, 19 predicted proteins | sample P32metaG_FD_120480 | JGI IMG/M metagenome (GOLD analysis project Ga0182024, IMG submission 120480) | Permafrost microbial communities from Stordalen Mire, Sweden - P3-2 metaG (Illumina Assembly) | ecosystem: Environmental > Terrestrial > Soil > Wetlands > Permafrost | place: Sweden: Stordalen... | reverse complement strand
TTTCAAACGCTCACCGTCTGTTTTCTCCTCGGACACCAGCGAGGCCAGTCTGGGACTGCGGCAGTTCGTTACCCCAAGAAGGTCTGCACTGCCCATTCCGACATTCCCGACCTCCACTCGCCCGTCGTCCATCGCCGACATGTCCCTTCATCAATCCCGGCGAGTTTCGCGGACGCCCGATGGGTCAGGCCGAGTGCCTTCAAGGGGCGCACCCGATCGCAGACGATCTTCAGGATATCATGGCCTTCGGCGGATCTTCCCTCCAACTTGTCGGAAGCATCCGGTGATTAAATCTATACGGACTGGGGCGGTCGATGCGCGATGGTTAGGATCGTAGTCGATTTGGCGTAAGCTCCGGTCGGGGTTCCACGCCGCCGGCACGCCAAAGGTATTGCCATGCCCAAAGCACAAATAGATGAAACCAAGATCAATCGATTGCTCGGTGCGTTGGAGCCTGCCAGCCGCAAGCGGATCGATCGCCATCTTCAACCTGTCGAGCTCAAGCTGGGTGCCGTCGTATGCGAGGCGGGCGGCTTGCTCAAGCACGCTTATTTTCCGCAAGGCTCCGTCCTTTCGCTGCTCACCGTTCTGGAAAACGGTGCGGCACTCGAGACCGCAAACATAGGTCGCGAAGGCGCATTCGGCCTCTTTGCGGCGATGTACAGCCGCGTCTCCTTCAATCGCTGTCTCGTGCAATTGGAGGGTGACATGGTTCGTTGCCCGATTGCTTTGCTGCAATCGGAATTCAGGGACAGCGAACATGTGCGCAATCTTTTCGTCAGCTATTCCGAAACACACCTGTCACAAGTCCAACAGACGGTCGCATGCAATTCCATGCACACAACGGAAGAGAGAATATGCCGGTGGTTGCTCATGATGCACGACCGTGCGCAAGGCAAAGCCCTGCCATACACGCACGAGTTCCTGTCACACATGCTGGGTGCCAACCGAAAATCGGTAACGCTGGCCGCGCAAGCGATGCAGGCCGCCGGTCTCATCAGTTATCGACGGGGAAAGATTCTGGTTATCGATCGACTCGGCCTCGAAAAGGCCTCGTGCGAATGCTACGCCATAGTCAAGGAGCGCTTCGACGCTTTCTTGAAGCCGCCCGCGAGTGCGGTTCAAGGCAATACAACGGGCCGAAACCCGAAGGCCGCGAAATCCGGCGACCGCTGACGAGCTGTGCGTTCAGTTCGCAACCGTCAGATGCGGGATGACAAGCGCGCACAGCGCGGCGGCGAGTTGTCCGCCATCATATGGCTTTGGAATATAGCGCCAATCAGCCGGAAAATTGTCAGCTTTCGGAACTCCTGACGTCATGATCAGGCGAATCAGCGGCCAGCGCTCGGCAATGGCGCGCCCAAGATCCATTCCATTCCGATGTCCAGGTACGCGGATTTCCGTGAAGACCGCGCGGATACCGCGGCACCTTTCCAGGATCGTCATCGCCTCGTTGGTATTGGGCGCATCGAGCACCCTGTAGCCGGCGTCTTCGACCATCTGAACGGTTTCCATCCGGATGATCGGGTGATCCTCGACGACCAGCACAACAGGTTTTTCCAATTTTCCGTCCTTGGTTCACCCCATCGCAAATCTGCAAGGACGCTACATGGCGTCGCCTCCAGTCGGAGCGCTGCCGAGTTTGCCGCTGCCCGGAAAGGAATAAACTATGTGCTCGTTCGGGCTCTGTGCGTGCGCGCCGAATGGAGCCCATATGCCCACCGCCAAACCTCAACCCGCAATATATTTGCTGCAATGACCGCGAAATCGGGACATCTCAACACTCTCTATCGAAGCGCGTGTCGTATCTTCGCCCGAGTGCACCAGACCCAGACGAATAAGCAGGCCCATTAAGTCCGGCTGGCTGTCCTCAGTCCACATTCCCCGGATGACCCCCGGTTGGAGCGGACCATAGCGTTTTCCCGAGGCTCGTTAAATCCCGGTCTATCCCGCCAGGGTACGGCAGCAGGGTAAATCGCGGCCAAGAGGTGGGGTTGGCTCGATTTTCAGTCTTCCGTGTCTTTCGCGAAAATTTTCACGACGACAAAGCGCATTCCGCTCTCTGTTGAGTGGAACGCACGCGCGATTCCATCGCGTCCGGACAGTCGAATCTCCCACAGACGGCCATCGATGTGTTTCACATGCGGCTCGCGCATGCGTCCGATGCGGTGGGGCAATGCGGGGCCGTGTTCGGATGAAAGGATTTCTGCATGGCTCATTCCAGGACATCGCTTGGCGCGAAAGCGCAGTTCGCGAACGCAGGGGGGCTCGTCGCACCTGCCAGGCTCTGGAGGGATTCGAGAGAGAAGTTCGGTCGCAGCTGTAATGCAATACGAACGTGATCGGCCCCTATTCCCTCCCTTCCGGCAGCAGCACCTCGCGCTTCCCCTGATGGTTGGGCTTGGAGATCACGCCGTCTTCCTCCATCCGTTCGATCAGCCTCGCCGCGCGGTTGTAGCCGATCTCGAGCCTGCGCTGGATATAGCTCGTCGTGGCCTTGCGCTCGCGGGCGACGATGGCGAGCGCCTTGTCGTAGAGCTGGTCGCCGGAATCTCCGCCACCCTCGAGCATGCCATAGGGGTCGTCGCTGTCCTCGTCCTGCTCCTCGGTAACGGCGTCGAGGTAATCCGGCGTGCCCTGCGTTTTGAGGAAGGCGACCACATCTTCAACCTCGCGGTCGGTGACGAAGGGCCCGTGTACACGGCGGATGCGTCCGCCCGCCATCATGTAGAGCATGTCGCCCTGGCCGAGCAGCTGTTCGGCTCCCTGCTCGCCGAGAATGGTGCGGCTGTCGATCTTGGAAGTGACCTGGAAGGAGATGCGGGTCGGGAAGTTGGCCTTGATGGTGCCGGTGATCACGTCCACCGAAGGCCGCTGGGTGGCAGCGATCAGATGGATGCCGGCCGCGCGCGCCATCTGCGCCAGGCGCTGCACCGCGCCCTCGATCTCCTTGCCGGAGATCATCATCAGATCGGCCATCTCGTCGACCACCACCACGATGTAGGGCATGGGCTCGAGTTCGAGCGTCTCGTCTTCGTAGAGAGGCTTGCCGGTCTCGCGGTCGAAGCCTGTCTGCACGGTGCGCTTCAGCGCCTCGCCCTTTTCCTTCGCGTTGCCGACGCGCTCGTTGAACGCCTCGACGCCGCGCACGCCCAGCTTCGACATTTTGCGGTAGCGCTCTTCCATCTCGCGCACCGCCCATTTGAGCGCCACCACCGCCTTGCGTGGATCGGTGACCACCGGCGCCAGCAAATGCGGAATGCCGTCGTATACCGACAACTCCAGCATTTTGGGATCGATCATGATCATCTTCGCCTGGTCGGGCGAGAGGCGGTAGAGCAGCGAAAGGATCATCGTGTTGAGCGCCACGGACTTACCTGAGCCCGTCGTGCCGGCGATCAGCAGATGCGGCATCTTGGCGAGATCGGCCATCACCGCCTCGCCGCCGATCGTCTTGCCGAGCGCCAGAATGAGCGGCGCGCGCGCCTTCTCGTATTCGCTGCTGCCGACCTGTTCGCGCAGGAACACGGTCTCGCGGTGCAGGTTCGGCAGTTCAATGCCCAGCACATTGCGCCCCGGAATGACGGCAATGCGCGCGGCCACCGCGCTCATCGATCGCGCGACGTCGTCCGACAGGCTGACGATGCGCGAGGATTTGACGCCGGCCGCCGGCTCGAATTCGTAGAGAGTCACCACCGGCCCCGGCCTCACCGCCACGATGCGCCCGCGCACGCCGAAATCGCCCAGCACGGCTTCGAGCATGCGGGCGTTCTCTTCCAGCGCCTCGTCGCTCAGCCCGGTGCGGTCCTGAAGCCTCACAGGCTCCGCCAGCAGGCCGAGCGGCGGCAGCTGATATTCTCCTTCGCCGAGATTGAGCGCGGCCTGGCGAGCCGGCTTCGGCCTTGCGGGCGCCTTGCGCGCGTCGTCGCGCCTGACGCGGGTTTCGCGCTGACGGTCGGTTTCATTTGTGCGCACTTTGGCCGGCTCCGGCGACAGGTCGAGCGTGGAGTCTTCGGCTTCTTCCTCTTCCCACTCTTCCGCAATCGCCGGACTCGTTCGGCGGTGAAGGATCGCCCGCCCCAGCAATCCACCGGCGAAAACGATGGTGCTTCTGGCTCCGCGCCAGATCGGCTGGAAGGGAAGCCCCGTCGCCAGGAACGCGAGCGGCAATCCGGCAATCAGCATGACCAGCGGCAGGGCGTGCGCGAACCAGGGCTGGTGCAAGGCTTCGGCCAGATGATGCGCCAGCCCGAAAAAAGCGAGGCCGATCAATCCTCCCGCACCCGCGGGCATGATGAGCGGCGCCGGAAGGGCACCGAGGCCTCCCGCGAGCAGCATGGTCCCCACAGGCCAGGCGACCGCGCGCCAGCCGGCATGGCGGAGGCCCTTTCCGGCAACGGCGTAGGTGCCCCACACCGCGGGGGCGGCCAGCGCGGCCAGTGCCGCGAGCCCGAACGTCTGCAGCAGAAGATCTGCGGCCGTGGCACCCGGGCCGCCGAGCAGATTGGAAGGATCCCGCGCTGTGGCGTTGTTCAGGCTGCCGTCGCCGGGACTATAGGTCGCCAGCGCCACAAGGCCGGCGGCCGAGACCACGAACAGCAGCGCGCCCGCGCTCCGCAACAGGACGGTGCCGGCGAAATGCCAAAGCGCGCGGCGCAATTCGTCGAACGAATCGGCCATCGCCGCGCGCCGCGTGCGCGGCCGATAGGCGCCGATGACACGTCCCCTGCTCACGCCAGCTCCTTCGCGGTTTCGCCCAGAATTTCGGCCAGACGGTCCAGTGTGGCTGCAATGGTTGACAATTCGTGAACGAGGGCAATCCGGATGTAGCGAAAGCCCGGATTGGAAGCCCGATTTCCTGGTTCGGTTTCCCGGCCCATATAGGCTCCGGGCAGCACGCGAATGCCGGCTTCGCGCCACAGCTTGAGTGCCGCCGCTTCGCCGTCGCCCACATCGAGCCAGAGAAAGAAGCCGCCTTGGGGCAGCCGCAAATTGAACCGGTTGCCGAGAATCCCGTTGGCCAGCGCGAAGCGCTCCGCATAGGCGGCGCGATTGGCCTCGACATGGGCTTCGTCGCGCCAAGCCGCGGCCGAAGCGGCCAGGATCGGCATCGGCACCTGGGGCCCGGCATAATTGCGGAAGGAACGGAACTTCGCGATGAGCGAGGGGTCTCCGGCCACGATTCCCGACCGCAATCCCGGCAGGCCCGAGCGCTTCGACAACGAATGAAACGTCAGAAGACGCTCGAAGCCGCCGCTTGCGGCGAAGCGGGCGGGAAGGGCGCAGGCCGGCGGCACGTCAAAGTAGATGTCCGCGTAACACTCGTCGGCGAACACCGTAAGGTCGTAACGGTCGCAAAGGACGAACAGCGTTCGCCAATAGTCCTCGTTCGCACAGGCGCCTTCAGGATTGGACGGCGAGCAAATGAAAAGGCTGCTGGTCCGCCGCAGCACCGCTTCGGGCAGCGCGGCAAAATCGGGAAGAAATCCGTTCTCCGCGCGGGCGGGAACGAACACAGGATCCGCGCCGGCCGCCAGCACCGCGGCTGCATAGCATTGGTAGAACGGGTTGGGCAGGAGAATGACCGGCCTCCCGCCGCCCTTGCTCTCAGGCGTCGTGACGAAAGGGGCGAGGAACAACCCCTCGCGCGTGCCGTTGAGCGGCAGCAGATGGCGGTCGGGGTCGATCGCGGGAAGCGCGAAGCGCCGCTTCAGCCAGCCGGACGCGGCGTCGCGCCATTCCTTTGTCCCGTTGATCGCGGGATATTCGCCGAACTCGTGCGCGTGGCGGGCGACGGCTTCCGTGACGAAAACAGGAACCGCGCCGCGCGGATCGCCGACCGCGAGGTTGACCGGCGTCGCGCCGGGCGGGACAGGGTCGAGAAGCGCGGCTAGCCTCGCGAACGAGCCCGGAGGAAGCGCGGCGAGGCGGCCTGGCAACACGTCGACAATTTCCCTTCGATTCGGACGCGTGATTTTGTTTATTCTAGAGCAAGACCCGATCGAATTGAATCGCTTCTGATCACTTCCGCCTCCGGCCTTCGGCCACCTCCCCCACACTTGGGGGACGAAACAAAGAGGGCGCGCCATGTCTTTCCTCCCCAGCGTGCGGGGCGGTGCCGGGCGCAGCGAGGCGGAGGGGGAGCGATGCGTCAATCCCAGCGCTCTAAAGGGACATGCGGCGGAGTGAAACTGCGATGTGATCGCGACTCGTGAGAGCGCGGCGCAAGAGATAAGTTTGCCTGGTTTGCTAAGAGGCTTGCCGGCATGTCCCGGAAGAAACAAACGGATGTCGTCATCGGCGGCGGGGGAATGGTGGGCCTCACCCTGGCGCTGGCGCTGGCGCGGGGCGGCCTCAGGGTTGTCGTTGCCGATCCGGTTCCGCCGTCGAAAACCGTAGACGCTGCATTTGACGGAAGGGTGAGCGCGCTTTCCTTTTCCTCGGTGCGGATGCTGGAAGCGCTGGGCGTGTGGGATGAGCTCAAGGCGCGCGCCCAACCGATCAACGACATTCTCGTCACCGATTCCAAACTCGGGGAGGCGCCCGCGCCGTTCTCGCTTCATTTCGATCACCGCGAGATCGGCGTGCCGATGGGCGCCATCGCGGAGAACCGCGACATCCGAACGGCGCTCCTGGCCGGCGTGGTGCGCGCGCCAACGCTCGTGCTCAAATCGCCGGCCTCCATCGCAGATTGGCGGCTCGATCCCGGCGGGATCGATGTGATGCTCGATACCGGCAAATCATTTCCTGCGCCCCTCTTCGTCGCCGCGGAGGGGCGGGAATCGCCGTCGCGCGAACGCATGGGTATCGGTTTGATTGCCTGGTCCTATCCGCAATGCGGAATTGTCGCGACCGTCGCGCATGAGCGTCCGCATCGCGGGACAGCCTACGAGCACTTCCTGCCTTCGGGCCCGTTCGCCATCCTGCCCATGACCGGCAACCGGTCCTCGCTGGTGTGGACGGAACGCGAGGAACTCGCGGGCGCGATGCTCGAATTGTCCGCTGCAGATTTCGATGCGGAGATTGTGCGCCGCTTCGGCGCGCATCTCGGTGCCGTGCGCGCAGACGGGCCGCGCTGGTCCTATCCGCTGCGCTTTCATCTCGCCCGCGCCTATGTGCGGCCGCGTTTCGCTCTCGTGGGAGACGCTGCGCATGGCATCCATCCGATTGCGGGGCAGGGTCTCAATCTCGGCTTCAAGGATGCGGCGGCCCTGGCCGAGGTGGTGCTGGACGCAGCGCGGCTCGGGCTCGATTTCGGGGCGATCGATGTGCTGCGGCGCTACGAGCGATGGCGGCGCTTCGACTCCCTTGCGCTTGCCGCCTCGACAGACGCGCTCAATCGCCTGTTCTCGAACGATATGGCGCCGCTGCGCGTCCTTCGCGATCTGGGCCTGGGCATCGTCGACGGCATCGGGCCGCTCAGGCGCTTTTTCATGCGCCACGCCGGCGGCGATGTGGGCAAGCTCCCGCGCCTGCTTCGCGGCGAAGCCGCGTAGGAGAATAGAGTTCGATGCTCCGTTTCAGAGCCAAAACTCTTCAGCGCAGCTTTCCGTTGCCGCGGCGGGCGAGGGCATGGGGAAGCTCGACGTAAAATTCGCGCGCCTTGGCAATGATCGCTTCGTTGCGGGCCGCTTCGGCGTCGTCGTGTGAAGCAAACATCTCACCCGCGAAGACAAAGCGCCGGACAGGAGAACCGGTGCGCTCGTCGGAAACGGTGATCTCCGCGATCCCATCGACCTGTTCTTCCGCCAACTTGAGCGTGTGCTTGTAATGCGCAAGACGGTCCCGGCGGTCGCGCGCCTCCTGGGCCTTGCGATCCGTATTGCGCGCATCGAAGCGCTCGAGCGCGGCGAGGATGGGCTTGTGGAAGCGGTAGGCGAGGATCGCCGCCAGTACCAGCCCCGTGGTCACGAAAAGTCCGTGCATGATTTTCTTATTCGGCGCCGGCGAGATCGTAGTGCCGCGCCGGAACCGTCTCTCCCTCACGCGCCCGATCGAGATAATCTGCGCTCAGCATCTCCATCAGGCGCGAAACCGTACGCCAGAACCCACCCGCGCTATCACCATCGGGAAATAGACCGCCGGGTAGCGCTGCGGCGGAACAGATGAGCTTTACGCCTTCGTCGTAGAGTGTGTCGATGAGAACGGTAAAGCGCCGCGCCTCGTCGCGCATCGCGAGTCCCATAAGCGGAATGTCGTCGATCATCATGACATGATAGCGGCGCGCGATCGCAAGATAATCCGCGGCCGCCAGCGGTCTGTCGCACAATTCTTCGAAGGAAAAGCGCGCCACGCCGCGGGCAGCGCGCGGCACCTCTATACGTCGCCCAAGGACGATAATCGTTTCCGGACTGCCGGGCTCGCCATCGGTCATGTGCTGCCATGCCGTGTCCAGCGCTGCGTCTGCCGCCGGCCCAAGCGGCGTCACATACAGATCGAGGCCTGCCATTCGCCCAAGGCGGTAATCGCGTCCGCCCTCGAGATGGACGATTTCGAGCCGGTTCTCGATCAGCGAGATGAAAGGCAGGAAAAGCTGGCGGTTGAGGCCGCCTTCGTAGAGCTGGTCCGGTGCGGTGTTCGAAGTCGCCACGATGATAACGCCACGCGTCAACAGCTGTTCGAACAGCCGGCCGAGGATCATCGCGTCGGCGACGTCGCGCACCTGGAATTCGTCGAAGCAGAGCAGCGTGGCTTCCAAGGCAATGGCACGCGCGACCGGCGGAATGGGATCGTCACCCGCCTCGCGGACGAATTCCGGTTGCCTGGCGCGGGCCTCTTCGTCAAGCGTCCGCCACGCGTGGAGACGCGCGTGCGTTTCGACCATGAAGGCGTTGAAGTGTACGCGCCGTTTGGGGGCAACGGGCCCCGTCGCGAAGAACCGATCCATCAGCATCGTCTTGCCTCGGCCGACGTCGCCCCACAAATAGATCCCGCGCGGCGATTCCGGTCTGCGTCCAAACAGGTTGCGCCGCGCACGGTGCCAAACCCGCAGCGCCCCGGCGAGGGCGGTCAGCCGGTGCGCAACCCTCTCCTGCGCCGGATCGAGCGTGATCGCTTCGGTCAATGCGCGCTCGCGCTCCGCGCTTCTATCAAATCCGCGAGCGCGACCGTCTCGCGCGCCATGTCGTCATGCAGCCGCTCCACCATGCGGCCGTCGAGCGCAATGGCGCCTTTGCCGGCGTTTTCCGGCCGCTCGAACGCAGCAATCACCCTGCGGGCGGATTCCAAATCTTGCGGCGAGGGCGCGAAGATCTCATTGCAGCAGGCAATTTGCGAAGGATGAATGAGCGTCTTGCCGTCGAAGCCGAAGGCGCGCGCCTGCCGGCAATTCTCGCGGAAGCCCTGCTGGTCGGAAATATCGTTGTAAACCCCGTCGATGATGGAGACACCGAATGCGCGGGCGGCAGCCACGGAGAGCCCCAGCGCGGCCGCGAGATTTTCTCGCGACGGCATGTGAACGCCGCGCATGTCCTTGATCAGATCGTTGGTGCCCATGACAAGGCAGGCGAGTCTGCCCCCTGCGCCGGCAATCGAGGCGATATCGACAATCGCGCGGGGCGTCTCGATCATCGCCCAAAGCGCAATGCCCGCACGCGACACTCGCGCCTCCACCGCGCACAGATCGCCTGCTCCAGAGACTTTCGGAATAAGTATCCCGTCAGGGGCGGCCTGAAGGGCAGCGTCAAGATCCGCTTCGCCCCACGCGGTCGAGAGCGCATTGATGCGCACGACGATTTCGCGGTCTCCGAAACCCCGGCCGCAGACGGCCTCGCAGACCCGCCTGCGCGCCTGCTCCTTGACATCGGGCGCAACCGCATCCTCGAGATCGAGTATTAAGGCGTCCGCGGGCAGCTCGCGCGCCTTTTCGATGGCGCGTGCGTTCGACCCGGGCACGTAGAGCACGGAGCGGCGCGGGCGGAGCGGGGACGTCATCGAAGTTTCCGCGGGCTACGCCGCGCGCTTGAGAAGCTTGCGGTTGATGAGACACTCCGCGATCTGCACCGCGTTGAGCGCCGCGCCTTTGCGAAGATTGTCGGTCACAACCCAAAGCGAAAGCCCGCACTCGACCGTGGGATCCTTGCGGATGCGCGACACATAGGTCGCATCTTCTCCCGCGGCTTCGATGGGCGTCACGTAGCCGCCGTCTTCGCGCTTGTCGACAATCAGGACGCCCGGCGCTTCGCGCAGAATGGCGCGCGCCCGCTGCGCCGTCAGCGGCCGCTCGAACTCGACATTCACCGCGGCCGAGTGGCCGATGAAAACGGGAACGCGTACGCATGTGGCCGTGAGCTGGATGTCGGGATCGAGAATCTTCTGCGTCTCCACCATCATCTTCCATTCCTCCTGGGAATAACCGGAATCCAGGAAGGGACCGATATGCGGAATGACGTTGAAGGCGATCTGCTTGGTGAATTTCCCGCTTTCGATGGGATCGGCGACAAAGACGGCGCGGGTCTGGCGGAACAGCTCGTCCATGGCGTCCTTGCCCGCGCCCGATACGGATTGATAGGTCGCAACCACCACGCGCCTGATTGTTGCTTCGTCGTGCAAGGGCTTCAGCGCCACGACAAGACCGGCAGTCGAGCAGTTGGGATTGGCCACGATCCCCTTGGGAATACCGCTTTCCAGCGCGCGCGCGTTCACTTCCGGAACGATCAGGGGAACTTCGCGGTCCATGCGCCAGAAGGAAGAATTGTCGATAACAAGCGCACCCGCGGCCGCGATCTTCGGGGCCCATGCCTTCGCGACCGCGGAGCCTGCGGACATGAGCACGATGTCGGTTCCGGCAAAATCGTAGTAGTCGATTGCCTTTACCTTCAGTGTCTTCTCGCCGAACGAGATTTCCGTTCCGATCGAGCGTGTTGACGCCAGCGCCACGACCTCGCTTGCGGGAAACGCCCGTTCGGCAAGCACGCCAAGCATCTCCCGGCCGACATTGCCGGTCGCGCCTACAACGGCGACTTTGTACGACATCGGGAGACATCCTTTCGACGTGCGGAGATCACCGCGGGCGCGCGAACATGTACCCCAAACCGGCGCCGCAGTGAAGTTGCAGAGAAACTGTCGCGCTATTTGTCCGTCGGCCAGACGAAGAGAATCTTGGCCGAGCGACCACGCTGATTGGCCAACACGGCGCTTCCCAACTGATCCATGCCCTGCATCCTGTAAATCGAAAGATCGGCGCGCGGATTGTCGTCGCTGCCGAAGTGGGCGCGCAGAGGGCCAAGGGAAAGGTTGGGCAGATCAGAACCCTGCGACCATTTTTCGTCAGCCCCGCCACGCGTGGGAGATGCAACGGGTTCTGCGGTCATAGCTTCTCGAAAGAGACTGAAGCTGCCCAGATTGAGCAGCGGCCGGGCCGGCTGCAATGGTTTCGGCGCCGGAAACGGCCGTGCCGCCGCCGCTGTCGCGACGAGAAGAAGCGTAAGCAAAACCCCTGGTAAGCGCATCATGGCGCGGGCTCCCGCTTTGCCAGAATGAAACTTATTCCCCTACCGCTCCATTACAATTTGGCGTGGTCCTTACGGTAAATTTACGGTTTTCTGGGGCCGACGTCCAGCGCCGCGAGTGGGCGGAGCATCTCCTTGATCGAGGGCCGTGTCGCGGACCCCGGAAAAGCAGATCCCCGCCCCAAAATCTTGTGGTCCTGCGGGAGAAAGGCGCGAGTTCTGGCCGTCCAGGCGCCGTGCGAGGTGGGCGCGACATACGTTGCGCGATGGTTGAGGCGGACAAGCCAGGCCTCAGATTTCCGTTCGCACGTCCCAAAGTTCCGGATAGAAGCGCAGATCGAGAGCCTTTTTGAGGTAGCTTACTCCCGACGTGCCGCCCGTCCCGGCCCTCGCTCCCAGGATGCGCTCGACCGTTTTCATATGGGTGTAGCGCCACAGGTGGAAGCGGTATTCCACGTCGACCAGCTTTTCCGCGAGTTCGTAGAGATCCCAATGTTTCTCCGCATCGCGATAGACAAGTCGCCAGCAATCCGTGACGCGCGGATCGGAGGTATAGGGCTCCGAAAAATCCCGTTCGAGCTTGTCCCGGGGAACGGCAAAGCCGCGTCGCGACAAGAGGGCAAGGGACTCGTCGTAGATGCTGGGCGCCGCGAGCGCTGCCGCCACGGCGGCGGCCGTCACGGGGTGTCCGTCGAACACGCCGGCCATCTGGCGGTTCTTGTTGCCCAGTCTGAACTCCAGCATCCGGTACTGGAAGGATTGAAACCCGGAAGATTTTCCAAGCGCGGCGCGAAAGCTCGCATAGTCGAAAGGCGTCATGGTCGATAGGATTTCCCACGACTGAATCAGATTGGCCTGCACGCGTGCGACCCGGGCCATCATCTTGAAGGCAGGTCCAAGTTCGTCTGTGCGAATCTGTCGGATGGCGCCCTCGATCTCATGCAGGCAGAGCTTGATCCAAAGTTCGGAAGCTTGGTGGATAATGATGAAAAGCGTTTCGTCGTGCTCTGTTGTGAGAGGCTGCTGGCAGGCCAGAAGATCGCCCAGATGCAGATAGTCGCCGTACGACATGGCTGCGCGCAGGTCCCAATGCACAGCTTCTCCGGAGAGATCGACGGAATGCGGCGCCGGTTCTTTTTGCATATGTTTATCTCAAGCTTGGCGAGAAATTCTTAAGGCTGGTATCGCTCGGGAATAGCGTCGCAACGCCTGCGATGCTAGGCTTCCCAATGTAACCGAACAACGTGGTGACGCAGCATGGCGCGTAAAATGGCGGCAGGACTGCTTTCGCTTGCGGCGCTTGCGGCCGGCGTGAATGCGCATGCCGCCCCCCGCTGCGCGCGGCCGGACGAGGTTACTGCCATCCAGGCCGCGGCAATTCAGCAGGAACTGATGGTGGCAGCACTCACCTGCAACGAGGTGACGCGCTTCAATGCGTTCCAGACGAATTTCGGACCCGAACTGCGATCTTCGGATTCGAGACTCGAGCACATGTTTAAGCGGCTGTACGGAGGGAGGCTGGGCGAAGCTCAATATCATTCCTTCAAGACCCGGCTCGCCAACCACTCCTCGATGCGCAGCATTCATAATAACGCCGACTATTGTCACGAAGCGGGCTCCGTGTTTGAAGCCGCATTGGCCGCCGAAAAGCCCACGCTCGTTTCTTTCGTTTCGGGCATTCAGGTCGTCGAGGACAGTCCCGTCGATTCCTGCGAGATACGCGTCGCCGTCGGGCTGGCCGGAGCAAAGGCCGTGCCCGATGTCGTGCCGAAACCCAATCCGGAACGGCTCGCCAACCAGGGCACGAACTGATCGGTTGAAACAGATCATCCTCCAGCTTCCCTGATTGCCGCGCAATTCAGGGGATGAACCGCTGCACGCTTCACGCGATTGCGCCCTAAAGTGCGATCGTCTGTTGTGACAAGCTCATGCTTCGACGGGCTCAGCAAGAACAAAAAACCCTGTCATGGCCCCGTTTAACGGGGCCACCCAGCCAGCGCGCGTCGGTGCGCTGAATAGACATCGCGGCAGTTTCACCCGGGTGGCCCGCTTTCGCGGGCCATGACAATAGTTGGGAATGACGCGCTTCCTGAAGCTTGACGCGGAAGGGTCTTGCCGCTGCTGAGGAAGCGGTTCGGGTTGGAAGTTGGGAGATTGCTCACCCTGAATGGTTCCGCCACCGAGGTACGTAAAAGACGAATCTTTTGCGGATTCGCGGAGGCGATAACCGCCAAGGATGAAGGCGCCAGGGAACGTTACTGTCACTGCCAACATCCCTCGAGGTGGCGACTACAGGCGCTCAATGCCGATCGGGCTATTAGGACATAGCGGTGCTCGAGGAACCTTGCTGGGCTTTGGTCGATCCTGCTGCTGCTTCGAGCTTCATTGTGATCTCTCGGAATCAAAAAAATAGGGCGGGTCCCAGGGACCCGCCCTTTTTTTTCTGCAGTCAGGCGGAGCGTCAGCCGCCCAGATCGATGACCGCGCGGCGGTTTTGCGGTTCGCGCACACCGGGGCCCGTGGGTACGAGCGGATCGTGGAAGCTCTTGCCTTCGATCGAGATCTGCGAACCATCCATGCCTTCGGTCACCATCTCGTTCTTCACCGAATCGGCACGGCGGACCGACAGACCCTGATTGTAGCTGTCGGAACCGACTGTGTCGGTGTGTCCGGTGACCAGCACGCGCACGAACCCATTCGCCTTGGCCGTCTTCACAGCTTCCTGAACCACGGCCTGGGCTTCCGAGGTCAGGTTCGCCTTGTTGAAGTCGAAGAAGACAATGAACGTCTTCGTCGGCGGCGGGGGTGGCGGCGGCGGCGGCGGCGCCGGAGGCGGAGGAGGCGGCGGCGGTGGAGGTGGTGGAGGCGCCTCCATGGCCCATGGATAGAACCGGATACTGAACAACACGGCCTGCTCGTGCAGGTCACGCACCTGCTCGGGCGTGCCAAGATCGCTGTGATAGTAGCGATTCACCGACAGCGAACGATAGCGCCAGTCCACGGTCAGATCGATGTTTTCGGTGAGGGAGTAACTTAAGCCCGCGAGGCCCTGCCACATGAATCCGTGATTCTTGCCCGAAACGATGTTTCCCGCCCCACTCGCCAAAGGAACGTTCACCGAGGCGTCGCCGATGCCGGCACCCGCTCCGAAGCTGAAATCCCAACGGTCTGTCAGCGGCAGGTCATAAACAGCGTTGGCGAGGGCCGATACGATCTCCGCCTTGCCGCCCGATGTCGCGTCCGTGCCATCCACATCGTGGTTGCTCCAGCCGATTTCGCCTTCTACGCGCAGACGGTCCGGAAAGCGGTAACCCCAAGCGCCTTCGACAAGCGCGGATTGACCGGTGCCGATCTTGTCGATCTTTTGACCGGCGGCATTCAGCACGGGATCTTGTGGGAGTTCGATATTTCCCATGTGGTCCCAACCGGCGCCGAGATCGAGATACCATCCCTGAGCGTCGCTCGCCGCTGCGGGACCTGCCAAGGCGAGAACGGCCACTCCCGCCAGCGCCAATGTTCGAGCTTTCATAGTAAACCCCCGTGTGAACCACCGACGGGCGGGCGAACCCCGCGAACGCGTCAGGGAAGTCGAGAACGCACTTTGGAGGATGGCTACCAGCAATGTCCACCGCCGCCAACTGCCCAGCGGACCGCCCTCAGGAATTCCCGCCGGCCTGTGGCTGCGCTGCAACAACGGTTAAAGCCAGGTCAGAAAGCTGGTCTGGCCCCCCGCTCCAGATAAAGGCGTAGCGGCCCGGGGAAATCCAGAGATTTCCGGAAGGTTTCTGCGGGCCTCCCGCCGTTCCTTCGAGTGCCCGGAGGATTTCGGCCCGGGGTTCCACGTGAAAATGCCTGAGCCAGAATCGTAGCGCCCCGGCGCCGAGCCGGCCCAGGCCGGAAAGATCTCCAAAATCGACAATGTGCAACCGCCCGGCAGGCGAGAGGGACCCGATAGCCGCCGTGAGCGCGCGCCGCCAGTCGGGGATCATCGAAAGACTGTAGGAAAAAATCGCACAGTCGAGGGGCCGGACTTCGCCGAGCACTTCCGGCGAAAGGGCTTCCGCATAACCCTGGACGAGGGTGATTCGCTCTTCAAGTCTCGCCCCGGACACGGCGCGCGCCGCCGTTGCCAGCATGGCGTGCGAGGCGTCAAGACCGAAAAGCCGTGTGCCGGGATAGAGCCGGGCGACGGCAATGAGGTTTCTGGCCGTCCCACAGCCCACTTCGACAGCCTTGTCGCCCGGCTTGAGCTGCAGTCTGCGAATGAGCCTGTCGCGTCCGATCAGATAGTACCGGCGGGTCCAATCGTAGACATGCCGCTGCCGACGATAGACGCGATCCATCAGCGCGGCATGAGAATGGGAACTGGGTTGCACGCCGGCCTACGCTTGCAATTCCGCCCGGCGGCAATAGACGTGGAAACCGCCGTAGATCGACGAGCGGTCGCGGGCATGGAAAGAGCGGCTCGCAGTTTCACGATATTGCCACGGCGCCAGCAGCTCCGGGGGCAGTTTGCGCGACAGGGGAGAATCTTCCCCCGCGGTGCGAAAGATTACTCTTGCGTCCTGCGCGTCCGCGGTGCGGTCGATTTCGCGCCACAACGCCGTCAAAACGTCCGCGGTCATCCAGTCCTGCGCGTCCAGAAGCACGTAGCGATGGAGCGATCCCGGATTCTGCGTCTTCAGAAAATCGACCAGCGAGGCGTGGTGTACTTCGACGCGATTGGTGCGCGTACGAATTGCGTCGTAGATGTTCTCGCGCAGATAGGCGGGAACGGCTTTGCGATGCTCGACATCGTAACCCCGGGCGAAAGCCTGCCACGCGAAATAGTTGCCGGAAATCGGAAAGTCGCAGGCGAGTTTTTCCACCCGCCGTTTGAGCACGGACACCGGGTCTCCGTTGGAAGCTGCGACAAGCTCGTCATATTGCGCCGGTGGAATGCCGAGCGCGTAAAGCGAAACCGGTGTCCGCGCGAGGAACCGGATGGATTTGTAGTCGAACAGCGGCGCGATGGTGCGCTCGAAGTGGGCGCGCTGCTCGGCGGCGGAGCGCGCGGTTACAAGCCCTTCGAGCCGCTTGCCGTGCAGGCGTGCGACCGTGTGGAGCACGCCGATGAAGCGTCCCAGCAATCCATACCGGTAGAGGTTCCGCGCGAACATGTTGATTCGCCGGCCATGCAGGGGAACGTGTTTTTCCCAATAGCGGCGAGTTTCCGGGTCCAGGCGGTGGCTCAGGAAATTGTCGAACGCCTTGCGATTGGCCTTGTCGTTTGCGGCGCCGAAGAAACGAAAAAAATCCTCGTAGCCGGGAAGATTGCGAAGCGCTGCAAGCTTGAGCCGCGTGAGCGCGACGTGGTTCGCATTCAAATCGACCGCGATGATCTTTTCCGGATCCGCGGCCAGATAATTGAGAATGTTGCAACCGCCGGAAGCAATCGTGATCACGCGGTGATGCGGCTTGATCTCGAGAGCCTCCAAGTCCACTTCGGGGTCTTCCCAGATCTGATTGTAGACGAACCCCTTGAACATCAAAGTGAAGAGACGCTCGAGGGCGCCGCGTTTTGTATTCGCCGGCCGGGTGTGCGCCGCGCGTTCGAGAAGCGTGCTGGCCATGGACGGGGGCGGATGCTTTCTTAGTTCGGCATGTTGCGGGAACAGGAATATCTAGGCTGGAAAAGCGCGCGCTGCAAAGCTCCATATCTCTGCGGCACGCCGACGTTGGGCTTTCTGCTCTCCCCTCAAGCGGTTTGTCACCGGCTCCCTGCCGGGGATAGGCGGCCGTTGAATGAGGAGAACTCATCTTGCCTCAGTCGGGTACTGCCGGTATCTGAACTGGGGAGATGTCCGATGGTACACCGCGCGAGCCGCCGCCGATCGAGCAGCTGATCGCGCTGCTCGATCTGGAGCCGATCGAACTCAACCTTTTTCGGGGACAGAGTCCCAAGGATCGCTCGCAACGCGTTTTCGGCGGTCAGGTTCTCGGCCAGGCGCTGGTCGCCGCCTCGCGAACCGTCGAAACACGCATCTGCCATTCGCTGCATGCATATTTTCTCATCCCCGGCGACCCGAGAGTTCCCATCCTCTATCAGGTAGACCGCAGCCGCGACGGTGCGAGCTTCAGCTCGCGCCGGGTGGTGGCGATCCAGCACGGGCGTCAGATCTTTCACATGTCCGCCTCGTTCCAGGCCGGCGAGCCGGGGTTCGAGCATCAGATCGACGCCCCGCCCATGCCGGGGCCCGAGTCCTTCCCCACCGAAGACGACTTTCGCCGCAAGTTTGCGGACAAGGTACCTCCGGAACACCGCGAGCATTTCCTTCGCAGCCGCCCGATCGAACTTCGGCCGGTCGACCGCGAGAACATCTTCTGCCCCGAGAAGCGGCCGCCGTACGAGGCCGTTTGGATGCGTGCTGGCGGCACGCTCCCGGCGAATGTCGCCCTGCAGCAATGCGTTCTCGCCTACGCCTCGGACATGACGCTGCTCGATACGTCGTTGCTGCCGCACGCGATCGGGTGGTTCGACGATCGCGTCCAGATTGCGAGCCTTGATCATGCGATGTGGTTCCATCGTCCCTTCCGCGCCGACCAATGGCTGCTCTACGTACAGGACAGCCCAAGTGCCTCGGGCGCGCGCGGATTCAATCGCGGCCTGATCTACACGGCCGACGGCAAACTCGTCGCCTCCGTCGCGCAGGAAGCATTGATCCGGATTCGCAATCCGGAGATGGCTTGATTCCGCCGGCTTGCGGACAATTTGAAATGTTCGCGTAACGCGGGTTTAGGTTCACGGGGTCCATAACGATGCATATCATCGTGGTACGGGCTCCATGCACCCTAAATCTCTTCGCGACCGACGCGGCAAGGTGTCGGTCCCATTGGCGGTGCCATCCCTCATTTGTGGCCTGACCCGGTCGCGCAGGAGGGCCCAAACGTCGCCGACGTCCCTGCGCGGGGCAGCGACACGCTCTCTTGGCGCGTCAATCCATGCGCTCTGGCAGTCCGCCGCCGGAATCGCAGCGATCGAATTTGCGATCATCACGCCCGTGTTCCTCATCATATTCGTGGGTGCCGTCGATCTCGGCATGATGCTGTTCGAAGATTATAAGCTCGACCAGTCCGTCGCGGCGGGCGCGGAATATGCCGCGGTCAATCCCTCAAACGTCAATTCCACGGCCGGCGCTGGCCTTGCAAGTTCAATCGCTGCGACCGTGGCGAGCGCGAACGGTTCCGGCTGGGCGAATGACGTGGTGGTCGTCAACAATGGCCCGACAGTCACCGTGACAAATGGCACGGCGGTTTCCAGCGGAACGAATTCAAACGCCGACGACTGCTATTGCCCGACGGGCTCGCCGCCCAACTGGAGCTGGGGAAGCGCGATGACCTGCGGTGCAAGCTGTTCCGGCGGCGGTAGCGCGGGAAAGTTCGTGACGATCACCGCGACGGCGACCTATACGCCTCTGCTCGTTGCCTATGGGTTCATCCATGGCAAAACGCTCCGCCAGAGCGCCACGGTTCAAGCACAATGAAGGCGTGGGTCAAAATGTGGCGCGCCAGTGCCGGCAGCACGGCCATCGAATTCGGCATTCTTGCGCCCGTTCTGGTGGCGATGTCGTTCGGCGTTTATGAATTCGGCCGCTGGGCTTGGACCCTCGAAGCATTGCAGGAAAGCGCCACACAGGGAGCCCGCTGCGTCGGTATCGGACAAAGCGCGTGCGAATCGAGCGGTGCCTACAATTCCAGCAGCACGGCGAGCTATGTGCAGACCGTCGCCGCCAGCTGGGGCATCACCGTACCGACCGCCGACATCACAACAACCAACAGCACAAGTTGCGGTGGCGTCAGCGGGTTCTCCCAGGCCCAGATCAGCTACGTCTTCACCACGGTCGTGGCCAAGGTCATTCCGGCGGGCACGCACGGAACCACGCTGACCGTGACATCCTGTTATCCGAACAACACCAGCTAGCCTCGGAAGGAAAAGAGCGCCCGCGGAACAGAAGACCGTGGCCTCTGGGTTTCCTGTCGCGAAGCCGTGATAGTACATTGCGTCCGAAGCGACACGGGAATACGAGCCAATGTCCGTCCAGCCACGCCGCGGCAGTTTTGGGCAACCCTCTCGAAATGTCTTCGGCGGCCCGCTCGAAATCTGCTCGACCAATCCCGTCACAGGGTTTTTTCGCAGCGGCTGTTGCGACACCTCTCCTGAGGATGTTGGCAGCCACACGGTCTGCGTGATCGTTACGGGGGCTTTTCTGGCCTTTTCCAAAGCGAGAGGCAACGATCTGTCGACCTCCGCACCGCAGTTCGGCTTTCCGGGGCTGAAGGAGGGTGACCGCTGGTGTCTTTGTGCGCCGCGGTGGCAGGAAGCTTTGGAAGCAGCCCAAGCCCCCCGCGTGGTGCTGCGCGCCACTCACGAAGGCGCTTTGAGTCATTGTTCCCTCACAGATCTCAAGCGCCATGCGATCGATCTTGTTTAGACCTCCTGGCGGAAACCGAAGGTGGAGCCGGTGATCACGACAGACATCGCCTATGAAGTTGAGGGAGCCTCTCTGACCGGCTACCTCGCGGACGATCCCGTTCGGGGAACCGGACGTCCGGGCGTTCTCGTCTGCCATCAGGGTGGCGGACTCACGGAACATGCCAGGGAACGCGCGCGCATGCTCGCGGCGCTGGGCTACGTGGCTTTTGCACTCGACATGTATGGGGAAACGGCGACGGGCCGCGAGCACGCAATGAATCTGCTCCAGTCCCTGGTACAAAATCCCCCGCTGTTGCGCCGCCGGGCGTTGGCAGGGCTGGCTCTTCTGAAGAATCACCCCAACGTCGATTCTTCGCGGCTGGCTGCGGTCGGATTCTGTTTCGGCGGCGGCGTGGTGCTCGAACTCGCGCGCCTGGCGTCGGGGCTCTCCTCAGTCGTCGCGTTTCACCCGGGACTTACCGGCCTTCCAGACCGGGATGAGAGGAAGATCACCTGCAGGATCATGGTTTGCGCGGGCGCCGACGACCCACTCATTCCCACACAGGCGCGCGAGAAGTTCATCGAACTCATGAACGCGTGCGGCTCCGATTGGCAGATGCTCGTCTACGGCGGTGCCGGTCACAGCTTCACCGACAGGAGCATCGATGCGCTGGGAATGATGGGTTTCTCTTATCATGCGCCCTCCGATCGGCGATCCTG
>Ga0182024_10009127_pt1 | contig 20623 bp, 15 predicted proteins | sample P32metaG_FD_120480 | JGI IMG/M metagenome (GOLD analysis project Ga0182024, IMG submission 120480) | Permafrost microbial communities from Stordalen Mire, Sweden - P3-2 metaG (Illumina Assembly) | ecosystem: Environmental > Terrestrial > Soil > Wetlands > Permafrost | place: Sweden: Stordalen... | reverse complement strand
TCGACGACAAGGAACTCGCCGGCGTCCGACTCAAGCGCGACAAGTTCCACGGCGATTGGAACTACGAAATCCATCCCCACACGCCATCATCTGGATAGTTTATTTCCTAACAATCCCTAAGCGAACCGGTGGCGGCGTTAGGCTAACGTCGGCGCGGTTGGAATCAACATCGAAGACGGTGCAGCCTCGCCGGATTTGCTGGCGAAGAAGATTTCGGCCACTAAGGCGGGCGCTGCCGATCTTTTTGTGAATGCCCGAACGGATGTCTATTTGCGCGGTTTCGTTCCCGCGGAGCGCGCGGTGGCGCGGAAACTGCCTATGCGACCGCGCGGCGAGCGGCAACGGAGCTCCTCAGCGAAGGCCGGTACGATGCGATGTTCGAGTTGGCAGGCGGAAGCGCCTGCCCCACTTATTCGTAGCGTAACGCCACCAATGGATCCACTCGGGCTGCGCGGCGGGCGGGGATGTAGCAGGCAAGCAGAGCCACCAGCGCGAACACCATCGAAGCTGCCAGGTACGTTAGCGGATCAGTTGGTTTCACATCGAACAGCAGGCTCTGAAGCACGCTCGATAAGGCCAGCGACGCGGTAATGCCCAAGGCGATTCCAATTCCAGCCAGGCTCATTCCCTGTCTGGCTACCGCTAGGAAGACGCTGCGTGCGTCCGCGCCCAGCGCTACTCGCAGTCCGATCTCGGAAGTTCTTTGCGTCACTACATAGGCCAGCACTCCGTAAATGCCGATGCAGGCCAGGACTAATGCAAGTGCGGCAAAACCACCCAGCAATATGGTCTGGACGTGACGGCTGGCCACTTCTTCATCCAGCCACTGGTCCATCGTTTTGATATCGGAGATGGGCTGATCGTGATCGATGGACGCGATGGTTCGCTTCACGGATGCAACCAGCGCCATTGGATCGGCAGCGGTGCGAATCGCCAAATCGCGCGGCACCATCCAGTTTTTCTCCGCCTGCCAATACGGGAAGTACATCTCCTGGCGAGGCGGCTCATTGAGACCCATCTGCCGGACGTCTCCTACGATGCCAACGATCTGAAACCACGCGCCGTCGTGGTGGTATCGCATGCGCCTGCCAAGCGCGTCCTGATTCTGCCAGAATTTTCTGGCCATGGTTTCGTTGATGATGACAGCGGGTGCAGCTTGTGAGCCATCGTGTTCGTCGAAGAAGCGCCCTTTGCGGATGGGAATCCGCATGGCTTCGAAATAACCTGGGGAAACAACGCGATCGTTGGCATCGTTGGGGAGCCCCTTGGGGAGTACAATGTGTTCCGGAGTGAAGCTGCTGGTTCCGCCTTTCCATGTCAAGGGCAATGCGCTGGTGAATCCGGCCGCCTTCACGCCGGGAATGGTTCGAACTCGCTCGAGCACAGTTTGGAAGAACTCGGTGCGACTGGCGAAATTGCCGTACTTGGTCCCGGGGACCTCCAGGCGCAAGGTCAGAACGTGGTCCGCGCGGAAGCCTGGATTGAGTCCGCGCATGTTGGAGAAGCTTTCGATCATCAGTCCGGAACCGACCAGCAATACCAGCGAGAGGGCGACCTCGCCGATTACAAGAAGGCTCCGAAACAGGCTGCGGCGCGGTCCGGTGTTGCCGCGGCCGCCCTGCTTCAGGACCTCATTGAGGTCGATTCCCGAGATTTGAAGGGCCGGCGCCAGCCCGAACATGACACTGCAAGCGAGCGAAACAGTCACGGTGAAAGCCAACACGCGAAAGTCCATCGAGAGGGCGACCATGCGTGATAGTTCTTCAGGGACCAAGTTTTTCAGAAAGACAAAACACCAGTCCGCCAGCAGAACCCCAAGCGCGCCACCGCCGATGGCCATCAATGCGCTCTCGGTCAGTAACTGGCGCACCAGGCGAGAACGGTTAGCGCCCAGAGCGGTGCGCACGGCCAGTTCGCGCCGCCGGCCTGCGGCGCGGGAAAGCAGCAGGTTCGCGATGTTGGCGCAGGCGATCAGCAGAATAAATCCGACGGCCGCCATCAGCACGATCAGCCCTCTCCGTACTTCGAAGGTATAGCTCAACTGCAAGGGTTCAGCGAAGAAGCGATCCATAACGTCCAGATCTTCCAAACGCTGTTGCGCCCGCGTCTTCAGTAGCACCTGGAGCGCGGCGTTCGCTTTTTCCACCGTCACGCCGGGCTGCAAGCGAGCCACCACATTCAAATAGTGAGCTCCGCGATTTGTCAACTGCTCGGGCGTAAAGGCCATGGGCGTCCAGATGTCGCCGTTCTTCGCCTCGAAATGAAAACCGGGCGGAAGCACGCCAATCACTGTATATTTTTCGTTGTTCAGCAGGATCTCGCGGCCGATCACTTTGCGGTCTGCGCCGAACCTTCGCGTCCACAGCTCGTGGGAGATCAGGGCTACGTGCTGAAATCCCGGACGGTCCTCATCGGCAGTGAATAAGCGCCCCAGTTCCGGAGTAACGCCGAGAACCGAGAACAGATTTTGAGTGGCCTTCTCGCCCTCCAGCTTCTCGGGATCCTCACCCTTGCCGCTCAGGTTGTAGACCTGGAAGGCAGTGGCGGCGACGTCCTCAAAAACTCGGGTCTGAGCCTTCCAGTCGGCGTAGTTGCCGGCCGCCGGGGTATTGCGCGGAAATCCCCAATGGCTGATGTCCTCATACACCGCAACCAGACGGCTAGGATCGCGGAAGGGGAGCGCGCGCAGCAATACGGCATCCACCACGCTGAAGATGGCCGCGGTTGCGCCGATGCCCAGCATGAGCGTGAGCAACGCGGCCGCGGTGAATCCAGGGCTCTTGGCTAGTATTCGCAGACCGTATCGTATGTCCTGAAGAAACGTGCGCATATCACTTTCTTAATGCAGCCCGGCTGCCACGCCGATTGCAGCAGAATCAGGCAATTGTAGGCAGGGTCTGTTCGCTATTGGGAATGGGTGTCCGCTAATTGGCCGCTGACAAAGATGCGTCATGGCCTAATCTTGGTGTTGCTGCTCCCCGTAAGGTATTGGCCGATAGGGCATTTCGAAGCGTGCAAATGCGACGTGGCGGGACTGGTTCTGACGGATCATGCGCTGTGCGAAGCGTTCGACTTGGTCTTTTGAAAAAACGAAGCCATGGTCGGAGGGCTCCCACGGCACTCCCTCGTATTTATGAAGTTCGAGGATGGCGGCGGCGTCTTTGAGCTCGCGGCGCTCGTGCTGACGGCGGTCGAGTTGGATATCGCGGAGCTGATCGAGCGTCTTCTGGAATTGGCGGGCGAGGCGGGTGCTGTTCAGAGTGAGGCTGGCGAGGAGCCGGTGGGCGTCGACGATGTCGAAGGCGGGGGGCTCGGGGCTGGGGGCTGGGGACTGAGCGCGCGCGAGGACATCGGCTTCCAAGAGCGGTATCCGATTTATGCGCCAGGATGTGTCGGCGAGTTGCTGGACTAATTGGGTTTCGGATGCGGTGGCGGGTTTGTATTCGTCGATGAACTGGCGGCAGTGGCGCTGGTATGCGGCCGGGTCCTCTGAGGGAAGAACGGCGGTGCGGGCGGTCAAGCCGTGGCGAAGCGCGTTTTGCGACGAACGCTGTTTGCCGGATTCGGTACGGGGTCCGGTGGAGTGTTGGCTGTTTGCGCGATTGATTTCGGCGCGATTGATTTGGACTGTTGCTGGAGCTGGCATATTGGGTTCCTGGTAGCTGAATAGCACGGGGTGGTGGGTGAGGATGGGGGAGGGGTGGGGAGGTTGTTGATTGGGAAGGGGAGATACTGGGCCGAAATGTGTGACCGCTAGGCCGGGTTGTCAGCGGCCTTGCGGCAAGCGTCGTAGACTTCGGCGGCGTAGAGGTCGCGAATCATTTTGAGGCGTTCGGGGTCAGATAACGCCCAGCTGACTATTTCTGGGTTGCGTTGCAGACGCTCGACGAGCAGGTCCTCAAACTTCCGATCATAGAGGAATTTCCAGGTGTCGATTGCGTTGACGGTGGAGGCCTGCTGTAAATCTGCGTCGGCTGCGGCATCTTGTTTTGCCTGCTCGAAGACGAGTTCGTCGGCTTTGCTGAAGCTGGTGCCAAAGCGCTCGTTCACAAGATCGATGATGGTGGATAGTTCAACTTGGGGCGATTGTTCGCGTCCGGTGCCGACTTCGGTGGGGCCTTTTAGCTCGCCGGTTCTTCCTTCGTCGAGACAGATGCGGCCTTCGCTGATTTTTTGCAGGCGGTAGTACTTGAGCTGGATGTCTTCGTCGAAGTCGTAGATTGGGCCGCCGCGTTCAGGCAAACGGCATTCGAGGAAGCGGAGATAGGTGTAGAGCTTTTCGAGATCGGTATCTTGGAACGGAATGACCTGGCTCATGAATCCGTAGAGCCTGCGGAACGCGCCGATCTTTGCACGAAATTCCTCTTGTTGGTCCTGTTCGAGCTTTTCGAATCGCGGTACGGCCTTGTCAACGATGGAGTAGAGAATTCCATTGTCGACTTTGGTGAGCGTTTGGCGCGAGCGGAAGAAGACTTCGCAGAGCTGTTCGACTTCTTGCGCGTAAAATACCTGCGGTTCGGTTAGGTCGTGCTGGAGTTGATACAACTGATGAAGGTCGGCCTCTTCGCCCAGGGTCGTCCCTTCGTAATAAGGTTGGAACGCCATCTGGATGCCTTCGGCGTCATTGACGAAGTCAAGGACGAAGGTATCCTCTTTGCCTGGTGCGGTGCGATTCAGACGCGAAAGCGTTTGAATCGCTTGGATGCCATCTAACCGTTTGTTGACGTACATGGTATGAAGCAACGGCTGGTCGAAGCCGGTTTGGTATTTGTCGGCCACCAGGAGGATGCGGTATTCGGGCCCTTCGAACCGGTCTGGCAGTTCTGTTTCGCGGAAGCCGTTCAGTTTGGGCTCGGTCCATTTTTCGCCAGTCGCTGGGTCAACGATTTCTCCCGAAAACGCCACTAGCAGGCCGATGGCGTAGCCTTTCTGCTCGGCGGCGCGCTGGAACGCCCGGTAATATTGATAGGCTTCCAGCCGGCTACCGGTGACGACCATAGCTTTGGCACGGCCGTTGATCTTGTGGCGGGTGTGACGCCAGAAGTGCTCCAGCATGACATCCACCTTTTGAGCGATGTGGTGCTCGTGGAAGCTGATGTAGCGCGCTAACGCTTTGGTGGCGGCGTGCTTCTGGACTTGCGGATCTTCTTCCGCCTTCTTGATCAGCTTGTAGTAGGCCTTGTAGGTGGTGTAGTTCTTAAGGACGTCGAGGATGAAGCCTTCCTCAATGGCCTGGCGCATGGAGTAGAGATGAAAAGGCCGAGGCTGAGCGTCGGGGGAATCCTGAACTCCGAAAACTTTCAACGTTTTCGGCTTTGGCGTAGCAGTGAAGGCGAAGAAGCTGAGGTTCGGCTGCTGGGAACGCTTGGCCATTTCGCGGAGCATGGTTTCCTGCCAGTCCTCGGTGAGGCCGCGCTCAGCCATCGCTTCCTCTGCTTGGTGTTCGATGTGATCCTTGGCCAGAACGCCTTTCAATTCCGCGGCGGCTTCACCGGATTGGGATGAGTGCGCCTCGTCGACGATGACGGCGTAGCGGCCGGTTTTTAGCTCTTCGGTTTTCTTGCGTACGAACGGGAACTTTTGCAGAGTGGTGACGATGATTGGTGTTCCGTTTTTCAGCGCTTCCGCCAGTTGGGTGGAATCCTGGTCGATCTTTTCGACGACGCCCTGCTTGTGTTCGAACTCGTAGATGCTGTCTTGCAACTGCCGGTCGAGGACGATGCGGTCGGTGATGACGACGACGGAATCGAAGACCTTTTGATCTTGCGCGTCGTGTAGACTGGCCAGGCGATGTGCGAGCCAGGCGATGGAATTGCTTTTTCCGCTGCCGGCGGAATGCTGGATGAGGTAGTTCTTTCCGGGGCCGTTGACGCGGGCGTCGGCTTCCAGCCGGCGCACGACCTGCAGTTGGTGATAGCGAGGAAAGATCATATGTTCGCTCTTCGCCTTCTCGTCTTTTTCGAGATGCTGGAAGCGAGCCAAGATGTCGAGCCAACTATCGCGCTGCCAGACCTCTTCCCAGAGGTAGGCGGTTTTGTGTCCGTTCGGGTTTGGCGGATTTCCGGCGCCGTTCTCGTGTCCTTTGTTGAAGGGGAGAAAGAAGGTCTTATCGCCTTCGAGTCTGGTGGTCATGAAGACCATATCCGGGTCGACGGCGAAATGCACCAGGGCACGTTGTCTGAAGCGGAAGATGAGCTCGTTCGGGTCGCGGGTGGTCTTGTACTGAGCGATAGCGTAGTGGACGTCCTGGCTGGTGAAAGGGTTTTTCAGTTCGGCGGTCGCGACGGGGATGCCATTGAGACTTAGGACAAGGTCCAGCGATTTCTCGCTGTTGGGGGAATAGCAGACCTGCCGGGTGACGGTTAGCCGGTTGGCTGCGTAGAGCCGTTCGGTCTCTTCGTTGAGCTGTGTGGCTGGTTTGAAATAGGCCATTTTCAGGGTTATGCCGAAGCACTTGAAGCCATGGCGCAGAGTTGCCAGCGAGCCTTGGATATCGAGCCCTTTGAGAAGGTCGTTGAGGATGACGGAGGCCGTGTTTTCGCCGTGGAGGCGTTCTAGTTGCTGCCACTGTTTTGGCTGAGTCGCTTTGAGGAATCGGATGGTTTCGTCGGGGAACAAGGCTTTGGTGGGGTCAAACTCTTCGCGATCGCCGGGGAGGTAGCCACCCTTTCGGAGCAGATGGTCTTCGATCTGATCTTCGAGGTGAATCTCCTTGTGGACGGGGATCATGCGGTGGGCTCCAGGACGGCTTCGGGTTCTTTGCGGTAGGTTCGGACGTCGATTTGGCCGGTGACGGCGGCGGAGATGAGGGCGGTGCGGTAAACATTCAAGGTAGAGACGCAAGATTGCATTTTTTGTCTAGCGCCGGTTACTAAAGCCTCGATCCGATCAAGTTTGTCAACGATCTGCCGCTGTTCGGCTATCGGAGGAAGTAATAGTCGGACTTCTCGGACCTTTGAGCATTCAAGATGAGGATGCATCGCGCCGGTTCTTATCGACTCAAGTATCTGCCTTCCATAAGAGGAGCGGAGGAAATAATTGACGTATCGGCCCGTGGCCAGGTTCGACTTCAACTTGACTATTATTAATGCGTGGCAGTGACAGCCGTCGAATTCTTGGTCGACCACAGCGACTCCACCAGTCCCTGCGCCAGTCTGGACAATCAGGACGTCGCCTTGGCTTACCCGGGATTTAGGGTTTGATCTCGCCCAATTGGCGTCCACAAAATAGGGTTGTCGGAATTGTATGCGTCCGTTCTTGATGTGCAAGGATTGAATGTAACGAACGCTATTCGTCTCGTCCGTCGTTAGTATGTCTCGTGTCGGGCCAACGTATCCATTGCCGATTCGATCAGTTGCACAGGCCAGTATCATGTCTTTCCAGTGCGATGGTACGTGAGCGAGCCAATCAGCACGGGATGCTCTAAAGACCGCCCCCCCATGGTGGTCAGATGTTGTCACGGCGTCCGTTATTGTCGCGCTCAGCTTCTCGTTGAGAAGGTGGATCAGCCGCTCCTTCCTCGCGACAAGCTCGTCGATGCGCGCTGTCTCGCGTTCGAGGAAGTTGGCGATCGCCCGCTGCGCGTTTGGCTCGGGCACGGGTACCCGCAGGTTGCCGATGAAATCCCAGTTGGCCCGGGGCATTTTGGCACCGTACGTCGAGGAGTTAACGACCTCAATCCAGTCGCGAGACAACATGAGGAATTGTAGGTACCGCGACTCCAAGTGTCGCGGTCGCAAGACTAGCAATTCCGATGTACATGCGCCGTCCCACTCAGCGCGGAGGCATTTCGCCAGGTACGGGCGAAGCTTCCCGAACAGAACGTCGCCGGATGCAAAACGGATAGAGGTGCCGTCACCACGGCTCTCAGTTTCGTTGTTTAGGTACCTGCCAGTCCATGATTCGATGTTTTCCAGTCCGACGTAGATTTGCGCGCCGGTGCCTTCGACCTTATCGTCAATCTGGCGGACGCAGTACTTCAGACGAAGAGTTCTCCATCTTGACGTAAGGCCCGCTGGAGGCGTGCTCACCCAACCACCTCCCTCAGCATTCCGACGATCTCCTTTTCCAAATGCGCGATTTCGGCCCGAATCTCTTCAATCGGCCTGGGGGGAATGTACCTGTAAAAGTGACGGGTCAGCGGAATCTCATAGCCGACCTTAGTCCTCTCCTCCTCAATCCAAGCGTCGGAAACGTGGGGTTTGACCTCGCGATCGAAGTATGCGTGGATTCCTTCTTTCAGCGGGACATTTTCGTTGTCGCGAAGTTCACTGTCGGGTTCGGGGTTGCCCTCGGCATCCCGGCAGATGTCGGCGGTTTCGTCGCGCTGGCCAAGCGCTGACAGGAGAGCCTTTTTGAGTGGCGACGACACTCCCTTACGGTCGTGGTTCGGTAGCGCGGCTTCGAGGACAAGCTCGAATTCGGCGCGGTCCCGCCAGATAGTGGAAGCATCTATTGTTTGGAGGGCTTCCAGGATCTTATGCTGGGTCGCCTGGCCGGCGGCGATCTCTGCTTCGGCAGCGTTGCCCTTCTTTTTACTGGTGGCCAGATTCTGGAAGGCGCGTTCGGTCTTGAGCCGCTCGATGCGTTCGGGCGTCGCGGCAAAATTCAGGCGCAACGGCCGCTCGACCGTGATCTGGCGGTAGCCGAAGTCGTCGTTGTCGAAGATCTTCGAGCCTTCGTTCTCAATGAAGGCGCGATACAGGGCGACGATCTCTTCGCGATGCGCTTCGGCGATCTCGTTGCGCTTGTTGCCGAGGCTCTTGCGCATCTTCGTGAATAGATCAACCGCGTTGATGAGCTGGACTTTGCCACGACGTTCTTTCGCCTTGCGGTTGGTGACGATCCAGATGTAGGTGTAGATGCCGGTGTTGTAGAAGAGCTGATCGGGTAGGGCGACGATGGCTTCCAACCAGTCGTGTTCGATGATCCAGCGGCGGATGTTGCTTTCTCCGCTTCCAGCGTCGCCCGTGAAGAGAGGACTGCCATTAAAGACGATGCCGATGCGGCTGCCGCCTTCCTTGCCGGCGATCGGCTTGCGCTTGGAGATCATATGCAGGAGGAAGAGGAAGCTGCCGTCGTTGATGCGCGGCAGGCCGGCGCCGAAACGGCCGGTTTCGCCTTCCTGCGTGTATTCGTCCTTGATCTTCTTTTCGTCGGCTTCCCATTTCACGCCGAAGGGCGGGTTGGCTAGCATGTAGTCGAACTTCTCATCCTGAAAGCCGTCGAGCGTGAAGCTGGAGCCGAACTTGATGTTTTCGATGTTCTGGCCTTTGATGAGCATGTCGCTGCCGCAGACGGCGTAGGCTTGTTCGTTCCAGTCCTGGCCGAAGAGTTCCAGCGTGGCCTGGGGATTGAGCTTTGCTAGATACTCCTGCGCGACGCTCAGCATGCCGCCGGTGCCGCAGGCGGGGTCGTATAGGGTGCGGACGATGCGGGGCTGCGTGAGGAGCTGATGATCGGGGGCGAAGAGCAGGTCAACCATGAGGCGGATGACTTCGCGCGGGGTAAAGTGGTCGCCGGCTTCCTCGTTGGCGGCTTCGTTGAACTTGCGGATGAGCTCTTCGAAGATGTAGCCCATGGCGCGGTTGTCGACAGTTTCGGGATGAAGGTCGATGGCGGCGAACTTCTTAACGATCAGGTAGAGCAGGTTGCGTTCTTCGAGTTTGACCAGCTCGGTTTCGACGCCGAATTTCTCGAGAATGTCGCGGGCTTGGCCGGAAAATCCTTTCAAATATTTGGTGAGGTTGGCGGCGATGTTGTTGGGGTCGGCGGCGAGGCGCTCGAAGGTGAACTTGGAGAGGTTGAAGAACTTCTGCTTGCTTTCCTTCTGGAGTAGCTTTTCGATGAGCGGGTCGGGGCGGCCCTTGAGCTCGGTGGCTTTGCGGAGGACCTTGTCTTTGGTGGGTTCGAGGACGCAGTCGAGGCGGCGGAGGACTGTCATGGGGAGGATGACGCGTCCGTATTGATTGGGGCGGTAGGGGCCGCGGAGGAGGTCCGCTACGTTCCAGATAAAGCTGACGTATTCGCCGAAATTGGTCAGTTGACGCTCCTGTTTTCGAATCTGTGGATCTGTTCAACAATTGTAGCTTGTGTGGCGGAATGTAGGTCCACGGAGTTGGGCGGGGCGGAAATCGGGGAATGGGTATCCTGTCACCGTATTTGTCAGCGCAAATATTTTTCTGGTAGGGGGTTGTCGGGACGCTCGGAATCCCAGAAGATGGTCATGACCTTCCAGGTGTCGCCCATCTTGACCAGTTGAAAGCTGTTGATGCCGCGGGCGAAGGGTTTTTCGCCGGGGGCGTGGCGTGATTCGTAGGTGCTGAAGGCGTGGGCGATGTTGCCGAAAGTCTCGAGGCGCCGGGCCAATTCGGTTTCGTAGAATGCGCTCTTTTCGAAGATTGGCTTGGCGTGCTCGGCGTAATCGTCGGGCGTTAACACGGCTGGTCCTCCTGCGCGAACCGGGATTAAGCGGGCTCCATCGGCGAACAAGGCCTTGAAGCGGACCCAATCGCGAGGGGTCCCGGCGGGACCGGAAATTACTTCGTAGACTGCTTTAATGACTGAGTCGATGGAGTCGGTATCGGCGGCCCTTAGGGAGGGCGACAAGATAACCAAGCTGGCGAGTAGCGCGGAGAATCGCATCTCAAGATCGTACCAAGTCCCCCGTTTGACGTGTGGGGCAGGTTGGTAACGGTTGGTGACCTGCGCGCCGATTGGCGAACGGCGGCAAAACAGGCGGGTTGGCAGCCCGCCGCAGGATGCCATCCTGCCCTACAACCAAGCTGACCCACTACCCCAAAGTCCTGTTTGATTCTGCTTTCGGGGTAGCGCTTCCTGCCGGTCGCGGCTCGGCTACACCCTACCCAGCTACACTGGAACTATGTCCAAACAATACTCAGCACCACCGGCCATGACCATCGATCCGGCGGGCAAATACACGGCTACACTCGATACAACGAAGGGGAGCATCATCGTCGAACTTTTTGCGAAGGAAGCGCCGAAGACCGTCAATAATTTCGTATTTCTTGCGCGCGAAGGTTTTTACGATGGAACCGTTTTTCATCGCGTCATCGCCGACTTTATGGTCCAAGGCGGCGATCCGGCCGGCACCGGCAGCGGCGGCCCGGGCTATCGTTTCGAAGATGAGACCAAGAACAATCCGAAGCGTCACAAGGTGGGGACGCTCAGCATGGCCAACGCGGGGCCAAACACCAATGGCAGCCAGTTTTTCATCACGCACGTTGCCACGGATTGGCTGGACGGCAAGCACACTGTCTTTGGCCAGGTGCAGAGCGGTCAGGATGTGGTCAACAAGATTCAAAAAGGGGACCAATTGAAATCGGTGACGGTGCAAGAAGGCTAATGGCTTTTCCGATTCAGAGAATGCGGAGGCTGCGCGCGAGTGAGGCGCTGCGCAGCCTGGTCCGAGAGACGCGGCTCGTCCCCACGCAGTTCATCCTGCCGCTGTTTGCTTGTCCGGGCGAAGGCGTACGGCGCGAGATCAGTTCGATGCCGGGTAATTGTCAGCTTTCTATTGACGAACTGGTGAAGGAATGCGCGGAGGCAGCCAAGCTCGGCATCGGCGGAGTGATTCTCTTCGGAATCCCGGCGGTGAAGGACGAGTTGGCGTCCGGCGCTTATGCCGATGATGGCATCGTGCAGCAAGCCGTGCGGGCGGTAAAGCGCGAGGTTCCCAAGCTCCTGCTGATGACCGACGTCTGCAACTGCGAGTACACCAGCCACGGGCATTGCGGATTGGTGGTGGATGGCGAAGTGAAAAACGATCCTTCGCTCGAATGGCTGGCGAAAGGGGCGGTTTCGCACGCTCGCGCGGGAGCCGATGTCGTTGCCCCGAGCGATATGATGGACGGGCGCGTGGCCGCCATCCGCGCGGCTCTGGATGCATCCGGTTTTCCGGACACGCCCATCCTGAGCTACGCGGCCAAGTTTGCTTCGGTATTCTACGGCCCGTTCCGCGAGGCGGCCGAATCCACGCCGCAGTTCGGCGACCGGCGCAGCTATCAGATGGATCCGGCCAATGGCCGCGAAGCGATGCGCGAAATCGAGCTGGATTTGGAAGAGGGCGCCGACATGATTATGGTGAAACCGGCCATGCCGTACCTGGATGTGATCCGGCAGGCGCGCGACCGTTTCGAAGTTCCGTTGGGCGCCTACCAGGTGAGCGGCGAGTTCAGCATGCTGGTGGCTGCGATCCAGAAGGGCTGGCTGGATCGCGACCGCGCGATTTTGGAGTCGCTCACTTCGATACGGCGGGCGGGTGCGGATTTTATCCTGACTTATTTTGCGAAAGACGCTGCGCGGCTGCTGGCTTAACTGTCGACGCCGAGACGAGTCTCGGCGCTGCAGACATGAGTGTCTGCGCCACATTTTACTGGCGGACAGAGAAACCACGGACGTGTTCGAGCGGCGCTTCGGATTCATCCACGCCGCGGACTTCCGCCCAGCGGGGACCTTTCCACAGCAGACCGGCCAGCTCGGAAAGCTGATCGGCGGTTCCCACGGCGTAAACTTCCACGCTGCCATCGTCCCGATTGCGCACCCAGCCCGCGAGGCCCAGCGCGTTCGCGGAATGCTCGGCGAAGTAGCGGAACCCGACGCCTTGCACGCGTCCGCGCACGTGATAAAGCCGCGCTAATTTTCGGGCGCTCAATGCTGTTTGGTCAGCGGATAGACAACCAGTTTCCGGAATTCCACCAGGCCGCGATCACCCTGCAGCAATATGGGACCGGGCTCGGATTCATTCGCGTCCATCGCGATCGCGGTTGGGCCATCAATGTTCAACCGGTCCATTACGCGAATCCCATTGAAGATTTCAGTGACCTGCCGTCCAACCAAGCGGACGGAGAGGGTTTGCCACTCGCCCGCCGGATAAGTGGGGTTCACAGAGGGCGCGATGCGTCCCAGAATCGCTCCGCTGCCGCGAACGGAAGGCGGCTTGTCGGCATCATCCACCAATTGCAACTCGTAACGGCCGCGCAACGCGATGCCGCTATTGCCGCGCGGGAGGATTCTGAATTCTACATCCAAAGTGAAATTCCAGAATTTCTTTTCCGAGATCAGATTAATGGCATTGGCGGCATTCGTCAGAACCCCTTCTTTGACTATCCATCCTGACGGATGGCCGGGCTCCACGGCCTGCCAGCCATTGAGATCGTGGCCGTCGAAGAGGACCACCGGGTCGTTCTTCTTCCAGGCGCCGTCGTCCTTGTCGGGGATCGCTGGAGCGCGAGTGCCGGTCCACTCGAGATAGGAAGAAGGATCGCCTTCGATTTCGAAAGTGCCTTTCAGTTTGCCGTCCTCGAGCCGCGCCCAGTACAGCCCTTTTTCGGGAGTGCGCTCACGGTGAAAACGGCCTTCCAGGGCGAAACGCAGCTCGCCGTCCGAGATGGAAAGCTTGGGGATATCATCCAGTTGACCGATGGGTGCGCCTACGAACTTTCCCTTCAGCGTGTTGGTGCCCGCGCCAGACACTTCCAACCACCACGCCCGCGGGGATGGCAGGCCATTGACATTGATATCCCAGCGGCCGTTGAACTGTTGGTCGTCGATGGAGGCAGCGCAGCAACCGAGCGCGCAAGCTGCTACGAATACAACTCTCACTGCGCCTACTTTACCAAACTTTACATGATCGAGCGATGCCAAAAAGGCACCGACTCCCTCACGGTCGCGGTTCGGTAACGCTCCGTTGACGACGCCGATCCGCTGGCGGCCTAATCCCAAGCGTTCACAGGCGACGACGAAGCGTCTGGCTACCTGGATAATTCGGCGCGCGTTTGGAGGAACTGGATCACGTTGGCGCGCGTTACGATGCCATCCAGATGATTGCCGCTGACGACAGGCAATTGATTTACATCGTCGCGGCCCATGGTCTCGAGAGCCTCCATCACGGGCGTGGATGGCGTCACCGTGTGGACTTCATTGAGAGGGCGCATGACGTCATAAAGAGTGGTGAATGGCCACCGCGCCTTCTCCAGATTCTTGATTTCGTGAGGAGTCACCAGGCCGGTCATTTCACCATTTTGTTCCACCACGAAACAGCGGCGGCCGGAGCGTAGCAGGTGATCCTCGACGAAGCTCTGCACGTTGAGGTTTCCGTCCACCGCGACGCAATCATGAGTCATGACATCGCTGACGCGTACATCCTTCAGGTTGGATGTCAGCGTTACCGTGCTGTAGCTTGATCCGGCGGCTTGCAGCAGAAACCAGCCGATAAATGCGATCCACAATCCGCCGAATCCGGCTCCCGCGAAGAAGCGGAAGATTCCCAGCGCGATAAAGCCGAGCGCTACTACTTGCCCCGTGCGAGCCGCTAGCTGCGTTGCCCGCGTGCCGTTCTTTGTGGACCACCAGATGATGGCGCGCAGGATCCGTCCGCCGTCCAAAGGAAATCCGGGTATCATGTTGAAGGCAGCGAGCATGAGATTGATGTAGCCGAGCCAGACCAACATCGCAATAATCGGCGTCTCGGGCGTACTGTTGCGATGCCACCCCGCCGCCCAGGCTAGACCCAGCGAAATGACGCCGATCACGGCGCTCGAAAACGGCCCAACGATCCCGACCAGGAACTCCGTTTTTGGATCCTCCGGCTCTTTCTCGATCTGAGCAACGCCACCTAATGCGAACAGCGTGATGGCGCGGGTGGTAAGACCGCGGCTTCTGGCCACTAGGGCATGCGACAGCTCATGCGCTAGCAGTGTCGCGAAGAAAAGCAGCGCCGTCATCAAAGAGGTGGTCCAAATCACGGCCGGACCCCAACCCGAATGCTCCGCTTGGAATTGAGCAGAGAGCGACATGACGATGAGCAGTGCGATCAGGAACCAACTGTAGTGCAGGCCGACTTCGATGCCGAACACGCGTCCGAGCCGAATGCTGGATTTCATGAGACCACCCCTCCGCTGATTAGATTACTCCAGAGCAGGTTTGGTTGCTATTCCGTTCAGGCGGGTTAACAACCCGCCGCAGGATGGCATCCTGCCCTACGTTGTCAGTAAGCCGGAGCGTTCCAGCAATGCATTCGGATCCGGATCGCGTCCCATAAACGTGCGATACAGCTCGGCCGGATCCTGGCTGTCGCCGCGCGATAGGATGTTCTCGCGGAAACGGGCGCCCACGTCCCGGCTGAAGATGCCGCTGGTTTGGAACATGGTGAACGCGTCGGCGTCCAGCACCTCGGCCCATTTGTAGGAATAGTAGCCGGCGCCATAACCAACCGGGCTGGCGAAAAGATGCGTGAAACTCGCGATCATCCCGTAATGCTGGGGCAATCTGGCCGGCGAGAAAGCCTGCAGGAGGTCGCGTGCGTAGGCCAGAACGTCTCCGTGTGAATATTCGCGATGCAGAGCCAGATCGACAAACCCGAAGCCGAGCTGGCGCATCTGGGCATTGGCCGCGCGAAAATTACGCGCCCGCCGCATCTTCTCGAACAGGTCGCGAGGCACCGGTTGGCCGGTTTGGTAATGCCGCGCGAAAAGATCCAGGGCCTCGCGCTCCCAGCACCAGTTCTCCATGATCTGTGACGGTAGCTCGACGAAATCCCAGGCAACGTTGGCGCCTGCCAGGCTCCGTACTTCAACTTGGCTCAGGCAATGATGCAGCAAGTGCCCGAATTCGTGGAAAATTGTCTGCACCTCACGATGCGTGAGCAGGGATGGGCGATCGCCCACCGGCGGAGTAAGATTGCCGCAAATGAGTCCAGCATGCGGCTCGAAGCGATTGCCGAACGCGACGCCGGTGATAAAGGCGTCCATCCAGGCGCCACCCCGTTTGGGTTCCCGTGGGAACCAGTCCGCGTAAAAGGCACCGATCAGGGTGTTGTTCGCCGGACGGCTTTCATCGTGAATCTGGTAGTACTTGACTTGGGGGTCCCACACTGGAACTCCCGGCTTCTCCACCACACGAATACCGTACAGCCGCTGAACGATCTCAAACATCCCCTCGACTACGCTCTCGAGCGGAAAATACGGCCGCAGCGCTTCTTCGTCGAAGTCGTAGAGCGCGGCCCGCTGTTTTTCCGCATAGTAGGCGATGTCCCACGGCTCGAGCTCGGCTCGACTCGCGAAGGCCGCCAGGTCATCGTTCTCCTTCTCGAAGTGCGCGTCCGTTTTGGTTTTCAGGTCGGCTAGAAACTCCTGAGCCCGAACGCCCGAGTGGGCCATGCGATCCTCCAGCACCAGGTCCGCGAAATCGCGATAGCCCAGAAGATTGGCCTTCTCGCGGCGCAATTCGAGGATGCGCTGGATAACGGGCCGGTTGTCGCGTTCCCCTTCCAATGCGCGGTTCACGTAGGCTTCGTATACGTGCCGGCGGATTTTCCCGTCGTCCAGATAGGTCATCAAAGCCACGTAGCTTGGCGCCTGCAAGGTGAAGCGCCACGACGGCGCGTCCAAGCCTTTGGATCGAGCGCTGTCACGCGCCATGGCGATAGCGCTTTCCGGCAGGCCGACCAGCTTGCTCTCATCGGCGATCACCAGTTCGAATTCATTGGTTGAATCCAGGACATTCTCTGAGAAGCGGATGGTCAACTTGGAGAGTTCCACATCGATTGCGGCGATGCGCGCCTTACCGGGAGCATCCAGTTCAGCGCCGTGGCGGCGGAAATTGTCGATGGTCTTTTCCAAAAAGCGCTTGCGCGCGCCAGAGAGGCTCTTGGGTTCTTCCGTTTTCGAGTAGGTTTGCACCGCTTGCCACAGCGATTCGTTGAGCGGCAGAGATGAATAGAACGCGCTGACCAGGGGCTGCACGGCATTGTATGCGGCGCGCAGTTCGGGTGTGGTGGCCACGGCCTCCAGATGCCTGGCAATACCTACCGCATAGTCCAGACGTTCCGTCAACGCGTCCAGAGGCTCCATGGTGTTGCTAAAGGTTCGCGGCCCGGAATCGGAGGTCAAGCCGTCCAGCTGGGCCCGCGCGTCATTCAGGAGCTCGGCCACGGCGGGTTCCACGTGTTCGACGCGAATTCGATCGAAAGGAATTTGAAATTCAACTTCCAGAAGTGGATTTCGGACGTTGCCAGAAGACATTTTGTTTGGGGTCTCTATAATTCTATGACAGTTCATGGCTGCTCTCAAAGCCAATCTTTCCGGATACGCGTTTGCTGCCTGGCCCCGCGCGTCAGAGTCAGAGTCGGGACCCGTGAAAAAATCAGCGCCAGGCACCGACTCCCTCACGGTCGCGGTTCGGTAACACTCTCTAAACACGACGCATCGTTCCGGCCGGTCCACTAACTCGGGAACAAACCGCTGCCATTCCCGCGTATCCTATGGATGAGTGCCCTCCGAATACGCTATCGAGACCTCCGACTTGGCCAAAGTGTATCGCTCCAGGTGGAAACGGCGGGAGGTGCGCGCCGTGGACGGAATCTCACTCAATGTTCAGCGCGGCACCATTTTTGGATTGCTGGGCCCCAATGGGGCGGGGAAGACCACTTTCGTCAAGATGCTGCTGTCAGCGGTGCATCCCACGCGAGGTAGCGCGCTGATCTTCGGCCGCAATGCCCGCGAGCCGGAAGCGCGCCGTCCCATCGGTTACTTGCCGGAGAATCATCGCTTCCCTACCTATTTCACTGGCGCAGGAATGCTGGATTTTTACGCGGCCCTCTCAGGGATGGAATCGGCCGAGCGGCGGAAGCGGATTCCCGAAATGCTGGAGGTGGTGGGCCTGGAGCAATGGGGCAGCATGCGCATCGGAAAATATTCCAAAGGCATGTTGCAGCGCCTGGGATTGGCGCAGGCGCTCATCCATTCGCCGTCCATGTTGATTCTGGACGAGCCCACGGACGGCGTCGACCCGGTAGGACGTATGCAGATCCGCGAGGTGTTGACGCGCTTTGAACAGCAAGGCGTCACCATTTTTATCAACTCCCATCTGTTGGTGGAAGTAGAATTGTTTTGCCGCGAGGTGGCGATACTCGACAAGGGCAAGGTTGCGCTGAGCGGCAAAATGCAGGATCTCACGGCCGGAAAGGGTTACCGGTTAACCTTAGCTGAAGCGCCTGAAGCGCTGGTGGAGGAGTTGCGCACGAAGGCAACATCAATGGCTTCCAGAAACGGATTCGTCGATTTCCAATTCGCGACCCGTCAATTGGCCAATGAAGCTGTGGATCTGCTGCGGGCGCAACGCTGTGAGATCGAGTCGCTCGCGCCCACTACCAGTACGCTTGAGGAAGTGTTTGTCCGCACGGTGGCGAAATGAAGAATTCGTTGACGGCTAGCGTCGCCTTGATCCGCGATACCTTCCGCGAAGCGTTCGCGCGAAAAATATTCTGGGGTTTGTTTGGGCTCTCCACGGTTATGATTCTGTTCTTTCTGTTCCTGCTGCGGATCGACCTGGTGGAGGGTGGCCTCGCGGCTGTCAAGATGTTTGGACAAACGGTTAGCCCCGCCACCGACGTGGACCGGCTGGTGCGCGGTGTCTATGGTGGTATCGCAACCTTCCTCTACACCTGGGGTATGTTTCTGGCGGTGTTCGCCTCGGCCGGATTGATTCCGAGCGTGCTGGAACCGGGACGCATCGAATTGCTGCTGTCCAAACCCGTTTCGCGCGCGCATATTCTGCTGGGCCGCTATGTGGGCAACGTGCTGGTGGTTTCGTGCAATATTATTTATCTGGTGCTGGGCGTCTGGGCCATCCTGGGCATCAAGACCGGAATCTGGTCGCCCATGTTTCTAGTCTCCATCGCCACCACGATATTCGCCTTCTCGGTTCTACTGTCGGTGGTGATTTTGATCGGCGTGCTGTTTGAAAGTGCCGCGCTAGCCACCATGGTCGCGGCCGCGCTGATGATCTTGAGTCTCATTCTGGCGCAGATCAATATCATGCTGCGCCTGCTTTCTTCCGAGTGGTCGCGCCAGATCTGGCGAACGCTTTATTACGCGCTGCCGAAGATTTTCGACCTGGGCAAGATGACGTTGGATGCCATCCGGAACCGAACGTTCGACGGATTCATGCCCATTTGGACTTCGGCCTTATTTGCCGCAGTGGTGCTTACGGGGGCGCTGCTGATCTTTGCGAGGCGGGATTTTTGATGCGTCCGTTTTGGGCGGCTATTCTGTGTCTGGCCTTGTCGGGCTGCGCTGTGAAAAAGCCGGGTTCGGTACGCATTGACCCGGCGCTCGAAGCGCTGATTCCCGCCGACACCATGTTCATTGTGGGCGGCAACATCGATGCCATCCGTGAAACCCCGGTCTATCAGAAGCTGCTCAGCCGTGTGCCTCTGGTGCAGTTGGACGAATTCACGCGGCAAACCGGACTCGATCCGCGCAAGGACTTGTCGCAGGTTCTTTCCTGCTCCAACGGTAAGAATGGCGTGCTGATGGCGCGCGGGAAATTTAACGTTGCGGATCTCGATACCCGTTTGCAATCGCGGGGCGCCGCGCGCTCCAGCTACAAGAATCGTGCCATGTTCGGATCCGAACGGCTCAGTTTTGTTTTTCTGAATTCATCGACCGCTGTTGTGGGCCCGGCTCCCGAGCTACGTTCGATCATCGATCGAGGCTCGGGCGGCGGATTGCCTCCAGCTCTCAGGGAATTGGTTCGCACCATTCCAGCCAACGATCAGGTTTGGGCGGCTCTGACCGGTGGTCTCCAAAGCTTGAATCTGGCCGTGCCGCGGGACAGCAACCTCGCGAACATTGTGAGCGCGCTGAAATCCATCGACACCGCGACTATCGGAATGGACCTGCGCAGCGGCATCGGATTGACGGCTGAGGTGGCATGCAAATCCGAGCGGGACGCGAAATTCGTGCACGACATGCTGAAGGGCGTGGTGGGGATCGGGCGGCTCAACACTCCCGACAATCACCCGGAGCTGTTGCGGCTTTACGACGCGATCCAGGTGACACAGCAGCAGAACCACGCGCAGGTGACCGCGCAGATCCCCGCGGATTTGGCCGATCGGTTTCTGGATCTGTGGTTGAAACGATAAAGCCGTTTCTCGTTCTGCGTTTCTCGTTGGGTGATTGGGCCTAACGACGAACGGTCTCTATTCTAACGGCCGGTACCAGATGTTGCGGTACCGCACGGGCGTATCGCCGACTTTCGAATCCCAGTGATCCTGCAAGCGCAGCGGGCCCGTTTCACAATTGTGTGCGTTGCTGGAACCGTCTGTGGTGCCTTTGATCGTCACATGATCTTGCACCAGCACGCCATTATGCAGAAGCGTCAGCGTACCTGGCTCAGAGATCTTACCGCCGGAACTGCACTTGGGCGCGTGAAAAATGATCTCGTAGCTCTGCCATTGCTCCGGTGGGCGGCATGCGTTCACCAGCGGAGCGTATTGCGAATACAATGCTCCGCACGATCCATTGGCGTAGGTCGGGTTCTGATAAGAATCCAGCACCTGCACTTCGTAACGGCCTTGGAGAAAAACGCCGCTATTGCCACGCGCCTGGCTTTTGAATTTCGGCATGTAGGGAGTGGAGAATTCGACGTGGATTTGCGCGCTCGCGAATTTGTGCTTGCTGGAGATGTCGCCCGTGCCGCTTTTGCAGATCAGGATGCCGTTCTCAACGCGCCACTTCGCCGGACTTCCGTCGTCGTGTACCCATTCGGACGCATCCTTGCCGGAGAAGAGCACAATCGCATCGGACGGCGCTTCGCCCGG
>Ga0182024_10009126_pt1 | contig 20623 bp, 22 predicted proteins | sample P32metaG_FD_120480 | JGI IMG/M metagenome (GOLD analysis project Ga0182024, IMG submission 120480) | Permafrost microbial communities from Stordalen Mire, Sweden - P3-2 metaG (Illumina Assembly) | ecosystem: Environmental > Terrestrial > Soil > Wetlands > Permafrost | place: Sweden: Stordalen... | reverse complement strand
ATTCAAGGCACTTCCGGCGGTAGCCGGGTTGCGTCGCGCGGTCTCTGCCGGCGTTAACGCTTGGCGCGAGCCACTTTTTTCTTGGCGGGTTCAGGCGGCGCCGCCGGGGCCGTCGCGGCCGCGGCCTCTTTGGCCAGCCGAAGCGCCTTTAAACGTGCCATTTGCTCACGAACGACGCGGCCGTTGGCCTGATACTCCATCATCGCCTTGGCGCCCTCTTTGGCGCGCTCTTCCTTCTTAAAACTAGCCTCGGCACGGGCCTTGTTCTCAGTCGACCGGGCCTCACTCGCTCGCGTTGCCAATGTCTTCTCCTTTTGCGCGGGAAGCGCGCAATCCAACCCCCGGCAATGGTTGGTTAAAAAGTCCTCGGGGGCGATCTATACCTTATATATGAGTCGCGACGGCGGAACGCCATCCTCGCAAATGTCGTTAACAGGCCGAATTACCTTGAGAATTTCTTATACTTGATCCGGTGCGGAATGACCGTGTCGGTGCCGAGCCGCTGCATCTTGTCCTTCTCGTAGTCCTGGAAATTGCCCTCGAACCACTCGACGTGGCTGTCGCCTTCGAAGGCGAGCATGTGGGTGGCGATGCGGTCGAGGAACCATCGGTCATGGCTGATGATCACGGCACAGCCGGCGAAATCCTCCAGCGCCTCTTCGAGCGCGCGCAGCGTGTCGACGTCGAGATCGTTGGTCGGCTCGTCCAGCAGCAGTACGTTGGCGCCGGATTTGAGCATCTTGGCGAGATGCACGCGGTTGCGCTCGCCGCCGGACAGCGAGCCGACTTTCTTCTGCTGGTCGGCGCCCTTGAAGTTGAAGGCCGAGCAATAAGCGCGCGAATTGACCTCGCGCTTGCCGAGCTGGAGCAGGTCTGCGCCGCCGGAGATTTCCTCCCAAACACTCTTTTTGCCGTCGAGCGAGTCGCGCGACTGATCGACATAGCCGAGTTGCACCGACTCGCCGATCTTGATGGTGCCGCCGTCGGGTTGTTCCTGTCCGGTGATCATGCGGAACAACGTCGTCTTGCCGGCGCCGTTCGGCCCGATGATGCCGACGATGCCGCCGGCCGGCAGCTTGAAGGTAAGATCGTCGATCAGGAGATTGTTGCCGTAGCCTTTGCGCAGGTTCTCGAAGTCGATGACGTTCTGACCGAGCCGCTCGGCGACCGGGATGACGATCTGCGCGGTCTGCGTCTGCTTCTCGCCGGCCCTCTTTAACAAGTCCTCGTAACGCTCGTAGCGCGCCTTGGATTTGGCCTGCCGCGCGCGCGGCGAGGCGGTAATCCATTCCTGCTCGCGGGCGAGCGTGCGCTGGCGTGCCTCCTCCTCGCGGCCCTCCTGCTCCAGCCGCTTCTGCTTCTGGCCGAGCCATGACGAATAATTGCCCTCATAGGGAATGCCGTGGCCGCGATCCAATTCGAGAATCCATCCCGTCACATTGTCGAGGAAATAGCGGTCGTGGGTGACGATGAGGATGGCGCCCGGGTAATTGTGCAAATGGTTTTCCAGCCAGGCCACCGATTCGGCGTCGAGGTGGTTGGTCGGCTCGTCGAGCAAGAGCAGCTCGGGCTGCTCAAGCAGGAGCCGGCAGAGCGCAACGCGGCGGCGCTCGCCGCCCGAAAGCTTGCTGACGTCGGCCTCGTCGAACGGGCAGCGCAGCGCGTCCATCGCCAGATCGACCTTGGAGTCGAGATCCCACAGCCCCTTGGCTTCGATCTCGTCCTGCAGCTTCGTCATCTCGTCGGCGGTCTCGTCGGAATAGTTGACGGCAAGCTCGTTGTAACGGTCGACGATCGCCTTCTGCGACGCCACCCCCTCCATGACATTTTCACGGACCGACTTCTGCGGATCGAGTTGAGGTTCCTGCGCCAAGTAGCCGACGCGGGCGCCCTGGGCCGCCCAGGCCTCGCCGGAATATTCGGTGTCGAGACCGGCCATGATCCGCAACAGCGTCGATTTGCCGGCGCCGTTGACGCCGAGAACGCCAATCTTGGCATCAGGATAGAAGGACAGATGAACGTCCTCCAAGACCTTCCGGTTTCCCGGATAAATCTTGGTCAGGCCTTGCATATGATAGACGAATTGACGGGCCATCAGCGCCCTGCCCCTCTGGCTCGGCGCTGCGCGGCCGATCCGCCGGCAAGGGCGTGACGACCGCGAAGGCGCTCATTTCAGGGAAAATCTTGGCGTTGATGTAGCGATCCCGGCCATCGAGAGCAAGAACGGTTCCGCCGGCCGGTATCGGCGCACCGCGCGCCGGAACTCCGTTCCACTTTTACGGACCGCGCTAAAGCTTCGCTAAGCCTGATCACATTTACGGCCAAGCTCGGCCAAAGTCGCAACAAATTTTAATGATTTCTCGCGATAATAAATGTCAAACACACGTTTGAAATTGGAACCGGTGTTTGACGACGCGCGTTGGCCTCCTAGGAGGTCAGGCGGCGGTATCCCAACAACGGCCCAGTGAAGGGCGAAGGGAGCGTATCATGTGGCGTGGTATCTCGAAGGCGCTTCGCGAATTGCTGGAAATCCCCGGCTACTGTTCGGGTTCGTACCGGCCCGACAAGCATTATATGCGCGGCCCCGGCCCGAAATGGCACGCCAAATACGGCAGCCTGATCAATAAGACGTCGCAGTCGTCCGCTCCGTCCCGACCCGTGCTCAGCGACGTCGCCGAACACCGCGCTTAAGCTCCGCGCCCCCGAAGCGCTTGTCTTGCCTCGGCCGTTATGAGACGGCTAAGGCCAACGACAGGCGTGTATCGGGGTGGAAATCATGGCGGTTCGCTGCGCAATTCTCGACGATTACCAGAACGTAGTCCTCAAGGTCGCCGATTGGTCCAAGGTCAAGGGCGACGTCGAGTTCCAGGTTTTCAACGAGCATCTGGGCGGCCCGGATAAAGTCATCAAGGCCCTGCAAGGCTTCCAGATCGTCATCGCCATGCGCGAGCGCACCGGCTTTCCGAAAGCTGTGATCGATGCGCTCCCCGACCTGAAGCTCCTCATCACCACCGGCATGCGCAACGCCTCGATCGATACCGAAGCGGCCAAGGCGCGCGGCGTCACCGTCTGCGGCACCGGCTCGTTCGGCAGCCCGACCTCCGGCATCGCTATCGGGCTGATGCTCGAATTGACCCGCCACATCGGCTACGAGAACGCGCGGCTGCACGGCGGCGACAAGTGGCAGATCACGATCGGCCCGGACCTCGAAGGCATGACCCTTGGCGTGCTCGGCCTCGGCAAGCTCGGCACCCACACCGCGCAGATCGCCAAGGCCTTCGGCATGAAGGTCATCGCTTGGAGCCAGAACCTTACGCCCGAGAAATGTGAGGCCGCCGGCGTCGGTTACGTCGGCAAGGATGACCTTTTCCGGCAATCCGACTTCATTACCATCCATATCGTGCTGTCGGCCCGCTCGCGCGGCCTGGTCGGCAAGAGCGAGATCGGGCTGATGAAGCCTTCGGCCTTCCTCATCAACACCTCACGCGGCCCGATCATCGACGAGGCGGCGCTCATTGCCGCGCTACGCAACAAGAAGATCGGCGGCGCCGGCCTCGATGTGTTCGACGTCGAGCCGCTGCCACTCGATCATCCGTTCCGCAAGATGGACAATGTCGTCATCACCCCGCATCTCGGTTACGTCTCCGAGCAGAACTACCGCGCCTATTTCGCCGGCGTCGTCGAGGACATCCGCGGCTTCCTCGACGGCAAGCCGGTGCGGGCGATGACGTAATCTGCTATGCTGTTCCCATGACCACGCCCCAGCAGAGCGACTTTCTCACGCTGACCGGCCCCGGCACGCCGATGGGCGATTTCATGCGGCGCTATTGGATCCCGGCGCTGCTGTCGTCGGAAATCCCGGAACCGGATTGCCCGCCGGTGCGGGTGAAGCTTCTTGGCGAGCGCTTGATCGCGTTCCGCGACACCGCCGGCCATGTCGGCGTGATGGACGAGTTTTGCGCCCATCGCGGCGTGTCGCTGTGGTTCGGCCGCAACGAGGAGAACGGACTGCGCTGTCCCTATCACGGCTGGAAGTACGACACCTCAGGCCAATGCATCGAGGTGCCGTCGGAGCCGGTCGAAAGCGGCTTCTGCAACAAGATCAAGCTCACCGCTTATCCCTGCGTCGAACTGGGCGACGTCATCTGGGTCTATATGGGCCCGGCTGCGCTAAAGCCACCGCTGCCGAATTTCGAATGGGCGACGGTTTCCGCGGAGTCGCGGTTCGTCTCAAAGCGGACCCAGGAATGCAACTGGCTGCAGGCACTCGAAGGCGGCATCGATTCCGTGCACGTCTCGTTTCTGCACCGCCACGACCTGCGCAGCGATCCGCTGCATGTCGGCCAGGGCGCCGAATTTACCCGCGAGACCGATGCGCGCTTCGAAGTGATCGAGACCAAGGGCGGCATGGTGATTGGGGTGCGCCGCCCGGCGACGCCGGGCAAGCTCTACTGGCGCATCACGCAATGGATCATGCCGTTCCACACCATGATCCCGCCGTACGGCGACAACGCGCTCAACGGCCACGCCTTTGTGCCGATCGACGACGAAAACTGCATGTCATGGTGCTTTACGCACCATCCGGCGCGGTCGCTCTCGGCCCACGAGCTCGAGGTGATGCGCAACGGCGGCGGCATCCACGTCAACCTCATTCCCGGCTCGTTCCGCCCGGTGGTCAACAAAGACAACGACTACATGATCGACCGCACGGCGCAGAAGCATCATAAATCCTATTGCGGCGTCAAAGGCATCGCCATGCAGGACGCCGCGATCCAGGAAAGCTGCGGCCCGATCCAGGACCGCAGCAAGGAGAACCTAGTCTCGACCGACAACGGCGTCATCATGGCGCGGCAACGCCTGCGCAAAGCGGCGCTGGCCGTCGCGCAAGGCAAAGAGCCCGACGGCCTCGATCCGGCGACGCATGCGGTGCGCTCGGCCGCGATTGTGCTGCCGGAGGCGCAGAGCTTTTACGAAGCCGCCGGCGATGCGCTACGGGCGAAACAAGGCGTCGCGCACGCTTCGGTGTAGCTCCGCTCCGCTCCGCTCCGCTGCGCCGCTACGCTCGCCACAGCGGACTGAACTGCGCAGCGACCAAGCGGTCGTAGGGGACCGCTTCGCCGATCAATCCCGCGGCCTTGGTAAACTTGTTCAAGCCCTCGACGGCTTCCGGCGAAATCGTTGCGTCGTAGAACGGTGCGTCGCGTTCGATCAGCCCCGCGATCAGCGGTACCTCCTCCGGCGGGAACAGCCGCTCCGCAATCGCGGTGGCGCGCGAGGGCTCCGCCTTGAGCGCCGCTTGTGCCTTGACGATGGCGCGCACCGCGCCGGCGGCGATTTCCGGCTGCTCCTCAATCAATCGCTCTGTCGTCGTCAAAGCCGCGAAGTTGTAGCGGCGCGCGCCCGGCGGGCCGTCGCCGCGGCGCAGATCGAGATGCAGCTTGGCGATGCCGCGCGCTTCGCCGAGCGCGACCCGCATGCCGTTGCCCCAAAAGGCATCGGCCAGATTTTGCGCGATGGCGTCGATGCCGGCATGGCCCATGAAGCGTCCTTCGACGGTCGGCGGCGGCGGCACGATTTCCACCTTGTCGCGCACGAGATCGATTCCCGCATCGGCCAAAAGGTGCCGCAGCCCCAGCACCGGAAATTGCATCGACGACGAGATCCGCAAACCCTTCAGCGCGCCGAGATCGCCGCGCTCGACGTCGAGGTCGGCGCGCACGCCGAGAAACCAATAGGAATGCTCCGCCAGCGCGCAGAGCAGCTTGGCGCCCTGCCAGGCCGGAAAGGCGCGGGTCGCGGCGTAAGCCGGACCGCCGAAAAAATGCAGCGAACGGTCACGCAGCCGTTCCGGCCCATTGCGGGCGCCGTAGCTGTGCTCCAGCACGATGTCGACGCCCTCGTCCTTGAAGAAGCCAAGCTCAGCCGCCGCCGTCGCGACGAAATAAGAGGGCGAATCCAGGTCGGCGACCGCAAGCCGGAACATGCCATACTCCAGTGACAAGATCAGCGTTGCGCCAGCGCCTGCTTGCGCCACAGCGCCCAGGGCCGCGCCGAGGCGCGCAGCATGGCGTCGTTCGAGGTCATGGCCTCGGCGCGCGTCATGAAATTGATCGGGCCGCCGATGGTGATGGCGGCAAGCTGCTGGCGCGCATTGATCTCGGTGTAATAGGCGCGGAACACCGCATTGGGCAGCGACGGGCCGACCACCGAATCGCCGTGGCCACGCATCAGCACCACCGCGGCATCCTTGCCGAGCTTCTTCGCCAATTCCTTGCCGAGGTCCGGGGTGAGGATCATCAAGTCGGTGCCGTCGCCCACGCATTTGCGAATCTCGAACAGCGGCGTACCCAGAACGAGGAAGCCGGCATTGTGCAAAAGCGGGCGCAGCTTGGCGCGCGTCACCGTGAACGGCACCACCGTCGGCGAGTGGCTATGCACCACCGCATTGACGTCGAGCCGCGCCTTGTAGATCTCGCCGTGGATGAAGCGTTCGCGGTAGAGCAGCACGCCGTCGTCCTTGGGGTCGACGGTCTGGCTGTCAAGATTGAGCACCAGGATGTCGGCGGCGGTCACCGATTCCGGCGCGATCGAGCGCGAGATCATATAGCGGTGCGGATCGCGCGGATCGCGCACGCTGACATGACCGAAGGCATCGAGCACGCCGAGCCGCGCCAGGGAACGATTGGCGGCGACGAGGTCGTCGACCAGGTCGGCATCGAGGCGGCTCGATGCAAGGGCACGGCGAGACGGCGCGGCGCGCGACGATTTGGCCTTCATCTATCGGAATTCCCTGCAGGATTGGGCGTGGACCGTAACAAAGTCCGCGCCCGTCCGCCATACGCCGTTAACGGCTCGTTAGGGTTAACGTTTTATTGCTGAACAAACCTGCGGCAGCGGGCGCGACGGGCCCGTTGCAGCGCTTTACCGGCAGCAATCGAGATGCGTCCGACACGATCCCGCTTTGCCCGCCTGTTCGCCTCGGCCGCGATCGTCGCCGCGGTCGGCGCCGCGACGGCGGGATGCCAGACGACGCAAACGGCGGCCACGACCGGCGCGCTCACGCTGTCTGCAACCGACCGACCCGACGCCGATTGGCAGCAGGACCTGCAAGTCTACGGCGCGAGATATCGCGCCGATCCAACCAATGTCGAAGCCGCGCTGCGCTACGGCCAGGCGCTGCGCGCCACGCGACAGAGCGCGCAGGCGGTCGCCGTCCTCGAAGAATTGTCGATGCGCAATCCGAACAACAAAGTGGTGCTCGGCGAATACGGCCGAGCGCTCGCCGATGCCGGCCAGTACGAACAGGCGCTTACCGTGCTCGACCGCGCGCACACGCCCGAACTGCCAGATTGGCGTATTCTGTCCGCACAAGGCGCGGTGCTCGACCAATTGGGCCGGCACCAGGATGCGCAACGCCACTATCTCACCGCGCTCAAAATCGTTCCCAACGAGCCGTCGGTGCTGTCCAATCTCGGACTGTCCTATGCGCTGTCTAAGGATCTCAAGAACGCCGAAGCGACGTTGCGGCTCGCGGTGGCACAGCACTCGGCAGATCCGCGGGTGCGGCAGAATCTGGCGCTGGTGATCGGATTGGAAGGCCGCTTCGGCGAAGCCGAACAGATCGCACGCGCCGACCTGCCGCCCGACCAGGCCGCCGCCAATGTCGCCTATCTGCGGCAGATGCTGGCGCACAAGGGCAAGAACGCGCTCACCGACCAGACCGCGCATTTCGATCAGGGCTCGAGCTAGCTCTCTCCGCTCGTCCCCGCGAAAGCGGGAACCCGGCAATTTGAATTGCAGAGCCTGGATTGCCGCTTGCGCGGGACTGCGCGTTTTACCGCAGCGCCATGACGCGGATCGCGGCCGGGCCGAGAATGACGACGAACAGCACCGGCAAGAAGAACACGATCATCGGCACGGTGAGCTTCGGCGGCAGGCCCGCGGCTTTCTTTTCAGCATCCGCCATGCGCATATCGCGATTTTCCTGCGCCAGCACCCGCAGCGTCGTGGCGAGCGGCGTGCCATAGCGTTCGGACTGCTGCAAAGCGAGGCAGACCGCTTTGACGCCTTCGAGCCCGGTGCGCTGCGCCAGGTTCTCATAGGCCTGGCGGCGGTCCGGCAAATAGGACAATTCCGCCGTGGTCAGCGTGAATTCCTCGGCCAGCGCCACGGATTGGGTGCCGACCTCCTCGCTGACCTTGCGGAACGCCGCCTCGATCGACATGCCGGATTCGACGCAGATCAATAACAGATCGAGCGCGTCGGGAAACGCGCGCTTGATCGAAAGCTGCCGGCGCGTGATCTTGTTCTTGAGAAACAGATTCGGGCTGTGCATGCCGAAATAGGCGCAGCCGATACACACCGCGATCTTGAGCATCGGCGGATAATCGAGATTGAGCACGACGAAAATATAAAACAGCGATCCCAGCAGCATGACCACCGGCATGGTCATGCGGAAGAACAGATAGGTGACGTAAGGCGCCTGACCGCGATAGCCGGCCTGCACGAGCAACAGTCGCGCTTCCTCCTGGCCGACCCACTTCGACAGGTTGAAGTCGTCGACCGCCCGCTTCATGTAGGCCTTGGGCGACTGCCGCAGCGACACTTTGGTGGTCTGCACCATCCGCTCGCGCTCGCGCTGCCGGATCTTCTCGCGCTCGAAGGCGACCGCCTTCATGCGCTTGCCCAGCGTATCCGAGCTCATGAACGGCATCGCCAGCGTGAGCACCGTCGCGCCGGCGGCGACGGCGGCGAACATCATGGTGAGGACCTGCAGGTCGAAATACTGGGCGATAAGCGAGCTCATGACCGTGCCATCCTAGAAATCGAAATTGATCATCTTGCGCATCACCAGCACGCCGCACAGCATCCAGGCGGCGGAGCAGGCCAGCATCACGTGGCCGAACGGGTCGGTAAACAAAAGGTCGATATAGGCCGGGCTCGTGAGCCAGACGAGCGTCATGACCGCGATCGGCAAGGCGCCGATGATCGCGGCGGATGCCTTGGCTTCCTGCGACATGGCCTGGATTTTCGCCTTCATCTTCTTGCGGTCGCGCAGCACGCGCGACAGGTTGCCCAGCGCTTCCGAGAGATTGCCGCCGGCACGCTGCTGGATGGAGACCACGATGGCGAAGAAGTTGGCTTCCGGGACAGAAATGCTGTCGTAAAGCTTCAGAACAGCCTCGCCGATCGGCATGCCGATGGTTTGCGTCTCGATGATCGCGCGAAACTCGCTGCGCACCGGCTCCTCGGCGTCTTGGGCGATCAGCTTGAGGCTGTCGAGCAACGGCAGGCCGGCCTTGATGCCGCGAACGATGACGTCGACGGCGTCGGGGAACCTGGCGAGAAATTTCGACTCGCGGCGCTTTTTGAGAAACGACAGCGCCCAGAACGGCAGGCCGCAGCCGGCGGCGAAACCCACGCCGAGCGCGGGTATCAGCCCGCCGTTCACGATCATCATGACGGCAAAGCCGCCGAAGCCGAGCGCACCCGCCGTGATCATGAACCGCCGCTTCGACCAGTCGAGCCCTGCTTGCCGAATCCGCACCGAGAGCGGCGGGCGGGTGGCTTTTTTTCGCCGCTCTTCGATATCCTTCAGCGTGCCTTCGACCTGTTCGCGCCGGGTTTTGCCGGCGGCGCGCGTCGGCCGCGCGATCGGCTCGGCGCGCGCGATGCTCGCGACGCGCCGTTCCGCCTTCTTCTCGCCGGACAGGTGGGGATAAAGAAAAACCCACGCCACGCCACCGATCGCGATCGCCACCAGAAAAAACAGACCGTACTGACCCATCATTCAACCCGCCGTCTCAAGCCGCGTGTTACGTTCTCGCCGTTTCGTTGGCCACTTCCGCGGCGTCGAGCGCAGCCGCAAGCCGCGCCTCCTCGCCGAAATAGCGCGCGCGCTCCCAGAACTTCGGCCGGCCGATGCCGGTCGAGCGGTGCCGCCCGATCAGATTGCCATTGGCGTCTTCGCCGAGCAGGTCGTACAGGAAGACGTCCTGAGTGATGATGACATCGCCCTCCAGGCCGATAACCTCGGTGATGTGGGTGATGCGGCGCGAGCCGTCGCGCAACCGCGCCGCCTGAACGACGACATCGACGGAGGCGCAGATCATCTCGCGGATGGTGCGCGAGGGCAGCGAATAGCCGCCCATGGTGATCATCGACTCAAGCCGCGACAACGCCTCGCGCGGCGTATTGGCATGCAGCGTGCCCATCGAGCCGTCGTGGCCGGTATTCATCGCCTGCAGCAAGTCGAATGCTTCCGGTCCGCGCACCTCGCCGACGATGATGCGTTCCGGCCGCATGCGCAGGCAGTTCTTCACCAGGTCGCGCATCGTGATCTGGCCTTCGCCTTCCAGATTCGGCGGCCGCGTTTCCAGCCGTACCACGTGCGGCTGCTGCAATTGCAGCTCGGCGGCGTCTTCGCAGGTGACGATGCGCTCGGTATCGTCGATGTAACGCGTCAGGCAATTGAGCAGCGTGGTCTTGCCCGAGCCGGTGCCGCCGGAGATCAAGGTATTGACCCGGGATCGGCCGATGATTTTCAGGATCTCCGCGCCTTCCGGTGAAATCGTGCCGTATCTGACCAGTTGCTCCAGCGTCAGCTTGTCCTTCTTGAACTTGCGGATGGTCAGGCACGGACCGTCGATCGCCAGCGGCGGCACGATGGCATTGACACGCGAGCCGTCCGGGAGGCGGGCGTCGCAGATCGGCGAAGATTCGTCGACGCGGCGGCCGACCTGGCTGACGATGCGCTGGCAGATATTCAGAAGCTGCTGATTGTCGCGAAACCGGATGCCGGTCTTCTGGATCTTGCCGGCGACCTCGATGTAAACCGTGCCCGAGCCGTTGACCATGATGTCGGCGATCTCGTCGCGTGCCAACAGCGGCTCGAGCGGCCCATAGCCGAGCACATCGTTGCAGATGTCGTCGAGCAGATCCTCCTGCTCGGCAATCGACATCACGATGTTCTTGATCGCGATGATCTCGTTGACGATGTCGCGGATTTCCTCGCGCGCGGAATCGGCGTCGAGCTTTGCCAGCTGAGCGAGATCGATCGCTTCGATCAGCGCGCCGAAGATCGTGCCTTTGACTTCATAATAGGATTCCGAGCGGCGCGAATCGACCGCCGACGGCACCGGCGACGCAGGTGGAGGATTGGGCGGACCGCCGACGTTCGCCTTACCGGTCGGCGCGCCGATGATCGGGGCGCCGAGACCCGCCGACGGAAAGGGCGTACGGCCAGCCTCCGCCGGCGCGCCGGCCGGAGGCGGCGGCGCCGCAACCGGCGGAGCCGTCACCGGCCGCTGCTGCTCCGCAACGTTGGAACTACCGGACGTGGGACGCTTGCCGAACACTCCCGCTACTCCAAACTTTGTCTTAGCCGAGCAGCTTTTCGAGCAGCGGCGACAGCAGACCGGAACGCTGCTTCTTAAGCTCGGATTTTCCGGTCAGGTGCTGCGCCATCTGCCGGAACAGCTCCGCGGTGCGGTGGCTCGATGAAATCTCGGCGATCATCTGCCCGTTGTTAGCCGCGGCGCCGAATATTTGCGGCTCAAACGGAATAATCGTCATCGGTTCTTCCTCGAGCGCCTTGGCAAAGTCGGCGGCCTTGATTTCCGGCCGCTTCGGAACCCCGACTTGATTGAGGCAGTAGCGCGGATGACGGTCGTTCGGCCGGGCACCTTTGAGGAAATCGTAGATATTCTTGGTGTTGCGTAGATTGGCGAGATCGGGGGCGGCCACGATCAAGACCTCGTCGGCGCCGACCAGAGTCTGCTTGGTCCATCCGGTCCACTGGTGCGGAACGTCAAGCACGACGCAGGGCACCGTGGTGCGCAGCGAATCCAAAATCGATTCGAAGGCGTCGGCGCCGAAATCATAGACGCGATCGAGCGTCGCCGGCGCCGCCAGCAGATTCAGATGATCCGTGCACTTGGCGAGCAGGCGGTCGACGAACGCGGTGTCGACGCGGTCGGGCGAGAACACCGCCTCGGCGATGCCCTGCGGCGGGTCTTGATTGAAATCGAGACCGGCAGTGCCGAAAGCCAGATCGAGATCGGTCACGACCGCATCGAGCTTGAGATCGTTGGCGATGGAGAAGCCGATATTGTGGGCGACGGTGGAGGCGCCGACGCCGCCCTTGGCGCCGACCACCGCGACGATGCGGCCGACCGGCTTGGCATCGGGAGCGGAGTATAGCCCGCAGATCGCGCGCACGATCTGCAGCACGTCGACCGGCGAAATCAGGTAGTCGCTGACGCCGCGCCGCACCAGGTCGCGGTAGAGCGTGACGTCGTTCATGCGGCCGATGACAACGACGCGCGTGCCGGCGTCGCAATAATTGGCGAGCTGATCGAGTCCGGCGAGGATGTCGTCGCTACGGTTATCGGATTCGAGAATGATGACGTTCGGCGTCGGCGAGCTTTGATAGGCTTCGACCGCCGCCGTCAATCCTCCCATCTGGATGCGCAAATGCGCCTTCGCCAGGCGCCGATCTTCGCCGGCCGCCTGGATGGCGGCGGCGGTGTCGACGTTCTCGCAGAAGGCCTGCACCGAGACGCGTGGCGCCGGCGCGATGTGTTCGTCGCGGCCGGAGTCATCGGGAAGGCCCGAATTTTCGCGGGTGACCTGGTTACTCTGTTTCATCCTGTTCCGACATTACTGTCGCATGACCCATTCATGCTATTTGCCCACGTCGCTGATCTTGGCTGCACTCGTGCTGCTCGGCTCCGCGGTCGCCGTGCTTTCGCCATTGGTATATTTCTGCAATACCGTGGTGCGGCGCATGGTGTAGGCCGGCGTTTCGCCGCGCGGCTGCACGAGATCCGAAGGATTGGCGACCTCGGCGGCGAGAGCGCGCTGCGTGGCGCAGCCATAGTTCCAAGGCGGCTGATTTTCGAAATAATCGCGATTGAAGCTTGGGCCGATGTCCTCGGGCCACATGCCGCAAGGCCCGACCTGCGCGGTGATTTTCGGGTAACCGATGCGGACCGGGGCCGGGCTCGGCCCAGTCGATGCATCGTAGGTCTGCACACCGATGCTTTGCGGCGGCAGGCCGCTGGCGGCCAAGATAGAGACAATCTCAGGCATGGCCTCGGCGACGGCGCGCTCATTGTTGCTGCCGACCGGCCGCTGCACCACCATGCCGCCAGTCGCGGCGCGCTTCCAGCCCAGGCCGAACGACAAGACTTGCGCGCGTTGCGTCGGATTGAGTTCACCGCGGTTGGAGCCGATGAACAGTTCAAGCGTACGGCGGGTTTCCTGCAGCGTGATCGGGTGCCGCAAGCGGTAATCGGTCGGGGCCTCGGGAGCCCCGGTGACTTGCTGATCGGTGTTGCAACCGCAGACCATGATCGCGCAGGCCGCCGCCGCGGCGGCCCGCACCACGAGGCCCGCGACGGAGCGGTGGCCGGTGATCGCCTTGACAATCTGCATCGTGGTCTCCCGCGGCCGCATCAATCGAGGATGAAGCCGTATTTGCCGTGATAATTGTCGGTCGGCGCCGGATTACCGCCGACGCCGTAAATGCGATTGAGCCGGCCGAGCAAGATGGTCTCGGGGTCGCTGGGATCGGCGAAGCCGTCGTCGGGCCGCGACAAATCCTTCTGCGCGACGGCGCGCACGATATATGGCGTCACCAGCACCATCAGCTCGGTTTGCGAGTTGATATAGTCGCGACTCTTGAACAGCGGCCCGAGAATGGGAAGCTCCGCCAGGCCGGGCAGTCCGTTGATCGCCTGCTTAGTCTGGTTCTGAATCATGCCGGCCATTGCCAGCGAGCCGCCGGACGGAATCTCCACCGTCGTTTCGGCGCGACGGGTGCGGATCGACGGGATGGTCGCGGTGGCGTTGCTGCCCGGCTCGGTGATGGTCAGCGAGTTTTGCGACGACAGATCCGACACCTCGGTCATAACCTTGAGGCTGATGCGGCCTTCGCTCAGCACCACCGGCGTGAAATCGAGACTGACGCCGAATTTCTTGAAGTCGATCGCTGGCTGACAGGTCGCTACGGTGCTGCCGGCGCTTGCGGTCGAGCAGCTATAGCCGTTGAGAACCGGAAATTCGCCGCCGGCGACGAAAGTTGCCGATTCTCCGGAAATCGCCGTGAGGTTCGGCTCGGCGAGCGTATGAATGACGCCGGCCTGTTCCATGGCCTGCAATGTCGCGCTGACCGAATTGAGGCTGCCGGTGATGGCCGAACCGCTGAGCGATTGACCACTGGCGGAAAACGGATTGGTGTTGTTGAAGTTCACCACCGCGCTGCCGTAGTTCAGCGAGCCGGAAAGATTGATGCCGAGCTGCTTGACGACGTCGCGCTCGACTTCGGCGACGACGACCTTGAGCATGATCTGGTCGCGGCCGCGCACGACGAGGGCATTGACGATCTTGCCCGACGGAACATCCTTGCTGCCGGGCCCGAGCAATCCGCCAGCGATATCCTGGGCCTGCTCGGCCTCCTGCGGGCTGGATACGCTTCCGGAGAGGATGATGCCCTCGCCGATGCCCTGCACCGCGATCTCGGCATCCGGCAGAACCTGATGGATGGCTTGGCGGATGCCGTCGAGGTCGCGCGTGACCGCAATATCGAAACCGGCGATTTGCTTGCCCTCGGCGTCGAAGAAATACACGTTGGTCTGGCCCACCGAGCTGCCGATGATGAATGCGCGCCGCGACGACCGGACCACTGCGTTGGCGATCTTCGGATCGGCGACCAGCACGTCCTTGACGTCGCGTGGCAGATCGACAACGACCGATTTACCGATCCCAAGGGACATCGGCTGAGATTGATAATCGCTTGCGGCGACGTGGACGGTCTCCGCAGGCGGCGTGTTGAACACGATATTGCCCGCAAGCGCCCGCGGAACGAGGCACGCGGCGACGAGAAGCGCCGCGAGAGCCGCCGCCGCTCGGATCGATCTCGCTCGCGTCATATCATTCCCTCCGCGCCCTCAGCGCCCGGTTCCCGCCGTGCTCACGCCGAAGCGCACGGTATTGATGGACTGCCCGTGGTTGTCGGCCTCGTCGTCGTCTTCGGAAGCGGTCGGGCCGGAATCACGGATGCTGCGCAGCGTGAGCGAAATCGTGCCGAGCTGGTGCGACACTTCGAGCGTTTCGGCCTGTGACTGCGTCAACTCCAAGGTCGCGGTCTTGCCGAGGGCGACCTTGACGTCGGCCTTGGTGTCGATCGTCTGATCCACCGCGAGCACCCGCACGTTGTGCAAGATCGTGTCGCTGACGAATTTCTCGACGCCGGTCGACTTTTCCGCCGCTTTGTCGCGGCGCGTCAGTACGACGTCGACGCGATCGTCGGGCAGGATGAAGCCGCCGGCGCTGGTGACCGCCGAAATGTCGACCGCGACCGCGCGCATGCCTTTCGGCAGCATCGCCGCCATGAAGCCCGAGCCCTTCGCCATCACCACGTAGGGCCCGCGAATGGGATCGCCCGCCAGCATCGCGACGCGAACGATGGCGCCGACGAAGCTGTTGGCGGCGTCCGGCTGATCGGATTTCTTGATGAAGTTCGCGTTGGCCGCAGCCTTCGGCCAGGTCTGCCAACCGATATCCTGATTTTCGATCACTTGACCTCGGTTCAGATCCGATTTGGCCACCAGCACCTCGACCGTTTCGAGCGGCGGCACGGCCGCCACCGGCGGCGCAGGCGGCGGTGCCTTGCTGCCGGCTGCCAAATACGCGGCGATGCCGCCGGCGGCGACAGCGACACCGAGTATCACGAGACGCGCGGCTTTCATTACGCTTCACTTTCCACGGGATGGCGCAGCCGAGAACGGCCATCTGCGTTGGATTTCAGCAGCTAAACGTCAAGGCATGGTTAATGAGGCGTATCCAAATCACGTTAACTTTGAGTTGACGCGCGCCCACGTGCGCCTCGCATGCGACGGCGCACCATGCAAAACCGGCTTAGCCGAGCTTAAAGTCCGACGGCGGTCATCCACTCGGTCTGCGGATAAACCAGCAGCGCGGCGGCCGCGAGCGCCACGCCATAGGGCACGCCGGCGCCTTGGCTGTGCAGGCGCTCCGCCCATTCCCGCCCCGCCAGCAGGCGCGGCAGCGGCATGGTGCGAAATTGCACGATCAATAAAGTGAGCGCCCCGCCGAGCAGCGACGCATAAACAAGATAGCTGAAGAGGTTGCCGAAGCCGAGCCACAGCGCCGTGACCGCGGCGAGCTTGGCATCGCCGCCGCCGATCCAGCCGCAGGCAAAGCAGAAGAAGGCGACGCCGAGCACCGCCGCCGCCGCTCCGAGATGCGAAAGCACCTCGGCGCCGCCGAGGCCGCACAACAGCGCCAGCGCGGCAAAACCGGCGATGAGAATGAGCGAGACGCGGTTGGCGATCGTCATCGTCAACAGATCGCTCGACGCCGCAAAGGCCATCATTGCCGGGAACAACGTCAATCTGGCCGCTTCAATCAGCATGACAGCGCTCGATGTCGTTCGCTTGCCGGATCGCCTGCAGCGACCGTGAGGCGGGTTCGTCCCCGGCAACGGCCGCTGTAAAGCGAAAAGGCCCCGGTGTGCGTCCGGAGCCCTCTCGCAGCACTGAAGTTCGACGCTTACTTGAGGGCGGTAGAGACGCTGCTGAAGGTCGTCTTCAGGTTGGTGCCGAGGCCTTGCACGACGGCGATGATCGCGACCGAGATACCGGCGGCGATGAGACCGTATTCAATGGCCGTGGCGCCCGACTCGTCCTTCACGAAACGCGAGAAAAGGGTCTTCATGAGTTGGCTCCTTATAAGGTCCACACGTGGCTGTCTGAGCTGACCCAACGGCTTTTTGAGCGCCGTTTAGATCGTGTCCGACCCTATCCAGGATAAATTTCGAGGGGGTTAAATCGTTCGCCGAAACCCGCAGCTAATCGAGCTTTCGGCGTCGTAGTTAACATCCTCTGCACGCGCTGGAATACGGCGGCTTTTTCTTTACCATCGGTATACCAAACCGAGGGCCGCCGGCTTCGTCAGGACACGATCCTCGCATAGCAGACAATCGTCAATGGCGCGTTGGCTTACGCGTACAGCTTGCATCAAATACAGATCAGCTTGTCATTTCCCGCAACGCTGCGTCGCTCGCCATTCACGGCGTCTTAAGCGCAAGCGCGATATCAACCGTAGGATGGTAGCCGCGAATGCGTTGCAGGCGGCGACACGCGATCAAAAACAAGAATACGACTTAAGGACATAACTCAGATATGACCCGTGAATTGCTGTCCTTCGTTATCAGTTTCGGCCAGACGTTTTTGAAGGCCATCCCGATCTCGCTGGCGCTCGGCGTGGTCTTCACCGTTCTGACCTGGTTCTGGGCTTGCAATCCCGGACGGCAGTGGTGGCACAAACGCGATCTCGTGACCGACCTGTGCTACTGGTTTTTTATCCCGATCATCGCCCGCTATTTGCGCATCGGGATGCTCATCGTCGGCGCCGCGCTCCTGTTTCAAATCACAACGACGGACGGCCTGATCGCATTTTACGACAACGGTCACGGCCCGCTGGCGGCGCTGCCGCTTCCCGCGCAGATGGTCATTTTCCTGATCGGCGAAGATATCATCCTGTACTGGACGCACCGCCTGTTTCACGGCAAACGGATGTGGCGCTATCACGCGGTGCATCACTCTTCCGAAGAGCTGGAATGGATCTCGGCAGCGCGCTTCCACCCGGTCAATCTGTTTCTCGGCAGCGTCGCCGCCGACGTGGTCATGCTGCTGATGGGCATCTCGCCGAACGTGCTGGTCGTGCTCGGCCCGTTGACCACCGCGCATTCGGCCTTCGTGCACGCCAATCTCGACTGGACGCTCGGCCCCTTCAAATATGTGATCGCGGGTCCGGTGTTCCATCGCTGGCACCACACGGCGGCCGACCGCGGCGGCGAGAAGAACTTCGCCGCGACGTTCCCGATCCTGGACGTGATCTTCGGGACGTTTTACATGCCGGCCGGACAATTGCCCGACAATTACGGGATCAATGAGCGCGAATTTCCGATGAGCTTTCCCCGCCAGCTGGTGCATCCGTTCACCCAGTGACGGCCGGCAGGATTTTGCCCTCTCCACCATCATCGTTAGCAAACCGTTACCGGCCGTGCTGCGGCAAGGGCAGCCGTAACGGGCCGGCCGCGCTAATTTGCACTTCATTCACGAATTTGCAGTCAAGTGGATCGGTCGTGGACGGCCTTGTAGCAGTCGAATCCGCGTAGCGTTTCGGAGCGTATCGATGACGGCGTTTTGCCTGCGCGTCAGGTCGGCCCAAACCGCGCTGGCTTGGCTCTTGGCGGCTGTCATCCTTGCCGCCATCGCCGGCGGGGCCATAGCCGAAGAGCCGATCTCGATTCGCCTCGACCAGGCCAAAATCCTCAAGCTTCCCGACCGCGCCGCCACCGTCGTGATCGGCGACCCGCTGATTGCCGATCTTTCACTCCAGCCGGGCGGCCTCGCCGTTATCACCGGCAAGTCTTTCGGCGCCACCAATGTCGTGGTCCTGGACAAAAGCAGCGCCGTGCTGATGGAAAAGACCGTCGAGGTCAAAGGCCCCGACGAACCCATCGTCGTGGTCTATCGCGGCGAGACCCGCCAGACCTATAGCTGCACGCCCGACTGCTCGCCGCGGGTGACGCTCGGCGACACCAGCAAAGACGACTTCGACAAGGACTCCGGTCTGCCGACCGACTACTTCGGCAAGACGCTCAGCCAAAGCGTCACCCGCAGCAACCAGGCCGTCGCCGCCGGCAGCGGTCACTAGCGCTCCGTCGCACGGTTAGCGGTCGCTTAAAGCCCGCCCCGCCATTCTCGGCGATTGCTGCAATAATTCGCCAACGCGCCGCTGCTATCGCTTAACGGTGAGGCTTCGCATTGTTGCGACCTTCTTTAAGTGAGGGCGCCATGTCCAATCGAGCCATGTCCAATCGAGCGCTGTCCAGTAGAGCCGTGTTTAGTCGAGCGATATTCGATCAGATCATATTCAATCGTGCTGCGTCGCGGCTCGGTCAAGCACTTAACGCACGGACTTTCGCGTTGCCGCTGTTGCGCCGCTTCCTCACGCAAAGCGAGGCCGGCGCCACCATCGAGTTCGCGCTCCTTGCGGCGCCGTTTGTCGCCGGGCTCTTCGCCATCCTGCAAACAGCGCTCGTCTTCTTTGCCGGTCAGACGCTCGAGACGGCGGCGGCCGCCTCGGCACGATTGATCTTCACCGGCCAGGCGCAAACCGCCGGCTGGACCGCGGCGCAATTCAAATCGCAGGTTTGCAATCAGATCCAGGGCATCTTCAACTGCAGCAACGGCGTCTACGTCGACGTCGAAACGTATCCGTCGTTTTCGGCGGTCAACACGGGAATGCCGGTATCGAGCGGCCAATTGAATACCTCGGCGCTCGGCTACAATCCGGGCGGCCCGGGCGACATCGTGATGCTGCGGCTTTACTACAAGTATCCGGTCTTCGTGAACTTGCTCGGCTTCAACCTGAGCAATTTGACCGGCGGCTACGATCTGTTCGCCGCCACCGCGGTGTTCAGAAACGAACCCTATGCATCGTCTTGAGGGGGACGCGATGAACCTGCCAGCCGCTATTGCCCGTTCCCGCGTGCGCCTGATCGCCGACTGCCGCGGCATCTCGGCCGTCGAATTCGCCTTGTTGTTTCCGGTGATGTTGACGCTCCTGCTCGGCAGCGTCGAAGCCTCGCAGGGCATCGCCACCGACCGCAAGGTCGAGTTGACCGCGCACGCGCTGGCCGATCTGGCGACGCAATATACCGCCATCACCAACGCCGACATGACCAACATTCTCAACGCCGGCGCGGCGATCATTGCGCCCTACGCGGCCGCCAATCTCAAGGAAGTCGTGTCGGAGATTGCGATCGATTCCCAGGGCAATGCCACGGTGGTGTGGAGCGACACGCTCAACGGCTCCGCACTCACCGTCGGCCAGACGATCAACGTGCCGTCGTCGTTGGCCACGCCGAACAGCTATCTGATATTCGCCCAGGTCCAGTACGGCTACGCTCCGGCCTATGGCTATGTGCTGACCGGCACTCTGACCCTGAGCGACCAAAGTTTCATGCAGCCGCGGGAATCGGCCTCGATCGCACGCACGGCGTCGTGATAGCCGTCATTTGAGTTCCGGTACCGGCAGCGCCGTCGTCGACTTGATCTTCTCCATGGCGAAGCGCGAGGTGACATTCTTCAGCGGCACCGCGGCGATCAGGCGCTTATAGAACGTGTCGTAGCCGGCGATGTCCGGCACCACCACGCGCAGCATGTAATCGACGTCGCCGGCCATGCGATAAAACTCCATCACTTCCGGCATGGCGGTGACGGTTTTGGCGAAGCGGTCGAGCCAGTCTTGCGAGTGATCGCCGGTCTCGATCGAGACGAAGACGCTGATGCCGAGCCCGATACGGTCCTGGTCGATCAGCGCGACGCGTTTGACGATGACGCCGTCGGCTTCGAGCCGCTGAATGCGCTTCCAGCACGGCGTCGACGAAAGGCCCACGCGCTGTCCGATGTCGGCGACCGACAGCGCCGCGTTTTCCTGCAGTACAGCAAGGATTTTTCGATCTATGGCGTCCATGAAAGCTATTCTTCCACAATCTCGTGTGAAAGCTATCTATAGAGAATAATAT
>Ga0182024_10009125_pt1 | contig 20626 bp, 23 predicted proteins | sample P32metaG_FD_120480 | JGI IMG/M metagenome (GOLD analysis project Ga0182024, IMG submission 120480) | Permafrost microbial communities from Stordalen Mire, Sweden - P3-2 metaG (Illumina Assembly) | ecosystem: Environmental > Terrestrial > Soil > Wetlands > Permafrost | place: Sweden: Stordalen... | reverse complement strand
AATAGGCGCCGACCGCATAAAACGCGACATAGCCGAGGTCGAGCAGTCCGGCGAGGCCGACCACCACGTTGAGCCCCCAACCCAGCATCACATAGGTCAGCACCAGAATGCCGAGATCGAGGATGTAGCGCTGATCGTAGAAGATCACCGGCACCAGAACGGCGAAGATCAAAAGCACCGGCGCCACGGCGCGGCGCAGCAGCGCCAGCACGTTCTGCGCCGACGGCGGCACGATCCTGACCGTGCCGACCGGTCCCCACCAGTGCCGCAGCAATTCCATGACAATGCTGCCGCCGAACACGATGGCGACCATGGCGGCGAGATCGCCGAACCGGGTCCAGTAGATCAACTGCCCGGTCGGCCCCGCCTCGGTACGAATGCCGATCATCATCGAAAACAGCACCAGGGCCACCAGGGCGCTGATCAGCGCTTTCTTGAAGATGAACGCGAGCATCGGGGCGCGCGACACCCCCATCGGTCCTGGCGCGAGCGTGGTCACGCCGTCGCCCGTCAAACTTTTTCGACTTCAGGCCGGCCCAGCAGGCCGGTCGGAAGGAAAATCAGCACGACGATCAGAATCGAGAACGCGGCGACGTCCTTGTACTCGACCGAGAAGTAGGCCGACCACAGCGTCTCGATCAGGCCAATGGCAAGTCCGCCCAGCATCGCGCCGGGCAGCGACCCGATGCCGCCGAGCACGGCTGCGGTGAACGCCTTGATGCCGGCAACAAAGCCCATGTAGAAATCCACCAGGCCATAATACAAAAGGTACATCAAGCCGGCGACCGCGGCGAGCGCCGAGCCGATCACGAAGGTCATCGAGATGGTGCGGTCGACGTCGACCCCGAGCAGCGCCGCCATGGTCTGGTCCTGTTCGCAGGCCCGCATGTCGCGGCCGAGCCGGGTCCGCGCCACCAGCCAGGTGAAGATCGCCAGCAACACGATGGTGCTGATGACGACGATGATCTGCACATTGGACAGCCGCACCACGAAACCGTTCTGCTCGAGCACGGTGTACCCGCCGGTGATGATCGGTGGCACCGGCTTGACCCGCGCGCCCTGCGACACCTGCGAAAAATTGGACAGCACAAATGACATTCCGATCGCCGACAGCATCGGGGCAAGTCGGAACGAGTGCCGCAGCGGCCGGTAGGCGATGCGCTCCACGGTCCAGCCATAGAGTGCAGTGACCGCCATCGAGACCAATAGCACGATGAACAGGATCACGGGGACCATGGTGAGGCCGAGCGAAACCAGGATCAGGAAGCTGATCAGCGCGATGAAGCCGCCAATCATGAAAATGTCGCCATGGGCGAAATTGATCATGCCGACAATGCCATAGACCATGGTGTAGCCGATGGCGATCAGCCCATAGATGGAGCCAAGGACAATGCCGTTGATCAGTTGCTGGGCGAAATAGTCCATGCGCTGCCGTTGTTGGATGACGCGGCGAGGGCCCCGGCAGCCGGAACGACGCGTCGTGTCATTTTCTAACAGCGGGAACCCAATGCGGCAACAGCGGCCGGCGTTTCGGGGCGGCTTGTACCTAGGTAGTTGGTAGGACCGGTTCCGCGGCCGCACTTGCGTCAAGGTCCCGCCACGCAATGATCCCGGCGGAACCGGCTTTTGCTGCAACCGATCGAAGGACCCGAAGTTATCTCCAGCTACGATTCAACAAGGGAGATTTCGATGTCGAACCAGAATCAGAACCCCGGCCAGCAGAACCAGAACCCGGGCCAAAAGCCCGGTCAGCAGCAGGGCGGCGGGCAGAAGCCCGGCCAGCAGCAGCAGGATCCGAACCGTCAGGGCGAGAAGCCGCAACGGGATCGCTAGTTCGAACCGAGCGAGAGCAGGAAAATCCCGCCGCGTGGCGGGATTTTTCTTGCCCCGTCGCGCGACCGCTCCGGTTGGTGCCGGAGGCCGGCGCTCCGGCGCGCCTCCGACATTAAGGTAAACAAAGGGTTTAAATTGCCCCTCATAGTTTAGGCGCGTTACCTCGCCCGCAACGCGGCGCACCTCCTGGGTGGCTGCCGGCAAGCGGGAAGCGAGATGTCGACAAACTGGCGGATCAGCTCATTCAATGGCGCGCTGCTGGCGGCCTATTTCATTCCGACCTGGACCATCGTCGCCTTCAGGATCATGCTGTCGCCGATCCATGGCTTCTACGAACGGCCGAACGTCGCGGTTGCGCTGTTCGTCAGCGACCATCTGCAACTCGCCGCGCTGACCACGATCCGCCTGGCGTGGCTGCTGGCGCTTGGCAAGCTCACGGTCGTGGGCTTTTTTGCGCTCTTTCTGGTCTTGATCACCCGCGCCGCGATCCGCAAGACCGGCGGATGCGACGAGGCGCTGGCGATGGCGCTTGCGATCGGCAGCGTAATCAGTTTTGCCAGCATGGTGATGGCAGCGCAGGTCGGCGAGAGCGACGCGCTGCGGCTGCACGCGACCGAACTTCTGCTGCTGCTCGGCACCGCGGTCGTCTTGCTGCTGGAACGTCCGCTTCAGCCGCCGATCGATCAGGGCGCGGCGAGCGCCGACCTATCGTTTCAGCAGGCCCAATTCCCCCACAATCGCTGACGCTTCCTTGACGGCGTGGTTGGCCGCCGGCACGCCGCAATAGATCGCCTGCTGCAACAGGATCTCCTTGATATCGTCCGGCGTGAAGCCGCCTTCAGCGAGCGCCGCGCGGACGTGCAGGCGGAATTCATCCCACTGGCCCAGCGCCACCATGGTGCCGATCACCAGCACGCGCCGCGTGCGCTGGTCGAAATGCGGCCGGGTCCAGATATCGCCCCAGGCATAGCGCGTGATCAGATCCTGGAAATCGGTATTGAACGAATTCCGGTTGGCGATCGATCTGTCGACCCAGGCATCGCCGAGCACCTTGCGGCGCTGGACCATGCCGTCATCCCTGCGTTTTTGATCGTCCATTGCGTTTTCCTCTTGTCAAAGCGAAGGGGCGAGGCGCTCCCCGTTTGCCTCCCCCAGCGAATTCGACAGCATCAGCGTCGGGCCGCCGTCGCGCCCTTCAACGGAAACATTGAGCAGGCAGCCGCCGGCGTCGATCATGGGCATCGGGATTCTCCGGTGTCGTGCTGGTCATCGAGCGAGGCGAGCAGCCGGTCGATCAGGGTCTGCGAGACGCCCTGATAGGCCATCGGGTCGAACAATCCTGCAATCGTTTCGGCGTCGAGATGCGCGCTGACCCTGGGATCGCCAGCCAGCACGTCGCGCAGGCTTGTTTTGCCGGCGACGGCCTGCTTGCTCGCGGCCTCGACCAGATGATGCGCGTCGCTTTTGCCGATCTTTCCCGCCAATGCCATCGTCACCGCTTCGGCCATGATCAGCCCGCCGGTGGCATCGAGATTGGTGCGCATGCGCGCCGCATCGACTTCCAGCCCTTCGGCTAGGTCGACGACCGCCGCGAGCGCGCCGGATGTGACGAGCAGCAGGGCTGGCAGGGTCGGCCACTCCGCGTGCCATGGTCCGGCGCTGCGTTCGTGATCCTGAACCTGCGCGGCGAAAATCGTCGCCGCCAAATTGGGTGCCATAATGGCCGCGGCGAGCGCGGTCGCGGCCGCCACCGGGTTGCGCTTGTGCGGCATGGTCGATGAGCCGCCGCGGCCTTCGCCCGCCGGCTCGAACGCCTCGGCGACGTCGGTCTGCATCATCAGTTGAACATCGCGGGCGATCTTGCCGCAGCTGCCCGCAAGGATCGCCAGCACCGAGGCCACCTCCGCGATGCGGTCGCGGTGGGTGTGCCACGGCGCCTCCGGCAGCGGCAGCTTAAGCCCCTCGGCCAATCTCTCCGCCACACGCATTCCGTCGCCGCCGAGCGCCGCCAGCGTGCCGGCGGCACCGCCGAACTGCAGCGCCAAAGCGTCGCTGCGCAATCGCTGCAACCGCCTGCGCGAGCGCTGCAAGGCCGCGGCATATTCCGCCAGTTTGAGTCCGAACGGCATCGGCAAGGCATGCTGCAGCCAGGTGCGCGCCACCACCGCGGTGCCGCGATGCTGTGCTGCCAGTTTGGCAAACCCGGCAATGGCGCGGTCGCTATCGGCCAGCAGCGCATCGAGGCCGGCACGCATGGTCAGCATGGCGGCGGTATCGATGACGTCCTGGCTGGTCGCGCCCCAATGGACATAGCGCGCGGCCTCAGGGTCGGCTTTGGCGACTTTCGCGGTCAGTGCCTTGACAAGCGGGATCGCGAGATTGCCGGAGCGGGTGGCGGCCTCCGCCAGCGCGCCGAGATCGAATGATGTGGCCTGGCAGGCGGCAGCGATCGGGCCTGCCGCGCTCGCGGGGATGATTCCGGCCGCGGCTTCCGCGCGCGCCAGCGCGGCCTCGAAGTCGAGCATATGCTGAAGGCATGCCACATCGTCGCAGATGGCCCGCATGGCGGCGCTCGACAGCATCGGCGCGAGCAGGGGCGAGAGGGAGCTACTCATGATGCGCGGACCTAACCATCCCAACCGGCCGCTGCCAATCCCAAAGCACGCGTGCCAATCTGCTGCGCTGCGAATATGCATCGCTGCGGCGGCGGCCATCCCCTTTCTTTTCCGCCGCGCCTGCCTTACTTGAGTGGGAATGTCGCGCGCAACCGGGAGGCACCCATGGCCATGACAATGAACGGCGAAGTCCAGCTTGCGGCGCCGCGCGAGGCCGTGTGGGCCAAATTGAACGATCCGGAAGTACTCAAGGCCTGCATCCCCGGCTGCGAGGAGCTGGAAAAAACCGAAGACAGCGGTTTCCGCGCGGTCGCCAAGATGAAGGTCGGACCGGTGTCGGCCCGCTTCAAGGGCAGGGTCACCCTGAGCGATCTCGATCCGCCCAATGGCTACAGGATTTCCGGCGAAGGCGAGGGCGGTGTCGCCGGTTTCGCCAAGGGCGGCGCAACGGTGGCGCTGGCCGAGAAGGACGGCGGCACGCTGCTCAGCTATAATGTCGAGGCCCAGATCGGCGGCAAGCTCGCTCAGCTCGGTCAGCGGCTGATCAACGGCGCCGCCAAGAAACTGGCCGACGAATTCTTCGCGAATTTCGCCAAGGCGGTGCAAGGCTAGTTCCGACAGGTCATATCAGGCCAGGCCGAGGTGAGGTTGCTCATTGCCGGGATGGCCCATATTATGGCTCTGGAATGATTTTAATGACTGCTCCGTCGATCTGCGGCGGCGCAGCTGAAGAGAGTCCTGAATGGCCAAGATCTCGCTTATTGTGAATGGTAATCCCGTCAACGCCAATGTCGATCCGCGTACCCTGCTGGTGCAGTTTCTGCGCGAGAATCTGCGGCTGACCGGTACCCATGTCGGCTGCGACACCTCGCAATGCGGTGCCTGCGTCGTGCATCTCGACGGCAAGGCGGTCAAATCCTGTACCACGCTCGCGGTGATGGCCGATGGGCACGAGGTCAAGACCATCGAGGGCCTCGCCGCCGACGGCGCGCCGCTGCACCCGATGCAGGAGGCGTTTCGCGAGCACCACGGCCTGCAATGCGGCTTCTGCACCCCCGGCATGATCATGACCGCGCTCGACATGGTCCATCGCAAGGGTCACGATCTCAGCGACCACACCATCCGCGAAGAGCTCGAAGGCAATCTCTGCCGCTGCACCGGCTACCAGAACATCGTTCTATCGATCGCGGCCGGCGCCAAGGCGATGGCGAAGTCCGACCTCGCCTGAACGAGCGCACCCGCAGCGACCAGGAACACCCCATGTACGAATTCAAATACCACCGTCCGGCGACTGTGCGGCAGGCCGCCAATCTGCTGATCAAGAACGAAGACGCCAAGCTGATCGCCGGCGGCCACACCCTGGTGCCGGTGATGAAGCAGCGGCTCGCGAGCCCGCCGCATCTGGTCGACCTCTCGCATATCGAGGGCCTCGACGGCATCGAGATGAAGGGCCGTTCGCTGGTGATCGGGGCCACCGCCAAACATGCCGACGTCGCGACGTCAGCCATTGTCGGCGAGGCGATCCCGGCGCTCGCCGAACTCGCCGGCCTGATCGGCGACCCCGCGGTGCGCCACAAGGGCACCATTGGCGGCTCGCTCGCCAACAACGATCCGACGGCGGATTATCCGGCCGCCTGCCTGGCGCTTGGCGCGACCATCGTCACCAACAAGCGCCGCCTGAAGCCCGAAGAGTTCTTCCAGGGGCTGTTCACGACCGCGCTCGAGAGCGACGAGATCATCACTAGGGTGATGTTCCCGCTGCCGAAGAAAGCCGCTTACGTCAAGTTCCGTAACCAGGCCTCGCGCTACGCGCTGGTCGGTGTGTTCGTTGCCAAGCGTCCCTCGGACGTGCGCGTCGCCGTCACCGGTGCCGGCGCCGACGGTGTATTCCGGGTCGCCGCATTCGAAGAAGCGCTGAAGAAGCGTTTTTCGCCAAAGGCAGTCGATGGCTTGACGGTGTCTGCGGAGGGGTTGAACAGCGACCTGCACGGCAGTGCCGAATATCGCGCGCATCTGATCTCGGTGTTGGCGCGGCGCGCCGTCGAAGCCGCGACCGCCAAGGCGTGACATTGCTCATCCCCACGCCCTCGAGACTGGCTCCGCCATGAGTGCACCGACGCTGCCTGCCTCCGTCGACGCGATGCTCGAGCTGCTGACGTCGCACGGCTATCTCGCGGAACGGGCCTTGGCGACGGTGACCTATCTGTCGCTGCGGCTTGGTCGGCCGCTGTTTCTGGAAGGCGAGGCCGGCGTCGGCAAGACCGAGCTCGCCAAGGTGCTGTCGGCGGCGCTGGGACGCAAGCTGATCCGGCTGCAATGCTATGAGGGCCTCGACGTTTCCTCCGCGGTCTATGAGTGGAATAGCGCCGCGCAGATGATCGCGATCAGGCTCGCCGAGGCCGCCGGCGACACCGATCGCGACCAGCTGTCCAGCGATATCTTCGCCGAGCGCTACCTGATCAAGCGGCCGCTGCTGCAGGCGCTGGAGCCGGACACGGGGGGCGCTCCGGTGCTCCTGATCGACGAACTCGACCGCGCCGACGAGGCATTCGAAGCCTTTCTGCTCGAAATTCTCAGCGACTTCCAGGTGACGATTCCTGAACTCGGCACCGTCAAGGCGCCGCAGCCGCCGATCGTCATCATCACCTCGAACCGGACCCGCGAAATCCACGACGCGCTGAAGCGCCGCTGTCTCTACCACTGGGTGGACTATCCCAATGCCGAGCGCGAGCTTGCGATCGTGAAGTCGCGCGTGCCGGGCATTTCCGCCAAACTGTCGCAGCAGGTGGTCGGCTTCGTGCAGGCGCTGCGCGAGCAGGATTTCTACAAGTCGCCGGGCGTCGCCGAGACCATCGACTGGGCCACCGCGCTGACCGAACTCGACGCCCGCTCGCTGACGCCGCAAGTGGTCGGCGATACGCTCGGTGCGCTGCTGAAATACCAGGACGATATTGCACGGATGCAGGGCGACGCGCTGCAGAAAGTGCTTAAGGAAGCGACCAGCGAGAATTAGCGGCTTGTCATTCCGGGGCGCGCCTCTTGGCGCGAGCCCGGAATCCATACTCCCGATCGTGGTTATGGATTCCGGGTTCGCGCTTCGCGCGCCCCGGAATGACGAGCGTTCGGGAAACGCAAATGACCACGTCGACCACCGCTCCCGCCACCGGGTTGATCGCCGACAACGTGGTCGGCTTTGCCCGTGCGCTGCGCGCCGCCGGGATTCCGGTCGGCCCCGGCGCGGTGATCGATGCGATGAACGCGTTGCAGGTGATCGAGATCGGCAACCGCGCCGATGTCTATGCCACGCTGGAGGCCATCTTCGTCACGCGCCACGAGCACGCGCTGATCTTCGCGCAGGCGTTCGACCTGTTCTTCCGTGCCGCCGAGGACTGGAAGCACATGCTGGATTCGGTGCCGTTGCCGGAGCACGCCAGGAAGAAGCCGCCGCCGGCCTCGCGCCGGGTCCAGGAGGCGCTGTCGCAGGCGCAGATGCGCGAAACGGCGCAGGCCCGGGAACAGGCGCTCAGACTCTCGGTCTCGGACAAGGAAGTCCTGCAAAGGAAGGATTTCGCCCAGATGAGCGCGGCCGAAATCGCGCAAGTGACCCGCGCGATCGCGCAGATGAAATTGCCGCAGGCCGAGTTGCGCACCCGCCGCTATCAGCCTGACGCGCGAGGGCTGCGACTGGATATGCGCCGCACCCTTCGCGGCTCCTTGCGCACCGGCGGCGACATCATCGATATTCACCGCCTCGGCAGGATCGACAGGCCGGCGCCGATCGTGGCGCTGCTCGATATATCCGGCTCGATGAGCGAATATACCAGGCTTTTCCTGCACTTCCTGCATGCCATCAGCGACGCGCGCAAGCGGGTGTCGGTATTTCTGTTCGGCACCAGGCTCACCAATGTGACGCGGGCGCTGCGGGCGCGGGATCCCGACGAGGCGCTGGCGAGCTGCTCGCAGACGGTACAGGATTGGGCCGGCGGCACCCGCATCGCCACCTCGCTGCACAGCTTCAACAAATTGTGGGGACGGCGGGTGCTCGGGCAGGGCGCGATCGTGCTGTTGATCTCCGACGGGCTGGAGCGCGAGGCGGACGCCAGGCTGGCGTTTGAGATGGACCGGCTGCATCGGTCCTGCCGCCGCCTGATCTGGCTCAATCCGCTGCTGCGCTATGGCGGCTTCGAGGCCAAGGCGCAGGGCATCAAAATGATGCTGCCGCATGTTGACGAATTCCGCCCGGTGCATAATTTGAGTTCGATCGAGGGGCTGATCGAAGCACTTTCCTCGGTGCCGGCGCCGCATCACCGCAGTCTGATCCGCCCCGCAGCTTGAAAGAGGCTCCCATGCTCAATCGCGACGAAGACATTCTCAAAGCGGCTGAGGACTGGCAGAAGGCCGGCCACGGCGTCGCGCTCGCCACCGTGGTGGAAACCTGGGGCTCGGCGCCGCGGCCGGCGGGCTCGAGCCTGGTGATCAACGATGACGGCACGTTTCTGGGCTCGGTGTCGGGCGGCTGCGTCGAGGGCGCGGTCGTCACCGAAGCGCTGGACGTGATCGCAAGCGGCCAGCCCAAGATGCTGGAATTCGGCGTAGCCGACGAGACCGCGTGGAATGTCGGCCTGTCCTGCGGCGGCACCATCCGGGTGTTTGTCGAGAAAGTCGGCCAGTCGTGAAGCTGGCGACGCTTGCGCAGGTCAATGCCGAACGCGCCGCGCGGCGGCCGGTGATCGTGGTCACCGATACCGCCAATGGCGAGCAGCGACTGGTGAAGGCGCGGGACATCGCGTCCGATCCGCTCAGTGCCGATCTGGCGAAGCAGCTGCGCATGGGCAAGAGCGGCATGGTCGAGGCCGGCGGCAGGAAGCTGTTTCTCAACGTCTACGCGCCGACCGCGCGCCTCGTCATCGTCGGCGCAGTTCATATCAGCCAGGCGCTGGCGCCGCTGGCGCGCTCGCTGGATTATGACGTGACGGTGGTCGATCCGCGCACGGCATTTGCGAGCCCGGAGCGCTTCCCGGATGTGCCGCTGATTGCGGAATGGCCGGATGTGGCTCTGCCGCCGCTCAATGTCGATCATTACACCGCGTTCGTGGCGGTGACGCACGATCCCAAGATCGACGATCCGGCGCTGCTGCACGCCTTCGAACGCGACTGCTTCTATATCGGCGCACTCGGCTCGCGAAAAACCCATGCCAAGCGCGGTGAGCGCCTGCGGGCGCAAGGCGCGACGGATGCCGACATCGCGCGCATTCACGCGCCGATCGGACTGAGCATCGGCGCGGTGTCGCCCGCCGAAATCGCGGTCGCGATCATGGCCGAGATCACCGCCCAGTTGCGGCTGCCGAAAGAGAAACTGGCATGAAATTCGGTCCCACCAGCCCGGCGGACGCGATCGGTGGCGTCACCGTTCATACCCTGCGGCAGGATTCGCTGGTGCTGAAGAAGGGCACGACCATCGGCGCGGCCGAGGTCGAGGCGCTCAACAGGGCTGGAGTGAAGGAAATCGTCGTCGTCCGGCTCGAGGACGGCGACGTTTCGGAAGACGTCGCCGCCGGCGGAATCGCGCGCGCCATTGCCGGGGAGGGCGTCGACGTCGAGCGCGCTTTCACCGGACGCGCCAACCTGTTTGCCGCGCGCGCCGGCGTGCTGGTGGTCGATCGCAACGCGGTCGACAACATCAACCGGGTCGACGAGGCGATCACCTTCGCGACGCTGCCGGCATTCAAGGCCGTCGTGGCCGGCGAGATGATCGCAACCGTCAAGATCGTGCCGTTCGGGATCGAATCCAGCCTGTGCGATACGGCCGTGGCAGCGGCGAAGGTCGGCCGCATGTCGGTCGCGCCATACAAGATCAAGCGGGTCGGCATCGTTTCGACCCTGCTGGCGGGGTTGTCGCCGAAGGTGGTGGAAAAGACGCTGCGCGTCACTGCCGAGCGGCTGGCGCCCGCCGCCGCCACGATCATTGCCGAGCGCCGCGTGCCGCATGAGGAAGCCGCGCTGGCCGCCGCGATCAAGGAGATGCTCGATCTCGGCGCCGAGCTCGTGATCGTATTCGGCGCCTCCGCGATCGCCGACCGGCGCGACGTGATTCCGGCGGCGCTTGAAGACGTCGGCGGTATTGTCGAGCATTTCGGCATGCCGGTCGATCCCGGCAATCTGCTCCTGATCGGCAATGCCGGCGGCGTACCGGTGCTGGGCGCGCCCGGCTGCGCGCGCTCGCCGGTGGAGAACGGCTTTGACTGGGTGCTGATGCGCCTGCTCGCCGGCCTCGAAGTGACCCGCGCCGATCTTACCGGCATGGGCGTCGGCGGCCTGCTGATGGAGATCATCACCCGGCCGCAGCCGCGCAAGCCGGTGGCACCCGACGGCAACCGCCATATCGCCGCGATCATTCTGGCTGCCGGACGGTCCACCCGGATGGGCGGTCCCAACAAGCTCCTGGCCGAACTTGGCGGCAAGAAGCTGGTGCGGATCGTGGCCGAGCAGGCGCTCGCCTCGAAAGTCCAGAGCGTGATCGTCGTCACCGGCCATCAGGCCGATCTGGTCGAGCAGGCGCTGCAGGGCCTCAAGGTGAAATTCGTGCGCAATCCCGATTTCGCCGGCGGCCTCGCCAGCTCCGTCAAGGCCGGCGTCGCCGCGCTGCCGGCGGACGCCGACGGCGCGGTGATCTGTCTTGGCGACATGCCGATGATCGATGCCGATCTGCTCGACCGGCTGATCGAAGCCTTTGCGCCGGATCGCGGCAATTTGATCGTGGTACCGGTCTGCGATAACCGGCGCGGCAATCCGGTGCTGTGGTCGCGCCGGTTCTTCGACGAATTGATGACGCTTGACGGCGATATCGGCGCCCGCCACCTGATCGCCAGGCACAGCGAGGCGGTGGCGGAAGTGGCCGTGGAGGGGCACGGCGCGTTTCTCGACATCGATACGCCGCAGGCGCTCGAGGCGGCGCGGCGCGGCTGATATCGGGTTACCGCCGCATGACAGCCGACTTTCGACTCACGTTCACCAAGTGGAAACGCCCGCGGGCTAAATTCGCGCAAGCTGACCTTGGGGAGGGGACCTTGACGATTTTCGGTACCGCGCATCGCCGCGCTCAAGGAGGCTACGCGCAAATGTTACGGATTCGGCGGCAGGGAATGCGTGATCCGTGCCTGGGCCTGCGACGCCAAGGGGTAGCATAGAATCGTCGTTCCGGGGCGCGCGAAAGCGCGAACCCGGAATCCCGATCCGATTGCCGGGAGATTCCGGGTCTGCGCCTGAAGGCCATCGCGGAATGACATTGCCTGGAGCGCACCGATGCAATTCGACACCAAGATCGCCATCGTGATCAGGACCGACCTCGAGGCCTGGCAGAAGCTCAACGTCGCGGCCTTCCTGACCAGCGGCGTTGCCGCGACCTTTCCCGAATGCATCGGCGAGCCCTATGAAGACGGCTCCGGCACCCAATATCTGTCGCTGATCGGCCAGCCGATCCTGATCTATGGCGGCGATCGGCCGGCACTCGCCCGCGCGCTCGAGCGCGCGCTGGCGCGAAACGTCAAGCCCGCCGTCTACACCGAGGACATGTTCAAGACCACCCATGACGCCGCCAACCGCGAGGCGGTGCGAAGCGTGACCCGCACCGAACTCAACCTGGTGGGCCTTGCCATGCGTGCCGAGCGCAAGCTGATCGACAAGATCGTCGACGGGCTGAAGTTTCACAGCTGAAGGTCTCCGGCAGGTTTTTGCTTCGGCCACGAAGCGATCACGGTGCGCAGCGCGAGCACCGGCGGCGAGACCTCGCCGTGACGCCACACCAGCGGTGTCGTGATGGTGGCCTGCGCCTTCGGCAGCGGGTGTCGAAGCACGAGCGCGCCCGGCATGGTGTTCAGCACCGATTCGGGGACCAGCGCGATGCCGGTGCCGCAAGCGACGCAGGCGACAATGGCGTGGTAGGAGTTGAGCTCCAGCACGCGCAAGCTCGACAGGCTGTCGCGTCCGAGCCAGCGCTGCAGCACGCGGCGATAGGCGCAGCCGGTGGGAAACGCGATCAGGGTGCTGCCTTCGACCTCGCGCGCCCGCCGGATCGGTCGGTGTCCCGGGCTCGAGATCAGGATCAGCCGCTCCGGAAACACCGGGATATGCTGCAGGGCGCGCGCCGCCGGAGGCTCAGCCGTGAAGGCGGCGTCGAGGCGGCGGTCGGCCACCCTGTTCATGAGGTCATCATTGGTACCGGTCGCGAGTTCCAGACGGACGTCCGGGTAGCGGCGATGAAACTCCACCAGCATGCGCGGCAGCCGGCTCGCGGTCGTGCTCTCGAGCGCGCCCAGCTTCAGCACGCCGCGCGGAATCCCGCCGGAGACCACGGCGTGGGCCTCGCCCGAGAGCTGGATCAGGCGTTCGGCGTAGCCGAGCAGCAACTCGCCGGTGGGGGAGAGATGCAGCCGCTGGCGGTCGCGGTGAAACAGCGTCACGCCCATCGAGGCTTCGAGTTGCTTGATCCTCGTCGTGACGCTCGACGGCACCCGGTGCAGCTTGCGAGCCGCTTTGACGATCCCGCCTTCGTCGACCACGCTCTTGAACACCTGCAGATCGACCAGATCCATCGTCGCGATCCATTCAAATTATGAGAACAACATGTTCTCTATTATTCAGTATAATAGAATGATCGCCTGGCCTAATCTAGCCCCATGAACAGCAAATCGACGGAGCCTTCGACCACCGCCGCCGCAACCGCAGGACTGTTCGCGCTCGCCAGCGCGATGGGGATCGGCCGGTTCTCGCTGACCCCGATCCTGCCGCTGATGCAGCACGATTTGGGGCTGACGCTGGGGCAGGGCGGCTGGCTCGCCACCGGCAATTATCTCGGATATCTGGCTGGCGCGCTGGTCTGCATGGCCTTCGCGCCGCGACCGGTGCAGGCGATCCGCTGGGGCCTCGTTGCTGTCGCTGTGTTCACGCTGGCGATGGCGCCGGCCCGTTCGCCGCTGCCGTGGTTTGCGTTCCGCTTTTTCGCGGGGGTGGCGAGCGCGTTCGTGCTGGTCGGGGTTTCGGCATGGGCGATGCCGATTCTGGCGCGGCGCAACCGCGAGCACTGGGCCGGCGGCATCTTCGCCGGTGTCGGCGTCGGGATCGCGCTGGCCGGGCTGTTGAGCCTTGCCGCCGCGGTCGATGACTGGGGCTCGCGGGCGACCTGGATTGCGCTCGGCCTCGTTGCCGCTGCGCTGGCAGGCCTGCTGTGGCGGCCACTGGTCGCCGATCAACTGCCGCAAGCATCGGCGGAAACCCAGATGCCGCACAGGCTGCCGCGCCAGGCGTGGGTGGCGGCCGGCTGTTACGGACTGTTCGGCTACGGCTACATCATTCCCGCGACATTCCTGCCGGCGCTGGCCCGCGGCTACATCGACAATCCCGTGGTGTTCGGCTGGATCTGGCCGCTGTTCGGCACAGCGGCTGCGGTTTCCACGGTTATCGCCGCACGCCTCGGTCACCGGCTGACGCCGCGGCGGATGTGGACGCGCGCCCAGTGGGTGCTCGCCGCGGGCGTGCTGGCGCCGGTGGTTTCGGTCAGTGTGCTGACGCTGCTGGTCGCTGCGGTCTGCGTCGGCGGGACGTTCATGATCATCACCATGGCCGGCATCAAGGAATTGCTGCGCATCGGCGGTCCGCAGGCATCGAAGGGGATCGGCATGATGACGGCGGCGTTCGCCGTCGGGCAGATCGCGGGGCCGCTGACGGTCAGCCTGTTCGCCGGGTGGGGCGATGCGTTTGCGATCTCCAGCCTGATCGCCGCAGCGGGACTGGTCGCAGGCAATTGCGTGCTGCTGTCGCAGCGCTAGCCGGCACTTTGCTGTCGCCGCGCTGGGCAGGACAGAGGCGGTGAATTCGGCCTCGGCCGGACGCCGGTCACGGCGACGTGACCCCGCTCGGCCTGGCGGCCCTGTTGACATGACTGACCAGTCAGTCATATTGTGAGCGATGGGAAACTCCAACGTCACATCCAAGGGCGGCCCCGACAAACCAGCCAATCCCAGGCCACGGGGGAAGCGCACTGCCGCGACGGCGGCAAAGCCCGCCGCGCCGCAGGATCGGTCGCCCGGGCCGGCATCCGGCCGCGCCGCCCGCGCGGCGGAGCGGCGCGCGGCGATCATCGAGGCGGCGATGGATGAATTCATCGCCCGCGGCTACGCGGCGACCCGGCTCGACGATGTCGCCAAGCGCGCCGGGGTCGCCAAGGGCACCATCTACCTCCATTTCAAGGACAAGGAATCGATGTTCGAGGAGCTGATCCGGACCGCGATCGTGCCGCTGATCAGCCGCATCACGGCACCGGCGCCCGCCGGCGGATCGGTGCGCGACATGCTTGAGGGATTTGCCCGCACCTTCATCGAGGAGGTGGCGACGACGCGGCGCGGCGACATCGTTCGCCTGATCGTGGCCGAGGGTCCGAGGTTTCCAGGCATCGCCGATTTCTACTATCGCGAAGTGGTGTCACGCGGGCTCGCCGGATTGCGCGCCCTGATCGAAGCGGGGATCGCGCGCGGCGAGATCCGCCGCTCGGAGCTCGCGCAGTTTCCGCAGATCATGGTGGCGCCCGCGATCGTCGCCGTGATCTGGAAGAGCCTGTTCGAAACCCATGCGCCGCTGGATGCGATCGGGATGTTCCGGGTCCATCTCGATCTGATTTTCGGCGAACGGAGGACGACATGACCCCGTCGCGACCGCTGCTGCGCATCGTGGCGATGGTTGGGCTCGCGGCCATGCTGGCCGGCTGCAACCCGAGCCGGAACCCCGGCTATCAGGGCTGGGTCGAGGCTGACATGATTTTCGTCAGTCCCGACGAAACCGGCCGCGTCACCCGATTAGACGTCCGCGAGGGCGACGAGGTCAAGGTCGGCACGCCGATCTATTCGGTCGACGACGATCTGCAGAAGGCCGACCTCAACCAGAACAACGCCACCCTGGCCAATGCCCAGCAAACCTATGACCGCGCCGCCTCGCTGAGCAAGACCGGCTCCGGGACCCAGGCCAATCTCGATGCCGCGGTGTCGGCGCTGCGCGTCGCGGAGGCGCACGTCGTCACCTCGCAGACCCGGCTTGCGCGGCGCAGCGGCTTCGCGCCGGTCGCCGGCGCCGTGCAGCAGATTTATTTCCGCGAGGGCGAGATGGTGCCCGCGCAGCGGCCGGTGCTATCGATCATGCCGCCCGGCAACATGAAGGTGCGGTTCTACGTGGCGGAACCGGACTTGCCCAAAATTGCGATCGGCGACGAGGTGCGCGTCAGCTGCGACAACTGCGCGCCCGATCTCACCGCCAGGATCTATTTCGTCGCCACCACCGCCGAGTACACCCCGCCGGTGATCTACAGCCTCGATGAACGCAACAAGCTCGTCTATCTGGTTCAAGCGCGATCCTCGAGGCCCGACGCCTTGCGCGTCGGCCAGCCGATCAGCGTGTATCTCAATGCCAAAACGCCGATGGCGGACCGGCGATGACGGCGGCGCCAGGCTCCGACATCGCAATCGAAGTGAAAGGCTTGTCGAAATCGTTCGACGGCCGCGAAGTCGTCCATGAGCTGTCGATGACGGTGAAGCGCGGCACCATCTACGGATTCCTCGGGCCCAACGGCTCCGGCAAGACCACGACCATCCGCATGCTGTGTGGATTGCTGACGCCCGATAGCGGCGAGGGTACCTGTCTCGGCTACGATATCCGCCGCGACGCCGACAGGATCAAGCGCCAGGTCGGCTACATGACCCAGCGCTTCAGCCTGTACCAGGACCTGTCGGTGCGCGAAAACCTCGAATTCGTGGCAAGGCTGTATGGCATGCGCGACGCGAGGGGCACCGCGCGCGAAATGATCCGGCGGCTCGGGCTGACCGGCCGCGAGCAGCAGCTCGCGGGCGAACTGTCCGGCGGCTGGAAGCAGCGCCTCGCGCTCGGCGCCTGCACCCTGCCCAACCCGCAATTGCTGCTGCTGGACGAGCCGACCGCCGGCGTCGACCCCAAGGCGCGGCGCGATTTCTGGAACGAGATCCATGCGCTGGCCGCCCAAGGCCTGACGGTGCTGGTGTCGACCCACTACATGGACGAAGCCGAGCGCTGCCACGAGATCGCCTATATCGCCTACGGCCATTTGCTGGTGCACGGCACCGTGCACGAGGTGATCGCGAAATCGGCGCTGACCACCTACACGGTGACCGGCGGCGACCTCAATGCGCTGTCCGCCGAACTCGCCGGCAAACCCGGCGTCGACATGGTGGCGCCGTTCGGCACCAGCCTGCATGTGTCCGGCCGCGACCGTGCGGTGCTCGAGGCCACCATCGCACCGTGGCGGGACCGTCAGGGATTGCATTGGCAGCACGGCGAACCCTCGCTGGAGGACGTGTTCATCGAACTGATGGGCCGCTCGAAGGACAATTTCCAATGAGCGCCGCGGTCGCCCCGCAGCAAGGCCGCGAGGCCAGGGAGCCGCGGTTCGGCTTCTGGCGGCGCAGCTATGCGATGGCGATCAAGGAATTCATCCAGCTGCGGCGCGACCGGGTGTCGTTCGCGATGATCGTGATGATCCCGGTGATGCAGCTTTTGCTGTTCGGCTATGCCATCAACACCACGCCGCGCGACCTGCCCACCGCGGTGCTGCTGCAGGAGGACAGCGATCTCGCCCGCTCGATCCTCAAGGCACTGCAGAACACCGCCTATTTCCGCTTCACCCGGGAGGTGCACGATGTCGCCGAGTTCGACAATCTGCTGCTGTCGGGCAAGGTGCTGTTCGGCGTCGAAATTCCGCGCGGCTTCGAGCGCGCGGTGCGCCGCGGCGATTATCCGTCGCTGCTGGTGGCCGCCGACGCCACCGATCCGGTCGCCGCCGGCTCGGCGCTGTCGGCGCTCGGCGTCGTGGTGCAGACCGCGCTCGCCCATGATCTGTACGTCGGCGATCCGCCATCGCTGCCATTCGAGATCCGCGCCCACGCGCGCTATAACCCGGCGGCGTCGTCGCGGTTGAATATCGTGCCCGGCCTGGTCGGGACCATCCTGACTATGACCATGCTGATCTTCACCGCGCTGTCGGTGACCCGCGAGATCGAACGCGGCACCATGGAAAGCCTGCTGTCGATGCCGATCAGGCCGGTGGAGGTGATGTTCGGCAAGATCGTACCCTACGTGCTGGTCGGATTCATCCAGGCCACGCTGATCATTGGCATTGGCGTGCTGCTGTTCGGGGTCCCGGTGCGCGGCAGCCTGGTGATGCTGGCGCTGCTCTCCACCCTGTTCATCACCACGAACCTCGCGATCGGTTATACTTTCTCGACCATCGTGCAGAATCAGTTGCAGGCGATGCAGATGTCGATGATGTTCTTTCTGCCCAGCATTCTGTTGTCCGGCTTCATGTTTCCGTTCGCGGGCATGCCGGTATGGGCGCAATATATCGGCGAAGGCCTGCCGCTGACGCATTATGTGAGGATCGTGCGTGCCATCATGCTGAAGGGTGCGGCGCTGCCAAATCTGCAATATGATACGATTGCGCTTGCCGTCCTGATGCTGCTCGCCATGACCATCGCGGTGACCCGATTCCGCCGCACGCTCGATTGAGAGACGAACCGTGTTCAAACGAAAGGACCGCAGGCTCGAGCTGCTGCGGCGCTTGCTGCGACGGAAAAGCCACACGCCGGTGCTGGCCCAGTTCCGCGATGCCCTGACGCGCGAGATCCTGCCGACCGAGCGGCTGCGGGTCAGGGCCGTCATCGTCACGGTCTCGCTGCTGGTCGCGGTGACGTCCGCGCTCGATGTCTTGGCGCCGTCGGTGCTGGCCCGCATCTCGCATGGCCGGTTCGATCTGACGCCGCTGTACAGGGTGTACGTTCCGTTCCTGCTGTACGAATTCATGGTGCTGTATCTGCTGGCCCGGCGGCTGGCGATGCACAGCGATGTGCCGTGGGCGCGGCGCTATCTTTCCGCCTTGATCGAAACCAGCATTCCGACCTTTGTGCTGTATTTGCACATGAACTGGATGGGATCGGCGCAGGCGCTGGGATTTGCAGCCCCGCTGGCGTATTTTCTCTTCATCGTTCTGTCGACGCTGCGGCTGGATTTCTGGCTCTCCACCTTTACCGGCTTTGTTGCCGCGGCCGAGCTGTTCGCGATGGCGATGCTGTATCGCCCGGCCGGCTTTGCCGGCGAGCCGGCATCCGAGCTCGGCTACGAGCTGATGCGCAGCGTGATGTTTCTGGTCGGCGGTATCCTGGCAGGCTCAGTGGGCGTTCAATTGCGGCATCAGTTCGAAGCCAGCATCGCCGCGGCCACCGCGCGCGACCGCGTCACCAACCTGTTCGGCCAGCATGTCTCCCCCGAGGTGGTCGAGCGGCTGCTGGTCGAGGGCGAGGAGACCGCGAGCGACATTCGCCGGGTCGCCGTCATGTTCGTCGATTTCCGCAGCTTCACCGCGGGGGCGCGGTCGCGGACGCCGCAGGAGGTGGTCGAGCGGCTCGATGGCGCCTTCGCCGTGCTGGTCGAAATACTCGATCGTCACGGCGGCATCGTCAACAAGTTCCTCGGCGACGGCTTCCTGGCGCTGTTCGGCGCGCCGTTCGAGACCGCCGCGGCGCCGCATCATGCGGTCGCCGCCGCGCGCGAGATGCTGGTCGCGATGAACGGCATCAATAGCGCGAGCAGCTGGCCGCTGCGCATCGGCATCGGCATTCATTTCGGCGAGGTGGTGGCCGGCAATATCGGCTCGCCCCGGCGCAAGGAATATACCGTGATCGGCGACACCGTGAATTTCGCCTCGCGGCTCGAAGTCCTCAACAAGGATTTCGATTCGCAGCTCTTGATCTCGACCGCCGTTCGCGACGCCTTGGGCGAGGACGGCGGCGACGCGGTGCCGCTTGGCGAGGTCGCGATCAGGGGCTATGACCGGCCGGTAACGGTATGGCGGCTGGGATAGGGAGGACGGCAGATGCAGCGACGCTATGTCACGGTGGACGTTTTCACCGATCGCGCCTTTGGCGGCAATCCGCTGGCGGTGGTGCTCGATGCCGGCGGGCTGTCGACGGCGCAGATGCAGGCGATCGCCTGCGAATTCAACTATGCCGAGACCACGTTCGTGTTGCCGCCGCGTGACGCCGCCCACGACGCACAGGTCCGGATTTTCACCGTTCGCTCCGAAATCCCGTTTGCCGGCCATCCCAATGTCGGTACCGCCTTCGTGCTGGCGACGCGGGCGGCAAAGCCGCCCGCGCGGCTGCTGTTCGAGGAAAAGGCCGGCCTGGTGCCGGTCGCGATCCTGAAGCAAGGGCAGGGAATTGTCGGCGCCGAACTCACGGCGCCGCAGCCGCTGCAGCGGCTGACGATATTCACCGCCGCGCGGGCCGCGGCCTGCCTGTCGCTGTCGGCGGAGGATCTCCGGGTCGACCGGCATCCGCCGCAGATCATCTCGGTCGGTCTGCCGTTTCTGGCGGTGGAGCTCGGCACGCGCGAGGCGCTGCGGCGGGCGCGGCCCGATGCGGCGGCGTTCGCGCAAGCGTTTCCCTGCGATGGCTGCGATGCGGTCTACCTCTACACAAGCGACGTGCCCGCCGGCGAGAAGCCGTGCGACCTGCAGGCGCGGATGTTTCATCCGGGATCGAGCGGCCTGTCCGAGGATCCCGCCACCGGCAGCGCCACTGCCGCCGCCGCGGCACTGCTGGCCGATCTCGCCGGCGAACGCGACGCCGAGCTGTCGTTGCGGATCGGGCAGGGCGTCGACCTCGGACGACCGAGCCTGCTGCTGACCCGCGTCCGCAAGGAAAACGGCGTTATCGTCTCCAGCCATGTCGGCGGCCGCTGTGTGCCGATGATGGAAGGAACGTTCCGGCTGGTGGACGAAGGGTGAGGCCAGGGCTGCGGCTTCCTTTATCATTGCGGGACTCTCCTCTTCGTCATTCCGGGATGCGCCGCTTGGCGCAGGCCCGGAATCCATAACCACCATTCGGGAGTATGGATTCCGGGCTCGCGCCAGAAAGAGGCGCGCCCCGGAATGACGGCGGAGGGCATTCCCGCGGCACGAAGGCGCCCGAGTTGTTGTCATAATGTGTCCCTCCGTGAACAGAGGGCGCAGGGAAAGCCGGGTGCTTGATGCACCCGCAGCCTCGCGTGCAGATGATGAAAAAGCACACGAGCAAATCACCACAGGTTCACCGCAACAATCCGGCTTT
>Ga0182024_10009124_pt1 | contig 20627 bp, 21 predicted proteins | sample P32metaG_FD_120480 | JGI IMG/M metagenome (GOLD analysis project Ga0182024, IMG submission 120480) | Permafrost microbial communities from Stordalen Mire, Sweden - P3-2 metaG (Illumina Assembly) | ecosystem: Environmental > Terrestrial > Soil > Wetlands > Permafrost | place: Sweden: Stordalen... | reverse complement strand
GAAAAATTCTCGACTGCTGCCACCCGTAGGTGTCTGGACCGTGTCTCAGTTCCAGTGTGGCTGGTCGTCCTCTCAGACCAGCTACCCGTCTTAGCCTTGGTGGGCCGTTACCTCACCAACTAGCTGATAGGCCGCGGGTTTATCATGTAGCGCCAGGCCTTGCGGTCCCCAGCTTTAGCCAAATAGAGATGCCTCCATCGGGCCACATTCGGTATTAGCTCGCCTTTCAGCGAGTTATCCCCAACTTCATGGCAAATTACCCACGTGTTACGCACCCTTGCGCCGCTCCAATTAAACAGTATTGCTACCCTTTAATCAGCGCTCGACTTGCATGTCTTATCCACGCCGCCAGCGTTCGTTCTGAGCCAGAATCAAACTCTCCGTTAAAAACGTTAGCTTGAATCTTTGTCCGGTGGTTAACCCGGACTGATTTTGCAATTAAAACTCCTCAAATCGCCCCACTAACTGGGGAAACTTGAAGGGGCTCTCACTATTCGCACAATTCAATTTTCAATGAGCATTGGGTGCCTTCACCCGAAATCGTTCCCCTTTCAGGGGACAAAAAATCCTGAGCGCCGAATGTCTTTCTTCAACTCGGCATCTCAGATACCTGTGTTCAATTCCAGATTATTTAATCAATCTGAAACGGATTGTCAACGGGTTTCTGTTGATCAATTTATCCCTCCCGCTATTCGGAAGAACGAGTGCAAAATATCATCCTTTAATATTCGCGCAAGAGTTATTTTCAAAAAAATCGCATTTATTTTTATAACCGCCCCTTTCGAAGCCCCTAATCCCAGGTTTGGAATCATAAAAATCGGCGCCCATGGCGCCATTTTTTTGATCATTTTTGCGTTGGAATGGGCCGAAAAATCAGGCTTTTTGTCTTCAACCAGCACAACATTAAGACGCTTTATACCAACGGCTTGCAATGCTTTTATCGTCAGCATGGTGTGGTTGATGGTTCCGAGCCGGTTGCGCGAAACGATCACGGTTGAACAGCGGAGCTTTGAGATCAAGTCGGCGACGGTATAGTTTTTCCCCAAGGGAACGAGCACTCCCCCGCTTCCTTCCACCAAAAGAACGTCGCAACGGGGTCCCACGACGCGAATTTTCCGCAAAACAGTGTCAAGACGAATTGTTTTTCGCCTGCCGCCCGCGGCCGCCGGCGCCACGGGCTTTTTGAAGAAAAACGGGTTGATTTCATCCAGCGTCAATAATCCTTTTTGGAGGCCATGCAAAAGGCGGACGTCGGCGCGAGATCCGGAGCAAAACGGCTTCATGGCCAGGGCGTTGCAACCTGCCTGGCGCAGATGGTGCAGGAGCAGCGCGGTCATCACCGTTTTTCCGACGCCGGTATCCGTGCCGGTGATGAAAATGATTTTTCCCATTGCAGGAGGCATTGAAGCGGATCAGCGGCACTTTTGCGAGTACGGATGATAAAGATTAAAGGAGCTTATGACAAAATCGTGTAGGTTTCTCATATGAAATATGGCAACTAAAACAGACACCGTTTGACGATTGAGGAATCCACTGACGTCCTTGGCATCTCCGCGCCGACGGCCAAACGTTACTGGACTTATGCCCGCGCCTGGCTTCATGCGGAAATTAACGCCGCGCAAAACCGGTGAGTGATTTAAGCAAGAATATCCGTCACCACCCGCCCGGCCACATCCGTCAATCGAAAATCCCGCCCGCTGTAGCGGTAGGTGAGCTTCTCGTGGTTGATGCCCATAAGGTGCAGAATCGTGGCGTGCAAATCATGCACGTGGACTTTATTCTCGACAGCGTGCCAGCCGAATTCATCCGTCGCGCCGTAGGCCAGGCCGCCTTTGATTCCGCCGCCCGCCAGCCACATCGAAAAACCAAACGGATGATGTTCGCGGCCGTCGGTTCCCTCTGCCGTTGGCGTTCGGCCAAACTCGCCGCCCCAAACCACCAAAGTGTCCTCCAGCAGGCCCCGCGCCTTGAGGTCTTTCAAAAGTCCGGCAATCGGTTTGTCCACCGCGGCGCAATTATTCGGCAACTCCACTTTGAGACCGCTGTGCTGGTCCCAAAGCTGGCAACTGCTCCGCTTGGAAGTCGTCGTATGATAAACTTGCACCATGCGCACGCCGCGCTCCGCCAGCCGCCGCGCCATCAGGCATTGTTTGCCGAACGTTTCCGTCATCGGTTCATCCAAGCCGTAAAGTTTTTTCGTTTCCGCCGATTCATGGGTAACGTCAAATGCCTCCGGCGCGTGGGCCTGCATCCGGAAGGCCAGCTCGAATGACGCAATCCGCGAGCTCAACCGGTTGTCCTCCTCCCGCTGTTGCTGATGGATGGTGTTGAGTTGCTTGAGCACGTCAAGCTGCTCACGCTGTTGCGTCGGGGACAGGCGGGGATTTTTCAGGTTTGCGATCGGATTGTTTAAATCCGACACCAGCGTCCCTTGATACGACGCCGGCAAAAAGCTCGAGCTCCACAGCGGCGCGCCTTGGGCCGGCTGCGAAGGGCTTATGACGACGAACCCCGGCAAATCCTGGTTCTCACTGCCCAAACCATACAGCAACCACGACCCCATGCTGGGCCGCGAGAACGCCTGTTCGCCCGTGTTCATCTGGAGACAAGCACCGTTGTGATTGATATTGTCTGCCACCATCGAACGGATGACGCACATGTCATCCACGCACGTTGAAATATGCGGAAAAAGTTCGCTGACCGGCGTGCCGCTTTGGCCATGTGGCTGGAAGGCCCACGGCGATTGCAAAAGATTTCCCGTCTTAGTCCGTTCGAGCTTCGGCTTTTCGAACGGCAGCGGTTTGCCGTTGTCTTTGGCCAGCCGCGGTTTCGGGTCGAAGGTATCCACATGCGATGGGCCGCCGGACATGAACAGAAAAATGATGCGTTTCGCCTTGGCCGGAAATTGCGGTGGTTTGACCAACAGGGGATTTGACCCCTCGTCTGCCGCCGCCAGCGCGCTTGACACAAAATCCTCCGCCAGCAGGCCCGCCAGCCCCAACATGCCAAACCCGCTGGCAAAGCGGCGCAACATTTGCCGCCGGCTCACCGACGTCCGCCAACCGCCATTTAAGTTCAGGTCGAGCATGATTGCACTTTACCGGGGCCTAAGTTGAGAGTCAAGCCCGCTGTTAATGAACGGCCTGCTGAAATCCCAACTTCCACCTTGCCTTCCAGTACCGTTGCGTTACCCTCCAAAAACCCTTTATGTCCGGAGCGGCAAACATGAAAAATCGTGCTGACAGGCTTCGAGGGCGTCTCCGCGCCCTTCTTTTTTGCCTGGGTATCGTGATGGGAAATTTTGACGCCTTTGCCCTTGTGGACAACGCGGAATTAATTTCCGTTTCGGTTCCTGCCGGCACACAGGTGATGCCGAGAACAACGTTCACCCAGATTTGGACCATGAAGAACATCGGCACGACCACTTGGTCGGCGGGGCAGTCAGGCTACACATTGAATCTTGTTGGCGCGGATAGTCTCGGGGCCGTGCCGCTTTTCACCAACACTTCCTCGACGTGGTACACTCCATCCGCAACAATCGGCAGCGGCAAATCGGTCCCTACCAATGGAGAGGCCACCTTCAGCATAAGTTTCATTGCGCCGGAAACCGCCGGCTCCGTTAGCGACACCTTTCAGATCAACGGCGCCAACGGCACCAACTTCGGCCCGCAGGTCACCGTGCAGGTGGTTGTCGAGCAGGCTGGCTCGACCAACCATTACGATCGGGCCAAGGCGGTTTCATACGCCAATAATTATGCCGGTTACGTAAACAGCGACGGTTATTTCTGGACGAACGGATCCGACTATTATGACTTCGGCGCGGGTGCGCCCGTTCCGACCGCCGAACTCGGTGATGATTGCGCCCATTTCATCTCATCCTGCATTGGCAGCCAGTCCAAGCAACGGGGCGGCGGTCTGTCTATTCCAAGCCGGGTGCCTCCCACCTACGGCGAACCCGGGGTGGCAAGGCTTGTCAATACTTGCCTGATAGCGCCCGGCTACGCCACCGAGGTGTTTTCCTTGAGCGATCTGTCCCCCGGCGACGTCATCGCCTGGAACTGGGAAGGAGACACCAACATCGCAGACCTCGATCATGCCACGCTTTACCTGGGCCGCGGCGTGCTGGCGTCTCATTCCGAATCCTGCCTGGACGTTGCCCCCTCATTTTTCCAGGACTCATCTCCAGATTGGGTGTGGCATCTCATCCACATTTATGACGCCCCCACCATTACCCCTTCCGTGATCGGGAAAAATCTGGTTCTCTCCTGGGGCACCAACTGGACTGGATACCTTTTGTATTCATCCCCGTCCCTTTCCCCCGGGGCAACGTGGACCAAGGTGTCAAAGTCTCCGGTCAAGGTCGGAGCATTGGAAAAGTTGACAAATACCATGTCCTCCCAGGGCGCCATGTTTTATCGCCTGGAGCTTCCCTGATCCTGCGGGCAAGCAATCGAACAACGGATTTGCCGCGACGAGATGACTGAATACAGCGAAGAATCCAGCAAAAGCTAAATGTCAAAGAGCAGTCTGAGTCTGACTGCGCCATCGTTTTTATTTTTTTGCTTAATTTACCTTAATTTACCCGTAATTAACTTGAAAATGGGCGGCATAACGCGAAACGCGGCTTTTTTTCCGATGAGGAGCGCGTACGTCTCGCGCGCCGTGTTTGGCGTCTCGCCAAACACATCTTTGCTCGGGATTGCGACGCGAGACGCACCGCAACGCAACCGCGCTCCCCAGAATCACTGCGACTGACCGCGACTGACCGCGACGCGGTGGGACGGTTGCCCGCGCCACGAGGTTTTGACACGGTGGGGTGAGACTCTGTCGAACCCAAGATCGATCTATTAAGGGTTCGACTGAGTCTCACCCTACCAATTTTTCCTTCCGCCCTTTGTGTTTTGCAGCCGCTCACGTTCGTCATAATTCTTATTTTGCAGGTCCATTCTTGCACAAACGCTCAAAAACCCGCATCCCATGAACTGATCTTTTTTTATAACACGAAACCCGCATAAACATGGGTCCAAACGCGTGCCGGCGGCTTTCTTATCAAGTATTAATTCTTGACAAGATGCAAAAAACGGGGGCTGTTTGTCAGAGTATGCCGGCCGCGTTCCACCTAGTTTTGGGATTCGTTAAAAAAGCCATTAACTCTCATCCAGGCTTCCTCGTAAAGATAACATGGGTCGTCAGGTGTAGCGGATTCTCCCTCACCTGACGACCCATGTTATCTTTTCTTTTTGGCGGTTGTCCGACTCAATCCTGCACAGGCTTGAACTGGGCGAGCAAAACGTGACTTTGAAGACCCCGGAACAGCTCTGCGACACGTTCAATTGACATTCACCACGTAGAACGTGGTAGGGATAAACACAGTGGCCTTTGTTGGCTACGGCAAATGAGCGCGGTAAAAGCAATTGGAGTAGGAACCGCTCTGCGGGTCGCTGAAGAGCAGGACACCTGTGCCAACGGTATTGGTCCAAACGGAACTCCAAACTACCAAATCGGTTGAAGCATCCACCACCACCAGTTGCCCCGCTGCCGCTGTGAGATTGAAGCCGAACAGACCGTTGCTAAACGCCAAACCGGTGCCGTTGGTGAGAATAACCGGAGTGCCGCCAGCCAGGAACCCCCTCCGGATCGTTTCGTTGTTTACATCAGCGACATAGAGGTTGCCTGCGCTGTCCAGCGCTGCACCAGCAGGGGAATAGAACTGCGCGTTGGTCCCGGTTCCATCGTTCTTGCCTTGGATACCTATTTGTCCGGCCAATGTTGTCACCATCCAGTTTGTTCCAATCGGCGTTAGTTTCCGGATTGTGTTATTGCCTTGATCCGGCACATAGAGGTTAGTCGTGCTGTCCACCGCAACGGCGTTAGGCTGATTAAATTGCGCGGCACTTCCGATTCCATCGTTGCTGCCAATTTGTCCGCCCCATCCAGCCAATGTTATTACCACCCAGTTTGTTCCTACTGGCGTCACTTTCCGAATTGTCGAGTTACCATTGTCTGCCACATACAGATTGGTCGCATTGTCTACTCCCACGCCGGTAGAATTATAAAACTGTGCGTTGGTACCCGCTCCGTCATTGGTTCCACGACTCATGAGACCCCCGGCCAAAGTCGTGACCACTCCTGCCGGCGTCACTTTTCGGATGCTGCTGCTAAGTCCCGAATTAAAACGTTCGTCCACCACATAAAGATTGGTCGCGCTGTCCATCGCCAGACCGATAGGATCGTAAAACTGTGCGTTGGTGCCCGTTCCGTCATTGATGCCAAAGCTTCCCCCGGCGAGGGTTGTTACCACCCAGTTTGTTCCTACCGGTGTTACTTTCCGAATGGCGTTGTTTCCATAGTCCGCCACATAAAGGTTGGTCGCGCCATCCACCGCCACGCCGAGAGGCATATTAAACCGTGCGGCGCTATTCGCACCATCCGCGTAGCCCAGATTGCTGCCGGCTAGCGTCGTGACCACTCCTGTAGGCGTTACTTTCCGGACCCTTTCATTGTGAAAGTCCGCCACATAGATGTTGCCCGCACCGTCCACTGCCACACCGTTGGGGCCATAAAATGTTGCCCCGCTGCCAGTTCCGTCTTGGTCGCCCTCAAATCCCCTTTGACCCTCATATCCCGGATGGCCCGCCAAAGTTGCAAACGTATAGGGTGTGGCGTAATTGGCCTGGCCGAGAGCGGCCAGAGGCAATGCCAGCAACAGCAGGAACGGGCTGAAGAACCGCCACCATTTCTTTTGCGGCTGAACATCCAACACAAAGAGCGGGCTTGGCTTCATGATGATTTATGTTGGACTACCGCAGCGTGATTGTCAACTGCAACCGTAATCGGGAATCTGCAAATAACCTGCACGCTCGCACCGCCCTTGAAGATGCCAAGTGCCGGTGTTTATCAGTTCTCGATTTGCACTTTTTATCTTAACTTTCGTAGCAAAAGTAGCCCGGTCGATCACGGCGGCGGATGTGCGGGTTTATCTGGCGGCGGGCGGCACGGAGATTGTGACCATCAAATACTCGCTGGTGGCCATCCAGCGCCTGGGCAATGGCGACATGCTTTTGCAGGCGCAAGGGTCGTCCGGCGAGACCTTTGACGTCCAGGCCAGCACCAACCTGCAAACCTGGCAGGACCTGGGCAAGAGCGCCGCCGACACCAACGGCCTCTTCCAATACACCGATACCAACGCCCCGCGCTACAACGCCCGCTACTACACCCCTCTCCCGCAGTGAAGATCCGCCGTCGCCGAAGCGGTTTTGGCGCGACAAGTCCGCCCTTCCGGAAAGAATGTTGCCGGTCTGTTGTCGCCGTGTTGCCGATTTTGTTGACAGTTAAGCCCCCACGTCCGGGATGGGACGCTCATTGTTAAAGAAACCGACTTTGCGGCATTTCCTTTTTGTAATTTTGTGGTATATGTAACTTGCTCATGTACAATATATTGCAAAATGTGTTTCTTAGAAGTCGTTGACTAATAAACACTTGTTGCCGTGTTGCCGATTTTTTGGACTATCTATCAAAGGCGGAAGTTGGGAGGGTAGAGTTGGGCTGGCTGACGGGATGACGCTTTTAACACATCAGTAACATGTTACCGATCTGTAGCTTTTCGTGTTACGGGTTAAGTCGTTGGCTATGAACCCCGAAAGCTTTCGGGGTTACCGTGTTACCCATTTCCTGGACCTATCTATCAAACACGCAAGAACGTGCTGAATCTGGCGCTTTTTGCGCATTTTGGCGGCAAATCAGGGCGTTCCATCGAAAACAGCGAAGAACCTGTTGCCGATTTTCCGGACCTACGATGCTTATCGGCAAAATCAATGAAAGCCCTCCCGATATTAAAACTCAACCTTCGGGCCGATTTCTTCACTTTCCGAGCAAATGCTCGATCACCATCTGGTCCAGCGCCTGATAGTCGCGCTCGGCGATCAGCTCTTGCGCGCGCTTATCATCATAGGATCGGGCCTTGGCCAGCAATTTCAGGAATGTGCGCCGGCTGTTTTCCAGATGCGCCAAAAAATGTTCCGGCTTGGTGGTCCGAAATGGATGGACGTCGAAGCAGACGTATTCCCCCTTCCGCCCATACTGATTGCGCTCCAACGCGCGCACCTGATTGAACGCCGTCCGCAAATTGGTGCTGCCGAAAGGTTTGTCCTGGTCGAACTTCAAACCGTTCTGATCGTTCAAGTGCAATGACCACAACTTCCCAAAACTCATCGCAAAATCGATTTCATCCGCGGGATCCAATCCGGCCAAAATGGCATGGGCGCTCTCAATCACGCATCCGACGCGTTTGGCGTCGCGCGTCAATTGGGCGATGGCCAGGGCGTGGCCGACGGTTGGCAAATAGGCGTGGTCCATCGGTTCGTTCGGCTTGGGTTCGATGGCCAGCCGGGCTTTTTTATCGTGCGCCAGCATCTTGTCCATGGCCGCGGCCAGCAATTCGATGCTGCGGCCTCCACGTTTGGATTCGCGCAAATACGTGCCCTCGCGCGCCAGCCACAAAACAATCAAGTTCGTGCCCAGGAGATTGGCAATATCGATGCAGCGCAGCGAACGATCAATCGCATATTGACGATGTTTGGGATTATTGCTGGTGTATGCGCCATCGATGGTATTGGGCGAAAACCACAAACGCGGCGCCACCATTTCGGCCGCCACGCCGGCGTCGTCCAGTTTCTTTTTCAGCTGCTTGGTTCCCTTGCGAATTTGCGCGTCGGACTTGCTGTCGATGTCCGGCACGGCATCATCGTCGTGAAACATCATGGCGTCGAAGCCCATTTTTTTCAGGGCGGCGAGCTTCCAGTCAAAGGATTGCGGGGGACGGGTGGTCGGGCCGTAAGGGTCGGTGCCTTCACTGATGTTCCACGGGCCGAAACAGAATTTGTAAGAATATGCCATAATGGTCGGCCCACCATATTCAGTCCCATCGAAATTGAAAACAAGAAAACGAGTCAGTTTGTGGTTTCAAATTTCAAACGCCCTGTTAATCTCCGTGACAGCAGCATTCTTATGGCAACATCGCAGTCGCAAAAAACGCTGGAAATTCCGGGGTGCGTCCTTTTCTCCGAAGGCAACGGGGATTTGCCCCTTCTGGAAATCAAGACGGCCTGGAGCAGCGCGCAGATTTATTTGCACGGGGCGCATATCACCCATTTCCAGAAAAAGAATGAGCCTCCTGTTTTGTTCATGAGCCAGCTCAGCCATTTCAACGCCGGCACGCCGATTCGCGGCGGCATCCCCATCATCTTTCCGTGGTTCGGCTCGCGCGAAGGCGAAGCGGCCCATGGCTTTGCCCGAACCCAGGCTTGGGAATTGCGCGAAGTGGCCCAATCGCCCTCCGGCGAAGTCAACCTGCGCCTTGCCCTGCCTGATTCGCCCGCCGCCGCCCTCTTTCAAAAATTTTCCGCCACCTATTCCGTCACCGTCGGCCAGACCCTCACGGCGGAATTGACCGTGGCCAACCTCTCGCCGCAGCAGGACTTCACGTTCGAAAACTGCCTGCACTCTTATTTCACCGTCGGCGATATCAACGCCGTTTCTGTCAGTGGATTGAAAGGGGTGGATTACCTGGACAAGACGGAAAACTTCGCCCGCAAAACGGAACGGGCTGAACACATCAAAATTTCCCGCGAAACCGACCGAATCTATCTTGACACGACCTCGCCCGTGGAAATTCACGATTCAAGCCTGCAGCGGCGGATTCGGGTTGAAAAAAGCGGCTCGCTCTCCACCGTGGTATGGAACCCGTGGGCGGAAAAAGCGGAACAAATGCCGGATTTTGGCGGCGACGAATTTCAAAAGATGATTTGTGTGGAATCCGGCAACGTGGCGGACAACCGGGTGACGCTGCCCGCCGGCAAAACCGCCGCGCTCAAAGTCGGAATTAGGACGCTGCCGTTATAAGATGGCTTGCCAAGAAGGGCCGGACTGTTAGGATGGCTGGCGTCAAAGCGGGTGTGGTTCAATGGTAGAATGTGGCCTTCCCAAGGCTGAGACGAGGGTTCGATTCCCTTCACCCGCTCCATTGATAATCAACGACTTGCAAATCAGTGCAATAAAAGTGCAGTAAATCAAAACCATTCTGCGCGACCGAAAATATTTTTTTGGGAAGGCTTCCACAAATATTGAATGGACGGATTTGCCTTGGTGACCTTTAAATTGATGTCAGTCTGCGGTTATGAATTTAACCAGGGTCAAATACAGAACCGCTGTCGTTGACGGCTTCAAAATCTTCTATCGTGAGGCTGGCGATACGGCAAAACCAGTCATACTGCTGCTTCATGGTTTTCCCACGTCGAGTCACATGTTCCGCGATTTGATTCCGCAACTAGCGGAGGATTTTCACGTCATCGCCCCGGACCTGCCGGGCTTTGGAAATTCAGACCGGCCAAGCCACCAAAACTTTCGCTACACCTTCGATCATCTGGCGGAAATCATCGGCGATTTCGTGGAACAAATCGGGTTGAAAAAATTAGCAATATACATCTTTGATTATGGTGCCCCGGTAGGTCTCCGTGTGGCCTTGCGTTTTCCCGAGAGAATCTCCGCATTGATCAGCCAAAACGGCAACGCGTACGTGGAAGGATTTAGTGATGCGTGGGAAACGTGGCAAAATTATTGGAAGAATCCGACTCCTGAAAATCGCGAAGCGTGTCGTGAGGCATTAAGCCCGGAGGTCATTCGCGATATCCAATATCTTCACGGCACGGACGCCAAACTTGTTTCTCCAGACGGCTATACGCTGGACATCGCCTACATGGCGCGAACGGGATCGGACCAAGCACAGCTTGATCTGATCTTGGATTATCGGAGCAACGTTGCTCTCTACACCAAGTTTCAGGAATTCTTCCGCACCGTCCGTCCGCCCACCCTGGCCATTTGGGGGAAAAACGATCCATTTTTCCTCCCGGCTGGCGCGGAGGCTTATCGCCGGGATAATCCGGATGCCAAAATTGTGTTACTTGATACGGGCCACTTCGCATTGGAAACACACGCCGCCGAAATCGGCCGGGAGATCGTTTCTTTTCTATTAGAAAAGTAGCCGGCAAAAACATCTTTTTTGTCGCCCAATAGTTGATACCAATGAATCCATGAATTCACCCAATTCACCTCCGGCGGAGTTTGATATTCTCGTTCCCGGCGGCGGCGAGGGCGGCAAATATCTAGCATGTACGCAGACCAAAAAGGTCTGAAAACGGTGGGTATTCAGCGGGGTTTTTGTTCCTATTAAATGGTCACGAAGTTAACAAGACCGGACATTTCGCCGATTGCGTCCGCGTGTTCGTCCAGTTCCTCTTCCACTGCGCCCAGCCGGTTGACCCAAAAAGTATTGTAGCCGAAAGATTTTGCCCCGGCGGCGTCCCAAGCGCCAAATGCCGCAAAAACAATTTCGGTCCGTTTTAGCTTAAAGGCGTCAATTCCCATTTGATAAGCTCGGGGGTCAGGCTTGTAGGCTTTTACGCGATCCGTGCTGAGAAGCTGATCAAAGCAGCCGTCCAAGCCGGAGCTTTTTAAGTTTGCCGCAAACATTGCCTCACTAAAATTTGAAAGAAAACCGAGCTTGAGACCCAAGCCGTGCAGTTGACGAATCGCGAGCAGAACATCCGGCCAGGATTTCAAATGAAAGAAGCAATCCAGCAAATCTTTTTTTTGTCCGGGTTTCAGGTCGATTTTAAGAGATTTTGCCGCATAGATGAGAGCATCCGCTATGACCGAAGGAAAATCCGCATATCGACCCGAAAGCGTTCTCAACCATGTGTATTCAAATAACCGGGTTTTCCATAACGCATTTAATTCACTGCCTTGGTCAGGAAAAAGACTTTCAGCCAAGGCGAATGGCGGCCTGGGGTCGAAGATGACAAATGCGTCAAACGCGACCGCCCGACATGTGTTCCGAGACTTTTGTATCGCAGACAACGGCGTCGACACTGCGGCTAATGCCGTTGCCGCTGAGGCATAAATTAGAAATTCGCGTCGATTCGTTTTCATGACATGTTTGCTTTGTCGTTTTCCGTTCTCAATGGGACTGCTTTCATACCGGCTGCTAAACAGACCTTTGGTTTGCCCTGAATGCGGGTGTCAATTTCAGGCGCGGGTGCGGGATAATGTGGCCGCAGGAGGCACGGCAGAAAAGAGCGGAATGAGCCCTTCCAGCATGGTGGGATGAGTGAAAACGGCGTCCCGCAGTGCCGTGTAAGGCAATCCGGCCAGCATGGCGATCTGGACGGTGGACATGACTTCGCCGGCCATGACGCCGAACATCGTAAAACCAAGGATGCGGTCACTCTGAGTCTCAACAAGCACTTTCATGAACCCTCGTGTTTCCGAAAGCGTCCGTGTGCGCAAATCAGCGGTCATCGGAATCTTGGCCAAACGATAAGGGATTCCGCGTTCCTTCGCCTCGGTTTCACTCAGGCCCACGCGGGCGAGCTCCGGATCGGTGAACATGCAGAACGGCACCTGGCGTCCGGTCGTCACGCGCTTGCCACCAGTGATGTTGTCCCGCACGACCCTGAAATCATCGAATGAGATGTGGGTAAAGTGGGGATTACCCGCGCAATCACCGATCGCCCATACGCCTTCGGTCGTGGTTTGCAGGCGCTCGTCCACTTTCACAAAGCCGCGTTCGGTCGTTTGCACACCAGCCAGTTCCAGACCGATGCCGCTGGTGTTGGGAGTGCGGCCGCCCGCGACAAGCAGGTGGGTGCCTCCCAAAATTATTTCGGCACCTTCGCGCGTGCAGTGGAGTTTGACCCAAGCGCCCGATTTGCCTTCAACGCGGCTGATTTTTGTGTTGGTAAGAACTTTGATGCCCTCGTCCCGAAACAATTCTTCCATGGCCTTGGTGACGTCCTCGTCTTCGCGATGGATTAGATGAGCGTTGCGTTCAACAATAGTGACTTCACTGCCGAAACGGCGCATGGCTTGGGACAATTCCATGCCGATATAGCCGCCGCCAAGAACCAGCAGATGTTTGGGAACCTGATCTAGTTCAAGCGCCTCGATGTGGGTCAACGGAGAGGCTTCAGTTAATCCGGGTATGTGCTCGACGGTGGCGCGGCTGCCCGTGTTTATCACCACGTTCTTTCCGCGCAGCGTGCGCGTGCCGCCATCAGCCAAAGTCACCTCAATGGTTCTCGGCCCGACAAAACATCCAACCCCCATGACCAGTTCCGCCCCGGTTTTCTTGTAGATGTCAAAATGCATGTCGACGAGGCCGGTGACCATTTTACGCTTGCGGTCGCGCACAGCCGACATATTGATGCGGACATTCTCCTTGCTGATGCCGAATTCCTCGCTCCGGAAGAAAAGCGAAGCCACCTTCGCGCTGTGGATCACATTCTTGCTCGGCAGACAGGCCACGTTGGGACAGGAACCACCGACCCATCTGCGCTCGACGACAACCACCCGCTGTCCTTGCCGGGCCATGGTCCAGGCGAGATATTTACCACCTTCGCCGCTGCCAAGAACAACCAAGTCATATTCTTCAGGATTATCTGGACGCGTGGTCATATTTATAAAAATGGACGTCGTGCATCACCACTCATTCGGCGCCAGCCTGGTATAAAGACCCGTCCATAGTGCAATCTGCAATTGCAAAGACTTGCCCCAGGCTTGGTGCATTTTCTCTACATCCGCGGCGGAATTTCCTTTGGCCGCCAAGTAAGGCTTAATTGTTTCGTTCATCACAGGAACGAACGCGATGATGTCGCGCAAAGGCACGTGCGACGTTGATTGGACGCCGTCAACCTGATTCTTTTTCAGGCTCGTATGCCGCAGGGCGATTTCCTGTTGATAATCGAGCCAGGTCTGATCATAGGGTCTCAGGCAGGTGTCCAGAATCCATTGTTGAAAGCGCTGATTGCTGGCGGCCAGATAATTGGGGAGCGGGTTTCCCTCACTGGAACGTGAGTGCCTGGCCAGATGGGGAATGCCCGCGATAATTCCGCTGCGCCAACGCTCGACGATCTGTTTCGTTTGATCACCCAGAACCTCACCCGCCAGCCGAAGATAACGCTCATCATCGGGGGTGAAGCCAACGCTGGTCTTCATCTGCTCCAATTCCCGAAGTGAAATTGACGATTTTGCCACGTGCTCCGCGCCGTAGGCATAGCCTGGAATGGATTGGGAAGCATTGTTTTTCATTTATTGAGTTCAGGCCGGGAACGCTTCAGGTCGAACCGGAGCAGTTTGCTCCTCGCGATGAAATCTATCTTTTCCTAGCGAACCGGGAATTCAAGCGTTTTTCAACTTCTTTTCAACCACGAACAAACATTTACCTTATCGCAGGAAAATAGCCATAGTTATATTCGCCCACAAACTTGAACAGAGGTGGAATCAAATCCGCGCTGGTCTGGTGAAAACTCCTTCGTTCACCATAAACAATCGAATGCCATGGGCGGCGAAGAATAATTCCAGAAGATGAAAATCGTCCATGCCCGAAGAATTTAATGGTCGTGCTTGTCCGTGCATAATTACCCGTATCTGTTGTCCCTGATTTTGGGAGGCCACCACTTTTCACCATTTTAGACCACTGACACGAGGGTTCGATTCCCTTCACCCGCTCCATTGATTATCAGCGACTTACGCAAGAGTGCAGTAAGTGTTCAGTAAAGTGGCCCCAATAAATCCGATGCAAATTCATTGGATTTACTTGACACGAAGTTTCCAGTTGAACCAGTTCCCGCATCGTGCTACGAAGGAAAAAAGGAGGGCGCATCATGGTAGAAATTCCCACGAACGACCTGGAGGCATTGCAGAAGCAGGAACCCGAGGTGCCCGAATTGTGATGCAGGATGAAACATCGCCGTCGACACTATTCTTACAGAAGTCGGCTGTTACGATCAGTTTGAGTGAGTCAACTCGCGCGAAAATGCGCCGTGAACTCGGTGAAGCTCAAAACAATGGTCGCGACGCCGACAATTCGCGCGACGATTTCAGGCCGGGGCAGAATCTTTTCCGCAGCGATGACGATGGCAACACCAGTCATTACAAGCGGATTCATCATTCCAAGAGCGAGTAGAATCGTCATGGGCGAGGCGCAGCAGACAGAACACGCCACACCCTGCTTGCAACCAAGCCGAAAACTTGTTTTGTGTTGGGGACACGAGATGGCGCATCCAAATGGTGAGCGACAGCGTGATAGGTGCATCATTTTCCAGCGCGTGAATTGAAATATTCCGGCGGCGATTAACAATGAACTCAAAAACCAAGGAACCGCGCGACTAGCCCCGCCGAGAACTGTTATACTGTGGCTTCATTTTAGCTTTCCTCTTTCGATGGCGTTCCCGCATGAATCTCCTGGCCATCCAAAAACTGGGCCGAAACCGGGACACCCCGCGACTGTGGATCGAGTCGCAACGCCTCGAACCCCTCGGCTTCGCCCACGGGGTCCCGCTCCAAATCGAGACCAGACCGCACGGGTTGGTCTTGCGACCGGCGGTCCTGGGCGAAAATCACGTTTCCAGCCGCCAGGCCCCCGGCGGACGGCGGCCCATCATCGATCTCGAAAATCAGTCCCTGCTTTCGGGGCTCACGGATTTCTCAGAGTTGAAAATCATCGCATCCTTCGAGCGCATCGACGTGACTCCCTCGCACCGGGCCTTCGCCATCCAGAAATCCCGCACCCTTCAGCCACCGTTTCGGGTCCTGGAATTGTTCGCCGGAGGAGGAACCATGACCGCCGCCATCGAAAGGAATCCCGTTTTCAAGGTGGTCGCCGGAGTCGAAATTGAACCTGACTTTGCGGACGAATGGCAGACCGCAAACCCGGAGGCCCAACTCATTCAGGCAGATGTTCAATCACTGCATAATTCTGAATTGCCTGGCTTCGATGTTCTAATCGCCGGAATTCCCTGTACCAGCCATTCGAATCTTGGTCGAGCGAAGAAGGGGTTAGCCGGAAAACCAGAGCTTGGCGATTCCGGTGCATTGTTCATTCCGGTGTTGTCGATTGTCGCCGAACGGATGCCAGCGGTTGTCGTGCTGGAAAATGTTCCGGGCTTCGCCTTGAGTCTCGCCGGGGAGTTGGTTGTGTCCAGTCTAAAGCGGATTGGCTATCAGGTTTTCACGACCACCCTGCAACCCAACACCGAGTGGAGCGAAATTGAAGACCGAAAGAGATGGTTGTTGATTGCGACACTCGACCGCCCATTCTCGTTATCGCCTCCCGCGTCTGCGTCTGCGACACCGTTATCAGCGTATCTTGATCCTCCCGACAAAGTTCGCGACCAAGTCGATGCGGAACGCATCGCTCGAACAATCGAAGGCCTCCGTGCCCACAATGCACGTCATCAGGATTTGGGTCACGGATTTTCATTCAACGTGGTTCATCCCGACGCAACGAGGATTCCGACCATTCCGAAGTCTTACCACAAAATCAATACTGGTCCGTTTGTCCAGACGGCCTCTGGTCCTAGATTGCTCCGCCAAGCCGAAATCGAGCGAATCCATGGTGTTCAACTCAAGACACGAAACTACTCGACGGCATCGCAGATTCTCGGACAAGGCGTCCAAACGCGTCTGTTTCGACAAGTGTTCCGGCAGCTCGCAAACCATCTCGCGCCGCAACTCCAGAACCAACCACCCGGCTCCTCTCCCTCTCATCGTTCGCCCTGACGTTGTCCTGAGTATTCTGTCCGGCATTCGCCAGTGTCGTCCAAGGCTTGAGTTTCCAACTCCGAGCAATTCGGTTGGAGCAACGGCAGGCGAAGCTTTTGTTCATTGCCGCCTGACGCCAATTATCAGCTTCGGCCAAAGCGCAACCTCGCGCCAGGGTGCAAAAGCAAACCACCCTTGCACTCAGTTGCAATGGCTCTGTCCTTCGCTGGCAACATTACGGGCGTCAGGGGCGTTTCTCCTTCAGGATTCATTCCCTCTCCAAGTCACGCGGTGACGAGAGGGAATGAACCCTTTCACTTTTAAGGAGAAACTCACATGAACAAAATCCAATCCAGCCGTTGCTTGATCCAACCGGAAATCGCTTACGGAAGTCCAGTGCGCAAACCTCAAGCACCGGAAATCCCGCCATTGGCGAAGGTGATTCCGTTCAACCGAGGAAACAGCGCTCCAGGACTTGCCTCTTACCTCAACAAAATAACGAACGCGGATTGCACAACAGAGATGAGGAACCTACCGGACGGGTGCATTGACCTGGTTGTTACGGACCCGCCGTATTTGGTTCACTACCGAGACCGCACCGGTCGCACAATCGCCAACGATGACAATGCGTCCTGGGTCTTGCCCGCTTTCTCCCAGGCTTATCGACTTCTGAAGCCCGATAGCTTCTGCGTAAGTTTTTACGGTTGGAACAAGATTGACGTCTTTCTCTCAGCCTGGCGCAAAAGCGGATTCTACCCAGTCGGACACTTCACCTGGACAAAATCCTACGCTTCGACTATTGGTTTTACTGAAATGCGGCACGAGTGCGCGTATCTCTTGGCCAAGGGACGGCCAAGCAAACCGGTCAATCCTCCGTCAGATGTGTTGCCGTGGAAATACTCCGGCAATCGACTCCATCCGACTCAGAAACCGGTTTCCGCATTGACACCGCTGATCGAGGCATATTCTCGATCGGGTGACATCGTGCTCGACCCATTCGCGGGTTCCGGCACGACGGGAATCGCGGCTCGCACTTGCGCCCGCCAATTCGTCCTCTTCGAGATGGACCGCAACTACTACGAGGCTGCAAATGAGAGGCTCCGGACGGACCGGAACTAAAGACCGCGTTCCTTGAACGCAATTATCAATTTTTTGAACGATAGGAGAATGAAGATGAAACAATCAAAATCGAAAACCAGGAACCAAAGATGGATTGCGACTGAAAAACGGGCGGAGCGACAGACGAACTGGTTGCATATGCTCATCGACGAAACTACGGGCGCACCGGAAAATGACATCGGGCAAATCGAAACCATCATGCGTGAGGATATTTTTCACACCACACTTGATTGGCAGACGCGGCAGCAACTGGCCGATGCTGCGCGCGACGCTTATGAATTGCTGATGGCAAATCGCGAACTTTACAAAGCGCGATAGCTCCATCCGTTCCTGAAATCGTAAATGAACGCTTCAACCGAATCGCTTCATTCGTTGCGGTAGCTTACCGATTGAAGCAGCCCGTATTTTTGGAGGCTGACATGACGATAATCGGAACATACAGCGAAATCGTTCTCATGCCACTGGGCCGATACGGTATGCCGGCGACCATCCAGGACTACGAGCATGCGCCGCACGACTGGGCATCAATTGTCGGCGTTGCCCAACCCGGCACATTAATACGCGTCACGAAGATTGAGCTATATAACCATCCCGAAAATGGACGGGAGGTCTTCATTCGAGGCCGCTTGCTCGCGGATTCCTGGGCGAAGAAAACAGCGGAGTTATTTATGATTTCTGGGCTGTCGTCGCATGGTGACTACAGCAATTTGCCTGTATTGGATACGAATGTTTTAGAATTGGTGACGAGACCATGAGACTGAATCCTACTGGAGCCAATCCCGATTCCGAATCGGAGCCCTTGAGATTTCGTTTGAGTTGTGAAATTTGAGAGTCCAGATTGCAGTCGAGAGCCAGGTGCCAGTGGCTGCGGCTCGGCTTTGGATCGTTAGAACACGTTGCGCATCATGCTTGTTTGGTTTCCAGAGAAGATTCGTTACGACCGCTCACCCGGCGCTGTAGAGATTGTTTGCCCGGGGTGCCGGGAGCCAGTCGTGGCCGATGTTCACGAGAAGCTCAAGGGCGCAGGCAGGGTCGGGCGTTGCCGGTTGTGCGGATTCTTCGCGTCATTGCCTGACTCCCTGGCGCTTACCGAGGCCGATACTCAGCGATTTCTTGCTTCCACCCCGCACCCGCCACAGGCCGCGCCGTTTATCGCAGTAGCCGGTTCGCCCCACGAGATCGCTCGTGCCGGTGGTGTGCTGGAATTGACGAAAGAGCAAGCGTTGCTTGCGGCCGTCGCCATCACGCTTAAGTGGCATCGGCCGCGTGTGTCTTGGTCGCGCACCATCTTCGTGATTATTGCTGCGGTCGTCCTGGGCTTCGGCCTGGTCGCAGTGGCGGCCATCTATGGATTGCCCTGGCTTGCGTACCTTGTCATGGCAGCCCTCTTCCTCGCCGTGTTCTTCATTCACCGCAGACTCGTCAGGCTTCGCGCTTTGGCCGAGATGAAGCCGCGCGTTTCGCGCTTTACCAGTCATTTCGGCGTTTCTCTGGACGGTTTGGTCCAGGCCGGTTTGAAAGACGGGGGTGACTTCAAGGCTGCCGCACATTTTTTGAGGAGTTATTTTTGAGCCATGACCATGATGGCGAACAGAAATCCGGTCGGAATGAAAGCAGCACATCCGATGCATCGCGTTTCTACGTTAGGTCTCATGCGCGCGCTTCTCCTTGCATCGCTCCTTTTAGCTGGTTGCTCGAAGCAGGTTTCACAGCAGCCCGTTTCTACGCTCGCTCCTGTTCTTGTCCTGGCGTCGAACGAGAGAGGCAGACCGCAGTTTGATTATTCAGGCCCAGATTCGCTTAGCTACCACCAATCTCTCGATTCTTTCACATTTCAGATTGGGCCGGCAGTTGGGACGCCTTGGGCAACCGCAAAGGGAGAGATGAAGCCTGGCAGTAGCAACGACGTGACTATCACCATCCAGTCCACATCTGACCGAGCTTACGATATTCAATTGTTGGGGCTTTCACCCACCAACAATTTTGATGTAACGGAAGACAAAATAAAGGAGACACTGCGCGTACCTGCTGGCGAGAAGAAGCTGACGATTGAGCGATTCGTCATTTTCACATACGATTTTGCAAAATAATGAGACCCAACAAGAGCGCTGCAGCGAACGGGGCCATCCATGCACAACCGTATTTTAGGATTTGGCAGCACACTGGCTTTTCTGTTTTACTCCCGCAGCTTCCTGGCTGGTAAGCCGCGTTCACACGGGTCCTGCGCCCAATTCGGTCTGCCGCTGGCGTTCAACTGGACTTGATAGGTGAAGGCCGTGCCCTTCAGCACCACTTTAAACCACAAATGGGCACGCGTTTGAATTATCCGCCAGCCCAAATCGAAACATGAATTTTTATTGAAATTGACAAGTTATTCATGTGTAGATACTTATGAATTTACCCGTAACGAGAGCTCTGAGGTCATCCGTCAATGTTTTTCGTGGAGAGTTATTCACCAGAGGGTCTTCCAAAGTTATTCATCGGCGGCAAGGTGAGCGCAGCGAATTCATCCAGTGGTTTTCCTCTCGGTTTTGACCAAGATGCTGCCGCGTTTTTTCAAGCTGTTGACATAGGTGTTGCGATCGCAGGTTTTTCTGTCCCTCCAGCAGACGAAATAAATCCGCACGAGTTTGAAGGCCAGCGCCCGGACGGCGGGGTGGTGTTTTTTGCTTTTGCGTTGGTGGTCATAATAGGCCCGGGCCCAGGGTTCCTTCTTGAGGGCTTGACCGGCATTTTCATGGAAGCTTTGCCGTCCGAACTTGGGGCAGCGGCAACGCATGTAGATGGCCTCGGTCTGGCCGCTGGACTTTTTGACGGGGGCGATGCCGAAGAGTTGCTGTATCTCTTGGGCGCTGGCAAAGCGGTCGCGCTGGGTGCCAAAAGCCACGAGCAAGCGGGGCGCCAGCGCCGGG
>Ga0182024_10009123_pt1 | contig 20627 bp, 15 predicted proteins | sample P32metaG_FD_120480 | JGI IMG/M metagenome (GOLD analysis project Ga0182024, IMG submission 120480) | Permafrost microbial communities from Stordalen Mire, Sweden - P3-2 metaG (Illumina Assembly) | ecosystem: Environmental > Terrestrial > Soil > Wetlands > Permafrost | place: Sweden: Stordalen... | reverse complement strand
CCCCAAAACTACCCGTCAAACCATTGCGCGATTTGGCTTTTCGATAGCGAGTCGAGTACGATGCCATTATACAGATAGTGGCGAGGTTTCCGGCGAGCCGGTGACCGCGGCGTCGATCGCTGATGCCACCCCAATCCCCACTGCCGTCAAGACTAATGGCGAGTCAAACTGGCCGTTTGCAAAGTTGTTTTTGATCTCACGGTTGCAGAACGCTTGGATGGGCGCATAGTGCGGGCGGTGAAAAAGGTCGCCCAATGATAGCTCTCAGCACCACTACCTTTCTGATCGTTTTCGCCGTAGCACCTGTGCTGTTTGGCCTAGTGGTTGGGTTCAAGTTCTATTTTGAAAACAAGAAACGCTCGTAATGCCCGCGGCCCCGCAATTGATAGGCTTGGTTCCATGCGAGAGTTGTGCGTTGGAACGAATAACTGCGAAGAAGGGAGATGCCGTCATGCGCTTTGTGCTGTGCGTTCTGCTGGTAGCGGTGCCGCCGAGTTTTGCTTTTGCTGCGAACGGAACCATGAGCCTGTCGCAAGCCCAGGCTGCCGCCAAGAAAGGCGACGCTAAGGCCGCGGCCGCCATCGCGACGACGATCGATCGCCAGACCTGTTTGAACGGATGCGCCAACCGGGGCTTCAACAAGAGGACATGCTCTAATGCCTGTCGGCGGGGGAACTGTCATCCGGAGGCCGAGCAGCCTTACTGCGTAGCGAAGTAGGCGCGCGAGGCGGCGCTGGCAGCGTTCAGGGCAGCGTGGGACCGCGAATACGCCGCCCGCGCAGTCGCAGGCGGACATTTCATCACCATTTAAACTAGAATTTGAGCGATCAATATAAGCCGCTAACAATGGACGAGGCTATTGGGTTCCTGGACGACTCAGGAGCAGACCCCATGCGACTGTTTTTTGACCTTCTCAAGCAGGAAACCCCTTCCTACGACTTCCACGGCCATGACGTGGGAGAGCCGGATGACGCAGCCCAGATTGCTGAATTAATCGCAGCCGATCTTGGGTGGTCTGAGACTAGCGATTGGGTTGGCTCGCAAGTGGTGGTCAGGGACACGGCGGGAAAAATCCTTTTTGCGGTTCCTATCGTTGAGGCCGCTTAGACGCCCTCACGCCTCACTAAAATTCCAGAATAGTTAGGTGCGCACCGGCAGTGTAGCTGACCGCGTTCCACGCCGAAAGCAATCCACCGTTCTGCCCAACACCATCGACGGTGAACGACGCATAGGAAAGGATGGCGGTCGAGGCCCCCCCGTTCCGCGGCGCGCGGTGCGAGCGGTCTGGGCACCTGGGCGCCGATGCTCGGCCGAATTCTTTGGACCCACGCGGCTGCGCGCGAGACGCCCTGGTTTTGGACGATCACCGCCCGGTTCCCGAACTCGATGCATGATCGCGGATACGCGACGACGCGCGTAGATGCGATGGCGGCGTTCGAAGTGGCGTGGGAGCGCGAACAGGCCGCCGGGCATTGGACCAAAAAAAACGGCCGCGGCGAAATGCGGCCGTAGGCGTTTAGTGAGGTCGCCCCCGATGCCTAGGGGGTAACGGGGGGTGGCAGCCGGAAGCGACCGAAGCCTTAACGCACGTCCGCTTTATCGGTTCCCTTCGTCCAGGCAGCCTCGCAGCGAGAATTGCAGGCACCCAGGCGCCGATGCTCGGCCGACCGCGGCTATGCCGCAAGCCGGGGAGCGGCGATGGCGGCGTTCAAGGCGGCGTGGAAACGCGAATAAGGTGGCCACATATCGGTCGCGGGGCGCTTCCGCTCGACCTGTGAGACCTCGCCGCTGCTCTCGCAATTTTTCCTTGCGCGCAAGACTAAAGGTCCGAAACGGCATGTTTTGCGCGGCGCTTTGTTCAAAATTTACGAGGTTTGGCGCCCAATTTATAGGGATCGGCCCGATCCCGGAGGTAACCTATGCGACCGGAATCAGAATCATGTTTATCAGTTGGCTTACCGCTGATTTTTCCATCATGGGCGTGCACATCCAATATTGGATACCCACGTTCATTCTTGTGTTTGTGGTCTTTTATATTTTCTCTGAATTGAACCTGCGAAGAATCGGAAAATAGAAAAGGACGCTCCCAATGACCTATTTCAACCAAACTGACGGCACACCGGAGAGAATTGGTAAGGTCATTGGGGACGGACTGGCAATATTCGTCTATGTCTTCGTGCTGATCCTAATTTTTTCTCACTTGGCCTAATCTTTCAGGCCGCCCCAGTTGGCTGCCCATAAACGGAAATTTACTTGTTCAGGTCACTGCGAGGTTGTTAGATGCCGCTGTGCGACATCGCCCCTCTTCCTCGGGCGGTGTGCTTCCTCCACTACTGCACCAACCCGCGCTTTAACTGGCGCGGGTTTTTTTTCTGACAAGATGAAGTCCCGCCGGGGCCGTCGGTCCCTGACGCCAACCGCCCGATCCAAACAACATCTAAGCAAAGAAGTTCATTTATGAGCAGAGGCCGCCTGGACGCCGATGCTCGGCCGAAGGGCCGAGAGAGCGCCCAGGCACCATTCGGGCCTGCGAAGCAACCGCCAAGACCTTTCATGATCTCGGCGGCTGTCTGGAGACACTACGCGGCTTCCGCGAGGCGATCCGACACGTGCTCGTTTTCTAGATATATTTTTACGTCCTCGACAAAGCCGAGTAGAAATTGTGCTTCATCGGGGTTGATCGAATAGTGGTGTCCTTCTAAAAGAGACGCCCCACTTCGTCCATGATGACGATGCGGAGCCGGAAAGGCCGAAAATTGTTCGGCGCTGAATTAGAGTTCGAGAGCCCCGGCCTTACCGCCGGGGCTTTTTTTTGCAATTACCGCTCTGTTCTGAGGTAACTGATGCTGATCCACATGTGCATGCGGCGATCTGCCCTCTGCTGGGATAGATCAAACTCAGAAACGACTAAGTCCAACGCGCTTTGAAAGCGTTGCGCGGCTGTAGGTTCATCGCAACGCATCCAAATACGGCTTAGCCTTCTAAAGCGGGCTCGATGGCCATGCGGGATAGCGTCAAGAAGAAAATTCATTTAAGGCTGGGCGTAAACTCCACCGGCTTTAGAGTGTCAAAAAATCGCCCGGAAACCCCGCAAATGGCCGCCAGAAAATCAGAACTTATTTGAATTTCCGCGACAATTTGATCGGCCATTTTCTTACCGCTCTTGACGACCAAATCAGCCGCCCGCGTTAAGAGCCTCGGCTGCTCTAACGGCAACTCGTCGTCTAGGGGCTCTTTAGTTCGCCACTTTCGGTATGAGATTTGTTTGTAAAGATTCGTAATTTGGTCTTCGTCAAAAATTGCAAGGTCCTTGCATCGATACACCATCGCTTGAATAGCTACTTTCCACCTGCGCTTCAGTGTAACGAATGCATCAAGCCGCGTGGTGTAGACCTCATTTGGAAACGATCGGCGCGGCAACAAAAATGCGCCAGCAAAACGATTGGCTTCCCGTTCAACTTCCTTAAGGACTTTAGGGTCTTCGATTTCTTCAGACCCAATCCATCGATGCAAGATAAGGTGTCCCAATTCGTGCGCAGCATCAAACCGCGCGCGAGCCGCTGAGTTCTTATCCGAAGACAGAAAAATAAATGGGCGCGGGCCATTCCAAAATGAGAATGCCTCGATTTGTTCTTCAGCAAACTCATATCGGCAGACCGCAACGCCCTTGCTTTCCAACAAACCAACAACGTTAGAAAGAGGGCCGGTCCCAAGACCCCATTCTATGCGACAAAGTTCTGCCGCCAACCTAGATAGCTTAGAATCGGCGAGAAACTACGCACGACCTCGTATGAGGCGAGCCGAACGAATCTATAATCAGGCCCTTACAAGCTTATGGCTTGGGAACGCGGGAGCCGCGCTCGCCGCTCTGAGTTTTGTTGGGGCTGCATCGCAGCGTGGCGCATTGAACCGGGCACTTCTTGTTCCTCTAGGGTGTTTTGTTTTTGGGCTCGTTGCTATGGGAATTGGAACCGCAGTGTCGTTATTCCAAGAGGGGAAAGTTCTGAACCACATGCAAAAGGCGCTCGGGGTATGGGACTTCAAACTCAATCAAATAAAAACTACCACTGAACAAATTGGCCTCGCCTGGGACTGGAGAACCGGTATGGCGCTTGTCTCAGCCGCCCTCTTTTGCGTGGGTTGCCTTGTCGGTCTTTTCGACCTCTGGATTTCAAATTAGGACACTACCGCTGTCCGGCGAGATTGGTCGCAATAGCAAGCGCGCGCCGACGCGCGAACGCGACATAAACGCGACATGCGGGCGAATTCTTTAATGAAAACAACGTAGCATGGCCGCTGCGCCATCCGCAGGTCAACGAAGTGTTTGTGCAGGACGACCGCGGCGTCTATCGCCCGCGCAACAGCCAACTGAACTGACAAAAGCAAAAAGGCGCAGGCTTTTGCCTGCCCCTTTCGTATTCGCCATCCGGCGTCGCCGGACTATTTCTTCGGCGCGGGTGCCGGCGCGGGCTGCTGGGCTTCCAGTTTCTTGCGCGCGTCTTCCGCCCGCTTCTGCAATTCTTCCTGCAATTTGCGCTGCTGCTCCTCGACCACCTTCGGATCGGTCGGCGGGCCGTCATAGGCCTTGGCGAAATCGGTGAGCGGCAGCGGCAGGCTGATCGGCGTGCCCTGCATGTTGATCGCCTGCAGGGTGATCTGCTGGCCCTTTTTCATCTTGGCGATCATGTCGTCGGTGACCGGATAATCGGACATGCAGCCGACGGGGAAGCAAATCTTGTAAGGCTCCTGCGCCGCTTGCCCCTGATCAATGATCATGCGGGTGCCGTGCTGCAACTGCATGCCGAGCGGAACCGTGATCCGCAGCACCTTGGCTTCGCCTTCCGGCTCGAACAACTGGACCACCGCGACCGGCATGCCGTTTTCCAGGCGGCCGTCCTTGGTGAGGACGCAGACCTGCTTGTTGTTGGTCTCCGGACCTTTGCCGCAGACTTTCACCCACGGCGAATACATGAGCTGCGGCGGCGCTGCGGCGGCTTGGGCTGGCGCCGCCGGAGCAGCGGGCGCGGCCGCAGGCGCTTTGGGCGCGGCCTTTGGTGATGCCGGCTTCGTCGGTTTCGGCTGCTGCGCGAGCGCCGGCGTCTCCGCGACCATGGCCGCGGCCAGAAATCCCGCGGCGAATGAGGCCGTCAGCGCCCGCCCCAGGGGCCGGGCCGATGCGATCCAATGATCCATTTGCAATTTATCCCTTTGTTCCCCGTATCGCTCGCGGCCTCGCGCCCAATCGAACGGTCGTCCTTCGCCCGGCTCTCTCCCCGCGAAATGCGGCGGCAGCGTGACACTGCTGGGCTGCCTGATAGCCGATATTGCTCCTGCAATAAAGCCACGAATGTGCCGAAAATACGGGACCGCGCAGGGGCTCAGGCCTGTGATAAATTGCGCAAAACCGGAAACGAATCGCATCCGCCCCCCGTTCGCGCCCTCCGTTACCGCCCCCGCGCCGATGCAATGGCAGGCATCCCGGCGCACATTGATTCTTGGTGCCTTGCTGACCGCCAGCGGCCTCGGGCGATCGCCGGCTTGGGCGGCGCCCGCGCAGCACGCCATCGCCATGCACGGCGAGCCGGCATGGCCCGCTAATTTCAGCCAACCGAGCTATGCCGACCCGGCGGCCCCGAAAGGCGGCGAACTGGTGCAAGGCGTGCTGGGCACATTCGACAGCCTCAATCCGTTCATCGTCATGGGCCTGCCGGCGGCCAATATCCGCAGCTACGTGATCGAGAGCCTGCTGGCGCGCGGCTATGACGAGCCGTTCACGCTCTACGGCCTACTCGCCGACAGCGTGGAGACCGACGCCGCGCGCAGCTATGTCACCTTCACGCTCAATCCAGCGGCGCGCTTTGCCGACGGCAAGCCGGTGACGGCCGAGGATGTTATTTTTTCCTGGGCGCTGCTGCGCGACAAGGGCCGGCCCAATTACCGCACCTATTACACAAAAGTGGTCAAAGCGGTGGCGAGCGACGCGCGCACGGTGCGCTTCGATCTTGCCGGCTCCGACGACCGTGAATTGCCGCTGATCATCGGCCTGATGCCGGTGCTGGCGAAACACGCGATCGATCCCGCCAAATTCGAGCGGACGACCTTCGAGCCGCTGCTCGGCAGCGGCCCCTACCGCGTGAGCGCGGTCAGGCCGGCCGAAAGCGTGTCGTTCACGCGCGATGCGAATTACTGGGGGCGCGATCTGCCGATCAATCGCGGCTTATGGAATTTCGACACCATCCGCTTCGACTATTACCGCGACGGCAACACGCATTTCGAGGCCTTCAAGAAAGGCAGCTACGACGTGCGCCTGGAAACCGATCCCGGCCGTTGGCAGACCGCTTACGATTTCCCCGCGCTCGCTCAGGGCCGCGTGGTCAAGGAGGAATTCCCCTACGGCCTTCCGAAGGGCATGGATGGCCTCGTGTTCAACACCCGCCGGCCGATCTTCGCGGACGTGCGCGTGCGCGAGGCTATTCTGCACCTGTTCGATTTCGAATGGATCAATCACAATTATTTTTTCGATCTGTATAAACGCACGGCGAGCTATTTCGACGGCTGCGATCTCTCCGCTCGTGGCGTGCCCGCCAATGGACGCGAGCGCGAATTGCTTGGCGCCTTTCCCGGCACTGTGCGGCCCGACATCATGGCCGGCACGTGGGCGCCGCCGGTCACCGATGGCTCGGGCCGCGACCGCGCCGGCCTGCGCCGGGCGTTCGCGCTGTTTGCCGCCGCCGGCTACGCCCTCAAGGGTACGCAGCTGGTGCACACGGCAAGCGGGGGGCCGTTCGTGTTTGAGATACTTACCAACACCCGCGACCAGGAGCGCGTCGCGCTTGCCTTTACGCGCAGCCTCAAGCGCGCCGGCATCGACGCGCGCGTTCGCAGCGTGGACGCCACGCAGTTCGAGCGCCGCCGCATCGGTTTTGATTTCGACATGATGCAATACCGCTGGGAGCAGTCGCTCTCGCCCGGCAACGAGCAACTGTTCTATTGGGGGTCGGCAGCGGCCAGCCAGGAAGGCAGCCGCAACTACATGGGCGTCAAGTCGAAGGCGGTCGACGCCATGATCGCCGCCATGCTCGGCGCGACCACCCGCCCCGACTTCGTTTCCGCCACCCGCGCGCTCGACCGCGCGCTGCTGTCCGGCTTCTATGTGGTGCCGCTCTACTTCCCGCCCAAACAATGGATAGCGCGCTGGACGCGAATCAAGCATCCCTCACAGACCTCCTTGTTCGGCTATTTGCCGGAAACCTGGTGGCAAGGGGACGCCAAATGATCCTAGGCGGCAACGAACGCAACGGTGGCAATCGCGCCACGTTCGACGACCTGTTCCGGCGCGCCGGGGTACGTCACGCCGACGCGCTGGCGCTGATCGATCCGCCGAATTGCGAGAGTGTGGGCGGCCATGCGCCGCGGCGGCTGACCTTTGCGCAAGCCGACCGCGCCATATCGGCGCTCGCCGCCAAGCTGCGCGGGCTCGGACTTCAGACCGATACCGTGGTGGCGATACAGCTCACCAATACCGTGGACAGCGTCATCGCGTTTCTGGGCGTGCTGCGCGCCGGCATGATCGCGGCGCCGCTGCCGCTGCTTTGGCGCGAGCAAGACATGGTGGCCGCGCTTGGCCGCACTAGCGCCAGGGCGATCATCACGTCGACGCACGTCGGCGCTGACGCACAATCGACGTCCTTTGCCGGAATCGCCATGCGGGTGGCGGCCAAATTGTTTTCGATCCGCTTCATCTGCGGCTTCGGACGCGAACTGGCCGACGGCGTGGTGCCGCTCGATGATGTGTTCGCTTCAGCGCCTGGGGAATTCTTCCAACTCGCGCCGCGGCCGGGCCCTGGTACCGCCCACGTCGCCGCCATCACCTTCGACGTCACGGGCGACGGCTTCGTTCCGATCGCACGCAGTCAGAGCGAACTGATTGCCGGCGGAGTGGTCGCGTTCCTCGAAGGCCGCCTCGCTGCGGACACGACGATCCTGTCGGCGATCCCAATCGGCTCGTTCGCCGGCATCGCCCTGACACTGGTGCCTTGGCTGATCGGCGGTGGCACGCTGGCACTGCATCACGGCTTCGATCCGGCTGTGTTCGTCGCGCAAGCCCGCGTCCATGACCCCGTTACCGTTGTATTGCCGGGTCCCGCGCTGAAGCCGCTGGCCGACGCCGGCCTGCTGGGCGGGCAAATCAAAACGATCCTCGCACTATGGCGCGCGCCCGAGCCGCTTGCCGCCACCGCACCCTGGCGACGCGAAGCGGCACTGGTGGACATTGCCAGCTTCCGTGAAACCATGTTGTTGCCGGCGCGGCGCGGTCCCGACGGGATGCCGGCACCGGTTCCACCCGACGCCGCGCCGCCCGCCGGCATCACCGCGGTCGGCTTCTATCGCATGCGCCAACGCGAGGTCGACGCCGCCGTGGCGGCCGTTGATCCGGCCGCCGTCATCTTCGCGTTGCCCGACGCCCTGCTCGGTCAACGGCTGGCCGGACGCGCCGGCGATAGCGACGCTGTCGCTACCGAATTACAGGCGCGCGGCGTCAATCCGCTGATTACCCGAGCGTTTCGCATTCGCGGGAATGCGGCGTGATCTTCCTCATTTCGTTGACGAGGTATTAATCGCGCCCCGTTAAGGTTGCGCGAGTTTTTATAACCCCAGCGTGCGCCTTCGATGTCGCTGCAAGGTCCGATGATCGTGATCGCCGAAAGTCCTGCGACCGACCTGGTCGATGCGCTGGTGGCCGCCGGCGCATTCCCGGTCGTCGAAGCCAACTGGGCCGATGCGGCAACCGCTTTTATTTCAGTCAAACCCACCGCTGTGGTGATCGCCGAGCCGGGGGCTCCGTCTAACGAACCTGCCGCGCGCGAACTCGCCCGGCAGATCGCCACCGCAAGCGGCATCATCGTTCCGGTCATCGCGCGCGTCCTCGGCGACCAGGAAGCCGCCATCCCGATCGCACTTGCGGCCGACGCCGGACTGCCGGTCGAGCGGCTGATTGCGCGATTGCAATCGGCCATGCGGGTGCGCGCCTTGCATGCGACCGTTCTCCGCCGCATCGAGACCTTCGCCTCCCATGACGGAAGGCTGCCGCCGTTGCCAATCGGCGACGCGCTCGACGACGCGACCGTGCTGATCGCCGGCCGCGGCCCGCTCTACCCCAAGCTCAGCGTGGCGATGGGCGAGCGGGTAAAGATGGTGGGCGCGCTCAGCGTGGAGACCGCCGCCAAGCACCTCAACGCGCGCGACATCGACGGCATCGTGGTGGGCGATGGTTTTTCTCCGCGCATGGTGGAAGCCTTCCTCACCGTACTGGCGCAGGACGCCCGCTTCCGCGACATTCCGGTGGCGGTGATCGGCGAGACGCCGCCGAAATTTGTAGACGCCTTGCCGCATATCGACCACGTCGACGGCGACCCCGCCCGGCTGGTTGCGCGCATGGTGCCGCTGGTGCGGATGCACGCCTTCGAGGCGCGGCTCAAACGCATGCTCAAGACGCTCGATGCCGACGGCATGTTCGATCCGGAAACCGGACTGCATACGCGCGACACGTTCTGGCGCGAGCTCGGCAAGGCGGTGGCCGACGCGGGCGATGACATGGCGCTGTCGCTTGCGCGCTTTTCCTTCGACGGCGGGCTCGACGCGCGGTCCGGCATGGACACCGCCCGGCTGTTGACCCGGCTCATCCGCAATATCGACTTTGCCTGCCGCGACGACGACGGCGCGCTGCTGATCGTCTTCACGCAGACCGATCTGCGCAGCGCCCATGTGGTGGCGCGGCGCATCGCCGGACTGATCAAAAATATCATGCTGATAAATCAGCGCGGGCGCGACACGCTTGCCGCCCACGTGACGCTGGCGACGCTGAAGGCCGGCGATACCATCGACAGTCTGTTGGCGCGGGTGATGGACAGCCGGGTGGTTGCCGCCGAGTAATTCCGTGACTAGGTTAGCTCAAACAGGAGCCAGCCATGTCCGACAATCAGCCTGTACGTATCGACGTCGTCTCCGACGTTGTTTGTCCGTGGTGCTTCATCGGCAAGCGCCGCCTGGAAAAGGCGCTAGCGCTGCGGCCCGGCGTTGCGGTCGAGGTACATTGGCGCCCATATTTCCTCAACGACTGGATCCCGCGCGAAGGCATGTCGCGCGAGCAATATCTCACCACCAAATTCGGCTCGCCCGAGCGCTACAAAGGCATCGCCCAGCGCGTCACGGCAGCGGCGGCGGAAGAAGGCCTCACTTACGCGGCCGACAAGATGAAGCGCCAGCCCAATACGCTCGACTGCCACCGGCTGATCCGCTGGGCGGAAGGCATCGGCAAGACGGCCGAAATGAAACAGAAACTGATGGATCTTTATTTCACGCAAGGCGCCGATCTGACCGACCGCGACACGCTGGTAAAAGCCGCTGCCGATGTCGGGCTCGATGCCGATACGGTACGCGCTGCACTGGCGATCGATCAGGACGTCGCCGAGGTCGAGCAGGAGGCGCAGTCGGCCAAGGCAGCCGGCATCGAGGGCGTGCCCTGCTTCATCTTCGGCGGCAAATTCGCGGTGTCCGGCGCGCAGTCGCCGGAATATCTCGTCGACGCGATCGATCGCATGGCGCAAGCTGGCCAAGCCGCGGCGGAGTAGCGCATGATCCCGAAAAGTGGGAACCGGTTTTCGGATAAGATCATGCGCAGAAATTAAGGATCACGCCGCCTTGGCCTGCTCCGCGATGCTCGCGAGCTTGCGCAAAATCGCCGCAGTGCCTTTGAGCCGCTCATCCGGCTGCTCCCAGTCGTCGAAGAACACCAACTGCTGGCCCTTGGCGTCCTTCGGATCGGGCCGCATACGCACGCCCGACCCCTGCTCCCGGATATACGCGATCAGCCCGTCCGGGTTGGCGAAGTTGTTGTCGCGGAACGACAGCACGACGCCCTTCGGCCCGGCCTCGAGCTTCTCGACATTGGCGCGTCGGCACAGCGCCTTGATGGCGACCACCTGCAACAAATGCTCGACTTCGCCAGGCAGCGGGCCGAAGCGGTCGACCATTTCCGCCGCGAAGCTGTCGATGTCGCGCTCGTCCTCGATCTCGGCCAGCCGCCGGTAGAGCGCGAGGCGCACCGACAGGTCGGCGACGTAGTCTTCCGGGATGAGCAGCGCCGTGCCGATGGTGATCGACGGCGACCAGCGGTCCGCCACCGGCGCGCTGATGCCAGCCTTCAGGCTGAGCACCGCCTCTTCCAGCATCTGCTGGTAAAGCTCGAAGCCGACTTCCTTGATGTGGCCGGACTGCTCGTCGCCCAGCAGATTGCCGGCGCCGCGGATGTCCAAGTCATGCGAGGCAAGCTGGAAGCCGGCGCCCAGCGTGTCGAGCGACTGCAGTACCTTCAGCCGCCGCTCCGCCTGGGCCGTGATCTTCTGCTGCGCCGGGAGCGTCAGCAGGGCATAGGCGCGCAGCTTGGCGCGCCCCACCCGCCCGCGCAGCTGATAAAGCTGCGCCAGCCCGAAGCGGTCGGCGCGATGCACGATCAGCGTATTGGCCGTCGGAATATCGAGCCCGGACTCGATGATGGTGGTGGACAGCAGCACGTCGTATTTGCCGTCGTAGAACGCCGTCATGATGTCGTCGAGCACCGTCGGCGGCATCTGCCCGTGCGCGACCGTGACGCGCACCTCCGGCACGTTCTTGTCGAGGAAATCCTTGGAGCCCGCCAAATCCTCGATGCGCGGGCAGACATAGAACGCTTGGCCGCCGCGGTATTTCTCCCGTAGCAGCGCCTCGCGCACGGTGATCGGGTCGAACGGCGACACGAAGGTGCGCACCGCCAGGCGATCGACCGGCGGCGAGGCGATGATCGAAAGATCGCGCACGCCGGTGAGCGCGAATTGAAGCGTGCGCGGAATCGGCGTGGCGGTGAGCGTCAGCACATGCACTTCCGAGCGCAGGGTCTTGAGCTTCTCTTTATGCGCGACGCCGAAGTGCTGCTCCTCGTCCACCACCACCAGCGCCAGATCCTTGAAGGTGATGCCCTTGCCGAGCAGCGCGTGGGTGCCGATGACGATATCGATGTTGCCGTCGGCCAAGCCAGCCTTGACCTTGCTCAGTTCCGCCGCCGGCACCAGGCGCGAGGCCTGTGCCACGTTGACCGGAAAGCCGCGGAATCGTTCGGTGAAAGTCTTGAAGTGCTGGCGCGCCAACAGCGTGGTCGGCACCACCACCGCCACCTGCTTACCGTTGATCGCGGCGATGAAGGCGGCTCGCAATGCCACTTCGGTCTTGCCGAAGCCGACGTCGCCGCAGACCAGCCGGTCCATCGGGCGGCCGGAACTTAAGTCCTTGATGGTGGCGTCGATGGCGGCAAGCTGATCGTCGGTTTCCTCGTATGGAAATCCGGCGCAGAATTCGTCATAGGCACCCGGAGCGACGCTGAAGCGCGGGGCCTCGCGCGTCAGCCGCTCGGCCGCAACCTTGATCAATTCGCCGGCAATCTCGCGGATGCGGCTTTTCATGCGCGCTTTGCGCGCCTGCCAATTGCCGCTGCCGAGCCGGTCGAGATCGACGATGGCCTGCTCGGCGCCGTAGCGCGACAGCAGATCGACGTTTTCAACCGGCAGATAAAGCTTGGCGCCCTCGGCGTAATGGATTTCCAGGCAGTCGTGCGGCGCGCCGGCGGCGGTGATCGGCTGCAAGCCGGCGAAGCGGCCGATGCCGTGATCGACGTGCACGACCAGGTCGCCGGGCGCGAGGCTGGTCGCTTCGGCGATGAAATTGTCGGCCCGCTGCATGGCGCGGCGCGGCCGCACAAGTCTGTCGCCGAGGATATCTTGCTCGCTGACGATCGCCGCGTCGGCGGTCTCGAATCCGGACTCGATGCCGAGCACGGCGAGCGCTACCGCAGGCTTGGGCAGGCTCAAGGCCTGCGGCCAAAAGTTGATATTCGTGAGATTGTGCAGCTTGTGATCGGCAAGCACGTGGTTCATGCGCTCGCGCGCGCCCTCGCTCCAGAGCGCGATCGCCACCCGCTTGCCGGACGCCTGCTGCGCCAGCACGTGCTTGCCGAGAGCCTCGAACACATTGGCACAGGGCTCGGCGCGCTCGGATGCAAAATTATGGCCGGCGCGCGCGCCGACATCCATGACATTGCGCGCGTCCGGCACCGCGAACGGCGTCAGCTTCGCCAGCGCCGCGCTGTCCAGCCGCTCTTTCCATTCCGTCTCGCTGAGGTAAAGCCGCGCCGCCGGCAGCGGCTTGTAGGCCGGCGTCACACCATCCTTCAGCGCCTCGCGGCGCGCCTCGAAATAGTCGGCGATTTGCGTGAGGCGCTCATGGGCGGCGTCTTCGGCAAGGTGTTCGAGCGCCAGCGGCGTGCCGGGCAGATAATCGAAAACGGTCTCGAGCGTGTTGTGGAACAGCGGCAGCCAGTGCTCCATGCCGGGATAGCGGCGGCCCTCGCTCACCGCCTCGTACAAGAGATCGTCGGGCGTGGCGGCGCCGAACTCGGCCACATAGCCGGTGCGGAAGCGGCGGATGGTTTCGGTGACCAGCTGGAATTCCGCCACCGGCACCAGGTCGAGCCCGCGCAATGGCGTTTCGCTTCTTTGCGTCTGTGCATCGAACGTGCGGATTGTCTCCAGCGCGTCGCCGAAGAAATCGAAGCGGACCGGCGAGTCCATGCCGGGCGGATAGAGATCGAGGATGCCGCCGCGCACCGCGTAGTCGCCCGGCTCGCGCACCGTCGAGGCGCGGGTGAAGCCGTTGAGCTCCAGCCAGGTCACGATGCTCGCCATGCCGATGATGTTGCCGGGCGCGACCGACAGCGCGTGCGTCGCCGTGAAGTCGCGCGCCGGCACGCGTTGCAGCGCGGCGTTCACAGTGGTGAGCAGCACCGAGGGCTTGTCGCGGCCCCTCACGCGGGCGAGCCGCGACAGCGCGGTCATGCGCTGCGCCACCACGCTCGCATTCGGCGACACCCGGTCATAGGGCAGACAATCCCAGGCCGGGAATTCCATGGTTAGAATCTCTGGCCCGAAGAAGGCGAACGAGCGCGACAGCGCCGCCATGCGCTGGCCGTCGCGGCAGATCACGGCGAGCGAGATTGCCGGCGCGTTCGACCGCGCGGCGATGGCGCGCGCGAGATCGGCCAGCACTAGGCCCTCGGCGCCGTCGGCGACCTGGGCGAGCGTGAGCGCCCGGCCGGCCTGCAGCAATGACGCGGGAGAGTTAGCCGTCGCGCTCACGTCGATTCATCGTCCTTGTAATGGAAATCGCGCAAGCGGCGGAACAACGGGGTGTCGATCTCGGCCGGAGCTGGCTGCGTCCCATTCACCCAGGTAAAAATCTTCTGGTCCGGCACCTCAAGCCATGCCTCGTATTCATCGAGATCGGCGTCGCTCAATTTTGCGATCTCGGCGTCGGCGAAACGGCCGAGCACCAGGTCCATCTCGCGGATGCCGCGATGCCAGGAGCGGAACAGCAGCCGCCGCCGGCGCTCGTCCAACCCTTCGCTCGAAATGCCAATACCGGTCATCGTCTCGCTCCAACGGCAAAAACCCGGACGGGGCCGGGCGGGCTTTATATAGAGGGCTTGCGGGGCGCTGTCAGCGTTTGCTTTGCACAGCCCAGCATTGCGTCCGCCGAACGCGCAAGCCAGCATGCCGCCCATGCGCCCGCTCGTGCTGAGCCCCCTGTTCGCCTCGCTGACCAGCCTGCACGGCGTCGGGCCGAAGCTGGAGAAACTCTATGCCCGGCTGCTCGACCGCGAGGCGCCGCTCGTGGTCGACCTGCTGTTTCATCTGCCTGCCGGCGTCATCGACCGGCGGGCGCGGCCGAAGCTCAACGAGGTGCAGCCCGGACAAGTCGTCACCGTTGCGGTGACGGTCGAGGAGCATCGTGCCCCTCCGCCGCATCGCTCGCGCGCGCCCTACCGCATTATCGCCAGCGACGGCACCGGCCCCACGCTCACGCTGACTTATTTCAATGCGCGCAAGGATTATCTGGAGAAACTCTTGCCTGTGGGCGAGACGCGCTTCGTCTCCGGCACAGCCGAATTCTACGACGGCATGTTGCAGATGGTGCACCCCGACCGGGTGGTGGACGAGAAGGGCTTCGCCGACCTGCCGCTGGTCGAGCCGGTCTATCCGCTCACCGAGGGCTTGGCCCTCGGCAATGTGCGGCGCGCGATGGACGGCGCGCTTCGTCACCTGCCCAAACTGCCGGAATGGCAGGACGAGGCCTGGGTCGCGCGCGAGCGTTTTCCGAAATTCTCCGCAGCGCTGCGCCATCTGCACCGGCCGGCCGAGCCGCACGACATCGCGCCGGAGAGTCCGGGCTGGACCCGGCTCGCCTATGACGAATTGCTGGCCGGCCAGCTCGCGCTCGCGCTGGTGCGCGCGCACATGCGGCGGCAGGCCGGCCGAGGGTCGGCCAGCGAGGGCCGCTTGCGCGCCCGCATTTTAAAGAGCCTGCCCTATGCGCTGACCCACTGGCAGCAAAAGGCGGTCGACGACATCACCGCCGACCTCGCCCGTCCGCAACGCATGTTGCGGCTGCTGCAAGGCGATGTCGGCTCCGGCAAAACCGTGGTGGCGCTGATCGCGGCGGCGGCCGTGATCGAAGCCGGCCGGCAAGCCGCCTTCATGGCGCCGACCGAGATTCTCGCCCGCCAACACCTCAACACCATCGCGCCGCTGGCGGAAGCCGCCGGTGTGCGCGTCGCCATCCTTACCGGGCGCGAGCGCGGCGGCGAACGCGAGACGCTTCTTGACCGGCTGGCGCTCGGCGACATCGATCTCTTGATCGGCACCCACGCGCTCTATCAAGAAGAGGTCGCGTTCCACGATCTGGCGCTCGCCATCGTCGACGAGCAGCACCGCTTCGGCGTGCATCAGCGCCTGGCGCTGGCGCAGAAGGGCGACGCGGTGGACGTGCTGGTGCTCACCGCGACGCCGATCCCGCGCACCTTGGTGCTCACCTTTTTCGGCGACATGGACGTTTCCGAATTGCGCGAAAAGCCGCCCGGCCGTCAGCCGATCGACACCCGCGCCATTCCGCTCACGCGCATCGAGGAGGTCGAGGACGCGGTCGGCCGCGCGATCGGCTCCGGGCAACGCGCGTACTGGGTCTGCCCGCTGGTAGAGGAATCCGAAAAGATCGATCTCGCGGCCGCGCAAGAGCGCTTCGAAGAACTGCGCCGGCGTTTCGGCAAGAAGATCGACCTGGTGCATGGCCGCATGAAGGGGTCTGAGAAGGACGCCGCCATGGCGCGCTTTGCCGCCGGCGAGACCCAGCTTCTCGTCGCCACCACGGTGATCGAGGTCGGCGTCGATGTTCCGGAAGCCACCATCATGGTGGTCGAGCACGCCGAACGCTTTGGTCTCGCGCAACTGCATCAACTGCGCGGGCGCATCGGCCGGGGACCCGGCCACTCGACTTGCCTGTTGCTCTACAAGGCGCCGCTCGGCGAGACCGCCAAGGCGCGGCTGGCCGTGCTGCGCGACACCGAAGACGGCTTTCGCATCGCTGAGGAAGACTTGAAGCTGCGCGGTGAAGGCGACCTGCTCGGCACGCGCCAGAGCGGCCTGCCCGGCTTCCGCATCGCGCGCATCGAGACGCACGGCAAATATCTCGGCGCGGCGCGCGACGACGCCGCGCTGGTGCTGTCGCGCGACGCAAACCTGGAGAGCGAACGCGGCCAGGCGCTGCGACAACTGCTCTATCTGTTCGGCAAGGACGAGGCGATCAAGCTGATCCGGGCGGGGTAGCCTACCCCTTCGCCGCTTCCGTCTTGCGCACCGACTGCGCCACGCGCGCGGTGGCGGCGAGCGTGGCGAGCTTCTTTTGCGCCTCGCCGTCCGGCTGCACCATGCCGGCCGAGATCAGCAGCGTCATCGCGTTCTCCACCGAGATGTCGAGCACGACGAGATCCTTGCGCAGCACGTAGAAGAAGAACCCGGTGGTCGGGTTGGGCGTGCACGGCATGAACGCGGAAACGTGCTCGCCCGGCGGCAGCTTTTCCACCAGTTCGCCGCTCGGCGGCTGCGACAGGAATACCAACGACCACATGCCGGGCGCCGGAAACTCCACCAGCGCGACCTGACGGAAGCTCGAACCGGTCTTCGAAAACAGCGTCTCGAAAATCTGCTTCATCGTCTTGTAGACCGGCCGCACGATCGGCATCCGGTTGAGCATGTCTTCGCCCCAGCCGACCAGTGTGCGCCCAACCAGGTTAGCGGTGAGGAAACCGAGCAGCGTCAGCACGATGATGGCGAGCACCATTCCGGTGCCAGGGATCGGCCAGGGCAAATAGGTTTCCGGCCGGTAGACCGGCGGAATGAGCGGGCGCACGAGATTGTCGACCCAGGTGACGATCGACCAGATCAGCCAGGCGGTGACCGCCAGCGGGCCGGCGACCACCAGGCCGGTCAGAAAATAATTGCGGATGCGGCCGGCAATGCTGGTATGGAACGCCGACCCTACGGTCGCGCTTGGCGCCTCGCCCGATCGCTGGTCAATCTCGGCCATAGCGCATCTTATTCCACGGTGACCGATTTCGCGAGATTTCGCGGCTGGTCCACGTCGGTGCCGATGGCGGCGGCGGTGTGATAGGCGATCAACTGCACCGGAATGGCATAAACCAGCGGCGTCACCGTGGAGACCATGTCCGGCAGAACGATGATTTCCGTGGAATCGACCGGCGCTTCCTTGGCGCCTTTCGGGTCGGTCACCAGGATGATCCTGCCGCCGCGCGCGGCTACTTCCTGCATGTTCGACGCGGTTTTCTCGAACACGCGGTCGTACGGCGCGATCACGATCACCGGCATGGTGGCGTCGATCAGCGCGATCGGCCCGTGCTTGAGTTCGCCGGCGGCATAGCCTTCGGCGTGGATATAGGAAATTTCCTTGAGCTTGAGCGCGCCTTCCAGCGCGATCGGGAAGCTGGTGCCACGGCCGAGATAGAGCACGTCGCGCACTTTCGCGAGGTCCTGCGCCAGCCGCTCGATCTGCGGCTCGAGCTTGAGCGCCTCCGCCATCAAACGCGGCACCTCGATCAACGCGTGCACCAATTTCTGCTCGTCTTCGGCGGATAATTCACCGCGCGCGCGTCCGGCGGCGATGGCGAGACACGCCAGCACGGCGAGCTGGCAGGTGAAGGCCTTGGTCGAGGCGACGCCGATTTCGGGACCGGCCAGCGTCGGCATCACCACGTCGCTTTCGCGCGCAATGGTCGAGGTCGGCACGTTCACCACGGACAAAACATGCTGCTGGTGCTGCTTGGCGTAGCGCAGCGTCGCCAGCGTGTCGGCGGTCTCGCCCGATTGCGAAATGAAAATGGCGAGGTCGCCTTTTTCCAACGGCGCCTCGCGGTAGCGGAATTCCGAGGCGATATCGATTTCCACCGGCAATTTGGCGAAGCGCTCGAACCAGTATTTCGCCACCAGCCCGGCATAAAACGCGGTGCCGCAGGCCGACAGCGACAGGCGCTTCAGCTGCTTCCAGTCGAACGGCAGTTTTCCAGGCAGCGCAATCCGTTCCGTGGTCATGTCGATGTAATGAGCGAGCGTATGGCCGACCACTTCCGGCTGCTCGTGGATTTCCTTGGCCATGAAGTGCTTGTGGTTGCCCTTGTCCACCATCTGCGCCGAAGCGGTGGACTTGATCACCGCGCGTTCGACGCGCGAGCCCTGCTCGTCGCGGATCTCGACGCCCTTGTGCGTCATCACCGCCCAGTCGCCGTCCTCGAGGTAGCTGATGGTGTCGGTGAACGGCGCCAGCGCAATCGCATCCGATCCGAGATACATCTCGCCATCGCCGTACCCGATGGCCAGCGGCGAGCCTTTGCGGGCGCCGATCATCAGGTCGTCCTCGCCGGCGAACAAAAAGGCGAGCGCGAAAGCGCCGCGCAGTTGCTTGAGCGCGGCGGCGACCGCCTCGACCGGCGGCTTGCCCTGCTTCATCTCCTCGGTCACCAGATGGGCGACGACTTCGGTGTCGGTCTCGCTGCCGAACTTGGCGCCGCTTTTGGTGAGGCGCTCGCGCAGCTCGCGGAAATTCTCGATGATGCCGTTATGCACGACCGCGACCCGGTCGGTGCTGTGCGGATGGGCGTTGTTCTCGGTCGGCTTGCCGTGGGTGGCCCAGCGGGTATGGCCGATGCCGATATTGCCGGCGAGCGGCTCGCGCGCGAGCCGTTTTTCGAGCGCGGCGAGCTTGCCCTCCGCGCGCCGGCGCCCCAAGGCGCCGTGGTCCAAGGTGGCCACGCCGGCGGAGTCGTAGCCGCGATATTCGAGGCGCTTGAGCGCCTCGACCAAATGGCCGGCGACCGGCTCGCGTCCGATGATTCCGACGATTCCGCACATCCGGGTGGATGGCCCCTTTGCTATTGTCTCGCTTTAACCGCCATCAGCAAGCGTTCGAAGTCAAAACACATTTCGCCACATGACTAATGGCAAAAATGGCGGCCGGGCTTTATTTCGTGGGCGTTTTCGCCCTCTTCTTGCCCAAGCTCTTGAGCGCCCGCAAGCGCTTTGCCCAGCCGGCCTTAATAGTCTGTTCACCGCGCGCGATGGCGAGCGCGTCGGCCGGCACATTCTTGGTTACCACCGAGCCGGAGCCGACATAGGCGCCGTCGCCGATCTTGACCGGTGCCACCAACGACGAATTCGAGCCGATGAAGGCGCCTTTGCCGATGTCGGTATGGTGCTTGGCGACGCCGTCGTAATTGCAGGTAATGGTGCCGGCGCCGATATTGGCGCCCGCGCCCACCCGCGCGTCGCCGATGTAAGCGAGATGATTGGCCTTGGCGCCGGCCTCAATCTTGGCTTCCTTCACCTCGACGAAATTGCCGATGTGCACGTCCGCGCCGAGATCGGCGCCCGGGCGCAGCCGCGCGAACGGCCCGACCCGGGCGCCCTTACCGACATGGGCGCCCTCCAGATGCGAAAACGCGCGGATCGTCGCGCCGTCGGCGACCGTCACGCCGGGCCCAAACACCACGTTCGGTTCGATCGTGACGTCCTTGCCGAATTTGGTGTCGGCCGAAAGAAACACGGTGTCCGGCGCGATCATGGTGACGCCGGCATCGAGGGCTGCGGCGCGCAGGCGCTTTTGCAGGACCGCCTCGGTTTCGGCGAGTTGCGCCTTGGTATTGATCCCGCGAATGTCGTCCTCCCCGGTTTCGATCGCAACCGCCTTCAAGCCCATATCGTGGGCGATGGCAACCGCGTCGGTGAGATAGAACTCACCCTTGCTATTGGCGTTGCCGATGCGCCCGAGGATGGCGAGCGCGGTCTTGCCGGAAAGCGCCATCAGCCCGCCATTGCACAGCGCGATCTTGCGTTCGTCCGGCGTCGCATCGCGGTCCTCGCGGATCGCCAGCAATTCCTCGCCCCGCGTCAGCAGCCGCCCGTAACCGGCGGGATCGGCCGGCCTGAAACCAAGCACTGCCACCGCGGCGCCGCACCGCAACGCCGAGCGCAACCCGGTCAGCGTTTCCGGGCGCACCAGCGGCGTATCGGCAAACATGACCAGAATGTCGTCGGCACCGCGCGCGATTGCCTTGCGCGCCGCCAGCACCGCATCCGCCGTGCCGCGCCGTTGCGTCTGCTCGAAGATGCCGGCTATTGGCGCCAGCGCGCGCGCCTCTT
>Ga0182024_10009122_pt1 | contig 20629 bp, 17 predicted proteins | sample P32metaG_FD_120480 | JGI IMG/M metagenome (GOLD analysis project Ga0182024, IMG submission 120480) | Permafrost microbial communities from Stordalen Mire, Sweden - P3-2 metaG (Illumina Assembly) | ecosystem: Environmental > Terrestrial > Soil > Wetlands > Permafrost | place: Sweden: Stordalen... | reverse complement strand
TCTTCGGTCTTTCAGGCGTTGATTTGGCCCTCGTCCACTCGAGGGTCGATGCGGCGCCGATTTGAAGCCATTTGGCGAGCATCAGCCCAAGCAGTGAACCACCACCGGCGTAATCGCCGGCATGATCGCGCAAGTGTGGGTTCCGCAGGACACGGCGCCCATCGACCGAACCACAGAGCAATGCCGTCGATTCACTTTTCTAATGTCTTGCCGACCTCTTGCCTTATGTGCGCTATCGTACATACTACCAGAGTTAGCTATTGTGCCCGCGCAGAGGGCGAGTCATGGCCGAGCGTTAACCGGAATTGCCACGGAAGCATCCACCATCGTTTCCCCTGATGTAGACAAAAACTCCTTGCTGTCCGCGCTTCCTGCTTCAATCAGGGAGCGCTGGTTGCCGCACCTGGAGCGCGTGCAAATGGCTTTAGGCGAAGTGGTCTACGAGTCTGGCGCGACCCTCAGTCACGTGTATTTTCCGACGACTGCCATCGTTTCCCTGCTTTATGTCTTGGCAAATGGCCAATCCGCGGAGATCGCGGTCGTCGGCCATGAAGGCATTGTCGGGGTGTCCATGTTCATGGGAGGAAAATCCACACCGAGTCGCGCGGTCGTCCAAAGCGCCGGCGAGAGTTTCCGGCTCAAAGCGGAGATGCTGGAGAATGAGTTTAATCAGGCCGGTCCCGTGCTGCATCTGCTGCTGCGCTACACCCAAGCCCTGATCACCCAAATGTCGCAAACTGCCGTTTGCAATCGTCACCATTCGCTGGACCAGCAATTATGCCGCTGGCTACTGCTGAGCCTGGACCGGCTGCAGGGCGATGAACTCGTGATGACGCAGGAGCTGATCGCCAATATGCTGGGCGTGCGTCGCGAAGGCGTGACTGAAGGCGCTCTGAAGCTGCAACACGCGGGACTCATCCGGTACGCGCGAGGGCGCATCACAGTGCTCGACCGTGACGGCCTGGAGAAGCGCACCTGCGAATGTTATGCGGTTGTCAAAAAAGAATACGATCGGCTGCTTCCCTCGCAGATTGCGACTTAGCAGTAGGCAGCGAGCGCAGGCGAAGGTACCGCTGCCCGAAGCCGCCGCGAATGTTGCCTCAATCAGGTAGTCACATCCCAACCCATTTGGATCATCGTTTTGATGCAATCCTCGGGCAGATAAGCCATCCACTGCAGGACGTTTTTTTCCGAGCGCGCTACATCCGCGTCGTTCTGCACATCTATCGACGAGGCCGTAGCCGATAGTTCCTCTGGAAGCTCGACGAATACGCGTTGCGGCACCTCAGTGTACGAATACATCGGTTTACTCCTGGGTTTGCGTAACGTTGTAATAATTGCACCGATCCCGCTGCCCTCTCTGTTCGGCAGCCCACTTAGGCACCAAATTAATAACTGACACTGAGTTCGTTGGCGAACCGACGCGAAGGCGTGCATGGGACTTTAATAGAGCTCTAGGCAGCTCAACGAGATTCGGAACGATCCTTATTGTCGCACTCATCGTGTTCCTGGTGCGCAGATCACGGGTATAGCGAGCCGTACCTGGAATGCCGCGCCTCTTGTCGAGGCTTCTGACAGGACCGTGATCGAAGTCGCGCTGCGGACACCCGTGGCGGTGGCCGCCGTCGAAGCCATGAGAAAAGGTTTGCCGGATGCGATCGTTGGCATCGGCACGCTGACGCGAGCTCGAGATTTCGCGGCCGCCGACCGAGCCGGCGCGCAATTCGGCGTGACACCGGGGTTGACACCTGAGCTTGCGAGGTCATCACGCGGCGCTCGATTTCCGTTGTTGCCGGGCGTCATGACGCCCACCGAAGTGATCAGCGCGCGTGAGGCAGGTTTCAACGTGCTTAAACTCTTTCCCGCGCATCTAGCGGGTGGCGTCGGAATCTTAAAAGCGATGGCTCCGCTGTTTCCGGACGTACTCTTCTGTCCGAGCGGCGGAATTACCCGCGCTAGGGCTCAAGACTATTTGCGTCAGCGCCATGCGCAAGATCAAAGAGGTTCTGCACCTCGAATTTGAGGCGAACTCAGTCACGAGAAGATTGCGGCGGCGACGGGGATGTCGAAGGGCGCGGTGACGAACGCCGTGCAGCGGGCGCTGCAGAACGGCCTGGCCTGGCGTTTCCGGCGCAGGTGCGCGCTACGTTTCAGCGATGGTATCCTAATTTCGGCACCGGACAGGACGCACAGTTCGCGGCGTAGCACCCCCAGGAAATGGATGCCTCGAGTGCTTGCGCTTTTCGGGCGAGTCGACGGCGTTCGGCATCGGTGAAACGAAGACGCTGACCACCGATGCGGTCCTTCAGCGCGCGGTTCCCTTCCTGGAGATATTTCGATCACGTCAAACTGATGGCGGTTGAGCCAACCGGCGAACATCAGGATGAGCATTTCGAGTGGCACGAGCAGCGGGACCAGCAACGCCGCCTATGCCGTCCACGGATTAACGACATCCGTGCCGCAATCATCGAAATCCTTGACGTTGCGTGTCGCGAGGCTTGCCCCTCGCGATCGAGCCATGGCGACAATCATGGCGTCGAACTGGCTGATAGGTTTACCTGCGGTTCGTCGCGAGGCGGAGATCTCGGCGTACATGTCTGCCGCCTCAGTGTCAAAACTCAGCACGTGACCGGTGAAATCCTCGTCAAAGATCTTTCTCGCCGCATCCCACAGTCCTCGCCGCCGCTTTCCGTCGGACAGCAATCGAATGCCGTAGAGAATTTCGCCCCGAGTTACCGCAGTGGTAAACAAAGACGCGCGCGGCTGGTTCGCCAGCCAAGCCATGACGGAGGATTCAGGTACGGGACGCAGTGCCTCAGAAAGCACGTTGGTATCAAGAACGATCATGTATCGAAGTTCATCGGTTCACGCATGCCCTCGCGAGGCGCAATTTCCAACTCCACGCCTCCCAACGGCTCGATACGAGCACGAATGGAATTCACCAGATTTCCCGTCCGTGAACGCTCGGTTGACAGCGCCGTCCGCAGAATGTCGCGTGCTTCGTCCTCCATGGAACGACCGTGTTGGGCTGCCTGTACCCGCAATCGCGCCTTGAGCCGATCATCTATGCCCCGTATCGTCATAGTCGCCATACGTCCTCCGTTAATCATTGATTGTATATTAGTCATTGATTTTATTGGAAGCAAGTCAAGGGCTTCACTCACGCCGTAATCAAAATGCGTGGACTCATAACCGTTTGTTTTTATTGTATTTTACGATGCGGTACGTTCGGGACGTAGGAGTCGCAGGTTCAAATCCTGTCACCCCGACCATTGATTTTCCTAGCTATTTTATCTCATATCACCCGCTTGGTGTAAGTTTCAAAAGCGCCTTGGTGCAGATTTGGTGTAAATTTCGCCGGATCTTAACGAACTGCTGAGGACCGATTCGAACTGCTGAGCACTGATGCGAACTGCTGCGCGATGATAATGGCTCAGCATTCCGCTGAGTCGCTTGGGGGCGTTTGATCGCATGACGCGGAGGACTTTTGTAGTCTACAGCGCTGCGGCCCTGCCGAGCGCCCGCGGTCGCGACTTCGGTGACAAGCACGAGCCATCATGTCGAGTTCTTCAATCGTAGGCGAATTCGCTCCAAATACCGGGTAGCCAGCATCTTGCATTCGGCGCATGGTGCGAGCGAAAGATCGTGAACCAACTCGCTTGATCAGGACGCATTTGAGGTTACGCTCCATGCCCAAACTCAAGGACCCCAACATTTGGTTTCAAAACGCCCTCAAGGTCACCGAGGATCCAGCCGCATCCGGTTGGCTGAAAAATGCACTTGTCGAGGCAATCAACCGTGATCCCGTTGACGCTGCTGGAGATGCGGAGGTCCTCAACAGAATTCTTAAACTGCGAGCGGCTGCGGCCCAAAAGACGGAGCTCTCAGGCGCGAAAGGCAAGTCGCCTAAGACAACGGCATCGGCGAGGACTGTCAAGGGCTCACCGCCGATGCCTATTGACTCGGCGATATGAGTCACAGCGGACCGGCGCAAGTCGTGGGACGTGAAAGGCGCTGACAATGCAGCACCATTTTTCGCCAGGATCGCCCGCGGTAGCCGCGTCTGATAGAACTTAGCGATGCCGCGAATCGGCTTCTCGCCCTCTGTCGTCGACAATACATAGTCGCCTTTTCCGCCCTTGAAACTATTATCGAGAATCGCCACCGCTTCCGGCACCAGCGGTACCACATGCGGTCGGTTGGTTTTGTATTCGGACGCCGGAATGCTCAGGAGCCCTTGATTCAAATCGACCCACGGCCACCGCGCGCGCGCCCATTCACCGGCACGACAGCCGGTCAAGAGCATTAACCGCACGTGATTATCAAAGGCAAATCCAGAATCCGCTGCACGCCACACGGCCCGCACCTCCTCAAGCGAGAGCACCCGGTCGCCCTTGCGCTTCTTGGGTAGGTTTCTCTCCATTCCGCTTGCCGGATTATCCTCGCGGTGAATGAGCCGCTCCTCAATCGCCCACCCCACCATGAGCCTTAAGACCCCGAGCGCCCGGCGGGCGGCTTCGACGCCGCCTCGCGCTCGGCCTATTTTCGTATCGGCACGCGGCCGGGGGACGCGCACGTCACGGATGAACCCACGAACTTGTTCGCGGTCGAGCGCATCGACCGGAACGTCCCTCAAGTGCGGGAGGATGTGCGTCGCAATCGCTTGCTCGTATTTGCGGGTCGAGCGGAGGTTTTTCGATCGTGCGTAGTCTTCGAGAAAGCGCGCGGAGAGCGCCCCGACGGTCAAGCCCCCGGCGACGGCGCGCTCGAGTGCAATCGCTGGGCTCGCGCCGGCATTCGCCTGCGCCCGATATTCATTCGCCCGCGCCCGAGCCGCGTCGAGACTCATCTCTGGATAATTTCCTAAGGTGAAGCGATGGCGGCGCCCTTTTTTGGCAAATCCGCGCCGCGACACCGCGCCCTCGCCCCGCACCCGCAAGACTAGACTCCAGGTGGCGGCAGGGCCGCGACCGACCCGCACGGCAAGCCCCGGCACGGCGCCGTCCACGATCTCGCTTTGCGCCGCGCGTAGCTCTCTTAATCGGCCTTTAAGCGCGGTATCGGTGAGCCGAGTCATCGACTTACTATCGTTGCCTCTCCGTTCATGACGGGCCCATTTGATGTCATTGGCGCCCACCGCGCCAAGGGGGCGTTTGGCCGCGGAACTCGCCGGAGCTTGCGTCGCGCTACACGCGGCGGACGCCGCTGCGGTGGCTCACAAACTCAAATCTTCGGCGCGCGCCGTGGGCGCCTTCAATCTCGCAGAACTCTGCTCTGCAATTGAAGACGCCGGATCCGCTGGTGATATGACCGCACTGGCGGCGTTATTTCCCCGGTTTGAAGCCGAGATGGCGGCGGTCGATGGGTATCTGCGTACCTCGTCTGCACGCGAACGTCATAGCCAACAATGTGCATGAGGTGTGGATGAATACCCTTGACCCACAAACAGTTCGGATTGTGTTACTGGACGACGATCCGTTCATGCTCCGGCTGCTCACGCTGCAACTGGCGCAACTGGGGTATTCGAATGTCAGTCCGTGCCACATGAGCGCGAAGGCGCTGGAGCAAGTAACCGATCCCCAAATGCCGGTGGACCTCATCTTTCTAGACATCGTTACTCACGGACCTCAAGCGAGGTGAGAGGATAGATGTTCCTTTCGCGCGCCTAGCGAGCTTCGTTTTCAGCGGTCAATCGTCGTTTTGATTCTGAGCCTACATTTTTGGCGGATTTCTAAGATGGCAGCGGACCTCCCTGGCGCTCAGGGTCGGGAGCTTGATGAGATCACGTCGAAACGATCGATCGGATCCCACAGATGATGCACCCAGCCAAGAGCAAAGGGTCGGAGGCATGGCGACGTCAAATGGCATCATCTGGTTATTTGGACAATACGGGACTGCAAAATCTCGCCAATAAGCAAAATCCGATGGCAGCGCCGTACCACTTCGCGAATCCCAAGCTCGAGCAGCCCGTGACCAGTGCCACGCCCAAACGCGGACTCTAGACGGTTTCGCAGATTGCCCGGCAACGTGCGCCCGTCCTCGACGAGCCTGTATAGCGCCGCAGGATGAATGCCCTGCATCAGAGCTTGACTCGTTCACATCACGCCGCCGTGCTGACGGAACGTTTCGAGGGCGGTTTGGATATCGCGAGTCCTTGCGGCTGTGGAAATCGGTAAGTCCCCGAAAAACATGGCGGCACTGCATGAGCAACGCAACGACCGCATTGTCGGAATCCTGCCACTCTGATTTCACTAGAGTTTTTCACCGCTCAGTCAGATTAGGCCGCGGCTTGCGAGGCATTCCTGCACCGCACGCTCCGCTTGGTCGATGGCCACGTTAACGAACGCGCCTGCACCGGCGTCGGCGTTGGCAATAGCGATGCGGCCGAACGCGCGCCGTCCGAGCACGTGCGGCCGCTCGTGCTCTGGTACATCTGGATCGCCCAGGGTGTCGTACGCGTAAGCATAGCCGTGTGGCCAGCGATTCACGGTGAGGGCGAGCAGATCGCGGTCGGAGTCGAAACCGGCGAGGCCGAGGAGGCGATCCAGCTGCGCGCGCACCTCAGTTTCTATCTTGTCGAATGGAGTGGCCAGCATGTCGGCGCGGCCCAACCGGTTTTGTTCCCGCCGCGGCAGGCCCGGTACATGGGGATTGCGCACCATTTGAATCACCACCGGTTGCGCAGCAGCGCGAACGCTTTCGTAGCCGCCGATCTCGAGGGGCGTATCGATTTGTATCTCCTGATGATAGCCGTTAGGGGCGTGGATGGAAGTGACGCCGAGCCTTTGAAACGGCAGCCAGTTGCTCACCAAGGCATTTGTAATCTGCATGGGAACTTTTGAGGCGTAATGCAGCGCTTCCCGTTGTTCGGCTGGTAGTGTCGGAACGAGGAATGGAATTACGTTATTGAAGCACGCCAAGATCACGTTGGCTGCGGTCACTCGTTTGGTGACTCCATGTTCCACGTAACAGACATTTACGGCCCGTTCCGTGGCGCGGTCGGGCGCCACCATATGCTCGATGCGAATCACCATGCTCTGTAAACGAATGCGCACCCCAGCACCCACCACGTCGAGACGCGCGTACGCGGCAGGGCTGAGGATGATGGATTCCTGATCGGGGTCACCAGCTATCGCCGCCGGCACGAGCCGGCTCACCAATAACCGCGCGACGCTTGCGTTACCGTCGGGGAAATGAAACTCGCTTGCAGCATACTTGGGCTCGCCCGCAATGGTCATCCCACCGAAACCGGGAGCGCCGCCGCGCCAGGCCACGTAGGCAGGGCAGGTGTCCAGTTGCATGTTGTTGCGAAATTGCCAGCCGCCTCCCTGAAAGAATGGCAGACTCTCTGCCAAAACTCCGGCATGCGTCGACAGGAATTGCGCATAGCTCATTTTCTTTAGAGCGCGTGCCTTCTCCGCCGGATCGAGATGCGGAAGATAATCGGTGGCCGACTCGTGCAGGCGCACGAGGTCCGCCCGGACCTCATCTGACAGCGGCGCTTCTGCGAAAAACTCCCGCCACGACCGCGAACCCCAGCCAGCGACCACTTTGTCGGCCTGGAAATGCTCGCGGTCGAAGAACACGCCGGGCTGCAAACCGGTGAACCGTCGGGCGCGCTCGTAGCGCTTGTACGACGCCGGTTGCACGGCAAGTTCGGCTAGCAGACTTTTGGCGGTGAAGCTGTATGGGAATGGCGTCTCGATGCTCATCGAACCGCCAAAGGATAAATAGGTGCGGCCATTATGAAAAAATTCATTGCGCTTGGCGTGACCGCCGAAGTCGTCATGATTATCAAGAATCAGAATCTTGCGCTCATCGCCCAACGCCTTGCGGTAGAAATATGCTGCCGAGAGACCTGAGATACCGGCACCGACCACCACTAAATCATAGTGTTCGCCCGTATCTACGGCATGAAGATCGCCAGCGAAGCCACCGTCTCGCAGTTCGTGGGCAACCTCGAACGAGCCAGGGTATTGGCCGCGCAGACCCGACCGCGCCGGGGGATAATCGGCGGGAGGCGCAGAAGTCGCCGCGCGCACATTCGGGGCATCTATCGGGCTGTGCGCGGCGGGCGCGACCACCGACGGCGCAACGCCCGCCGAGACGGAGCGCTCCGCGGTCGACAGGGTGGCGGCCATGAGGACGCCGCCCACAAAATCACGCCGACTGATGTCCGCGACTTTCCGCTCTTTCTCGTTAGGATTCATGGGGCAAAGGGGAATCAAACGCGTTTTGCTTCTTGCTGGACATCAGTCACCGAGTTCCGCGATGGCTCGATGTGCCTGATTGATCGCAACGTCTGTATAGGCGTCCCAGCCGGAATCCGAGTTGGCAATGACGATACGCCCAATTTTCTGCCGCGCCACGGCGGCGATTTTAGCCATTTGATCCATATCATCGTTTAATGGCTCCGGCGTGTACGCGTAGCCATGCGGCCAGCGATTGACGGTGATCGCCGCTACGTCGCGGTCGAAGACGAAGCCACCAGGGCCCAGCATACGGGCCAACTCGTCGCGAATTTCTCGCTCGAAATCTCCAAAGGTCATGCCGTACAGACGTGCCCGTCCGGCGCGGTATTGCTGTCGCATGCTCAAGCCCTGATTCGGTTGCGCGGGCTCGTATTCCAGGTGCATACACACCGGCTGCTTCGGATCCCCCGAGTAGTGGTAGGCCCCGAGACTGACCGGGAAGTCGAGGCTCGCTTCGAAGGTGCCGCCTGGATTGGCGATGAACGCGATGCCGAGATTCTGCCAGGCCTGCCAACTACGGGCCGCAACCGTCACGTAGACCAAGGGCGCGCGCACGTTCTCGGCGAAGGCTTCTCGCTGCGCTGCCTCAAGGTCCGGCACCATGAACGGCATCATGCTGTAATAACAGGCAAGAACACAATGACTTGCCGCAATGCGGTGGAGCTTGCCATCGGTCACGTAGGCTGCTTCGACACCGTCGGCGACGTTATGGACATCGACGGCCGTCGAACGCAGGCGAATGCGAGTGGTGCTCGAGGGCAAATCGAGCGCCGCGTAGTCGACCCGCGCCGTGACGATGTCCTCCATCGAATCGCCGAGCGCTACCCCCGGGAGGAGCTTACGCACGAGAAGGCGTGCAATCGATGCGTTGCCGTCCGGGAAATGGTAAATGTAGGGCTCTTCTGCATCCGCATGCTCGCTGCCCTGAGTCGCCTTCAGCCCTTGAAATCCCGGAAGCTCCAGCGCACTGGAGGCAGATATCGCATCGATGCCCACCGCCCACAAGCTGTTCGTGCGTGTCTGGAGGACCTTAAGCACCTCATCATCGGCGCCCCAGTAGGTCTTAAGAAAATCACGGGCGCTGGTCTTGGTCAGAATGGCCTGGCGTTCCGCCAATGAGCGCCCAGCGAGCACGTCGCGCTTGGAGGTATACAGCTCGATCAGCTTGCTCTTTGCACCCTCACCCAGCGGAAACTGCTCGATAAAGCCGCGCACGACATCGATCGGGGCGGGCCGATCGACATAATCGTCCCAATGTCCGAACGGCTGTCGGACCAGTTTGTCGACACCAAAGGCTTCACGTTTGAAGAACGTCCCGCGCGTCATACCACGGCGCTCGAAGAACTGCCGATCGAACGCCGATTGAAACCGCGTGATGTCGACGCCGAGTTCCTGCAGTAGTCGGGCGGGCACACCGCGGTAGCGCCGCTTGGGCGAGTCGATCGATTGCGTACCGCCGTAGCCGATTAGGCGTCGTCCGTCGACGATAAACTCGTTGCGTTTAGCATGGCCGCCGAAGTCGTCGTTCGTATCGAGAACGAGAATTCTGGCGGACGGGTGACGTTGGCGGTAGAAATACGCTGCCGCGAGCCCGCTGATGCCCGCTCCCACGACCACGAGGTCATAATGCTCCTCGACCGGCACCCCGGTCGGATCGTAACGTTGGCCGTCACGAACGGCATGCGCGACCTCGAAGGAACCTGGATGGCTGCCGCGCAGACCAGTCCGAAGCGGCGGATCGTTCACGTCTGCCGGCGAACGCGCGTAGGCACCCCTAACACTGTCCGATAACCTGGCGACGACAGCGATTGCCACGCCGTTCATGAAATCGCGTCGGCTGATCGTACTCATCCTTGGAGTACCCTCCGGGTGCGACCGCTCAAGTCACCTCGCTCACGGCGCGTGGGTGGAGGGCGGCGGGTCAGCGAGTCGAGCCGCTTCCCCGTCCTCGAATCGATCCGAAGATATCCGATCCCACGCGCGCCGCTCCCCGCCGTAGGGGTCCAATACCAGATCACTGTGTTGCCCAAACTCCATCGTGGCCCGGCGCTCGACATCGTACCGAGGCCAGGACGGCAATGCGGAGCCATTGGGGTCGCCCGTCCGCGCAAACCGAGTCCATGCCTCGACCATCTGGTCACTGAGGTGGCTCCATGAGCCTTTCGAGCCCACGTAGGTATACCCCGCCGACGAATCGACGTGAAAAACGAACGCCAGCTCAAGGCCATGCATCGCGCCATACTCGAGCCCCGTCGGCCCTCGGGTGAGCGATCGGTACGTAAACAGGTACATGAAGGTCGGCTGGCGGGTACTGTTGATCTCGGCCAAGCGGATCGAAGGCATCCGAAACACAGCGTCACCCAGGAGCGTGCAGACCGCCTCAGCGTAAGTAGAGCCATGCTGCTTGTATGCGTCAATGATGCCGACGGCATCGCTTCCAAAGACGCGTACCAAACGCTCACCCAGCACCGACTGCGGTTGCTCATCGATCGGCGAGGCGTCGAGAGCGATCCAATAGCGCATCTCCTCGGAATTCGTTCCAATGATCATCGGTTTGCTCAGCCGAGAATCGGCAGCAACGGTCTGCACAGGCGTCGTCTTGAAGGTGCGACCGTCCTTGACCATCGCAAAGGTTGCAAGGCCGTAGCCTTTATCAAACAGACGTGATTGGGCCCGCAGCATATCTTCCATGCTGAGCTTCTCGAGCGCACTCACCGTCGTCACGTGAGCCAGCGTCATAAACTCCCGGGCAATGTTCGTCGCGCGGTCCTGCGCTAGGAATTGGCCGGGATCTCCGCTTTCAATGATGACCTTGTGAAACAGGTCGCGCGCGGCCGGAATGGCCATCAGACCGTGAATGCTGGCGCCGCCGGCGGACTCACCAAAAATCGTGACGTTCCCGGGATCCCCGCCGAATCTCGCGACGTTCTGCTGCACCCATCGTAGCGCCAGTATCTGATCGAGAATGCCGAGGTTGCCGCTCTCGGCGAAGTCCGCGCCGCCGATGTCTGCCAACTCGAGGAAGCCGAGAGCTCCGAGGCGATACTGCACGGTCACAACCACGACGTCGCCTGCACTCGCCAGAGCAGTTCCGTCAAGCCAGGAGTCCGCTGCACTTCCTTCCTCGAGCGCGCCACCGTGGATAAAGACCATGACAGGCCGCGCTTTGGAATCCGCTCGTGGTGTCCAGATGTTCAGCGTGAGGCAATCCTCGGACATGACCTGGTCCCCGTCCTCAGCCGGGTCGTCGAGGTCAAATACTTGCGGGCATGCGGGTGTGCGCAGACGAGCTGGTCTGGGCTTTTGCCACTTCGTCGGCGGAACGGCTTGCCGGAACCGTCGCTCGCCAGTCGGCGGTGCCGCATAAGGAATGCCGTGAAATACCTGGATGCGCTCGTTCTGGACGCCCGCGATAGGTCCAAAGGTAGTTTGCACCACGACCTCGGGGCCGGTGTTCAGAAAATCCTGTGCCGAAACGGCCCCAGCGGTCAGAGTGCCCGCAAGGAGCATCGCAAGCCGGATCACCGCTCGGAGCCACCTGCAACGGCCAGGTTCCTTGTTCGTTCTCATCGAATGTGTGCCTTCCATAAGAGTTCTGCGTCGCCGTTGCCACCGCCCTGCCTGTGCGCTCGCCAGCACCAATTCGGCTCTGCAGAGCTTGTTACCGCTCATAGACGACGGTCCCGCCAACGATCGTTGCAGAAACTTCGACGTCGAAGAGCTCTGGGCCGCTGCGTTGCTCGGGATCGGCAGACAGGATCGCATAGTCCGCGAGCTTCCCCACCCCAAGGGAGCCTTTCTCTGATTCCTCGAAGGCTCCCTTCGCCGACCAGATGGTCCATGTTCGTAGAGCGTCCTCGAAGCTCACATTCTCATCTCTCGGCGTGCCACCACCTTCCGCCGGAGTCGCCACAAAAGATGCAATCCCCACCAGGGGGCTAAACACCGGTATCGTCCCAGCCACATCGGTGCATGACATGGGTTCAAATCCCTCCCGAATCATTGTGCGGACCGGGGGGTTTCTGCGGTCCGCGCCGTCACTCGCCGGAAGACGTACTTGTTCCGGTGTGAACGTTGCCCGAATACCCGAGGCCATGAGGCGCCGTACGTCGGCAGCCGACTCTATGGGATAGGCGTGTTCCAACCTGTGGCGATGCGGCTTCGGCAAAACTCGCAGAGCAGCCTCTATCGCCGTCACGGCCATGTCCATCGCCCCTCGGCCAATCACATGCATGAGTATTTGCAGGCCGGCCGCATGCGCTTGCAAGACAGCCGCGTTCAGCTCCTCCTGTGTCCATTTGTAGTCGGCGAGCGGATTCCCGAGACCGTCTTCCTCGGTCCCATCGACAAAGAACTTGACCCCCCCAAAGCGGAACCAGTCATCGCCCATCCCCGGCAGCAATCCCATGTCGATGACCCCTTGGAGGGTGGTCCGCTGCGGCACGATGTAGTAGGCGCGGAGGCGGATGGGCATCCCGCCGGATCTCTGTAGCTCCTGGTCGGCACGAAAGTCGTCGTTTGTCAGGATGGGCATCGTCGTCGCCGACGTTATGCCCTTAGCAACGAACAGCTCCTTGCTATAGCGGCTCAGCGCCTGACGTGTCTCATCGAGCGCATATGCCGGCATCAAGTCGTAGATTTCTGTGGCGACGCCGATGGGGATCCCGTTGGCGTCTCGAGGCACGCTCGTACCTTTACGGATTCGACCATCCTTCCACCGTAAATTGGCGGCAGATGACTCATCGAAGAGGCCCAACTCTTTCAGGGCTCGCGTGTTAAGCGATGTAATGTGCAAACCGGCAAATAGGGCGACGGGGTGATCTTCGCTGATCGAGTCTAGCTCGATACGAGTTGCCAGCCGCTTCTCTTGGACAGCTTCCTGCATGTTAAAAGAGCTCCGTGCGATAACCCACTTCCCGCGCGGAGTACTGGCAGCGCGAGAGCGCATTTCTTCGAAGATCTCTCGAAGGCTGAGGTAAGGCGGCGTTTGACATTGCAGCTGGTAGGCCCTCGCTTGACAGGCCATTTCGAGATGGGTATGCGCGTCCACGAAACCCGGGACTAATACTTGGCCGCCCGCGTCAAAGACTCTGATACCGCGAGCGTGTGCGAGCACGTCGCGATTACTGCCGACCAGGGCGATCCGACCGTTGCGCGCCAGAACAGCGCTGGCCCGTGGTTGTGAAGGCTCGAGCGTGATGACCTTTGCGTTGACTACGGCCAGGTCCGCGCCCGAGACGGGCCCTGCCTTGAGGTCACGGCGTAGCACGTCGCCGCGTTCCGTAGTCGCTTGGTCGCCAAGGCTATTGGAAAAGACCAATGCCCCGCCGAGCGCAGTTCCGTAGGCAAGAAGGTCGCGGCGGTTCATTTGGCGTTTCGTCCCTGCGGCGCACGAGGCATTGCCGTCTTACCCGTCAAGTCACAACGCTCAGACATTGCCGCTCTTGCACTTCGCAACACGGGTCGCACTCAATACCGATACGTCGCCGTAACGCCAATGGTCCGCGGCCTTTGACCGCGTATGAAGTAAAGATTGTCGGTGGCGTTATTGTTGATGTCGCGCGATTCGAATAGAACCGGATTCTGATCGAGCACGTTCTGTGCGAATAGCGAGACGTCGTAGCCGTTCCAGCGACACCCTGCGCGCAACTGCAAGTTTTTTGTTTCTGGCAGTCCGGGAATGGTCGGGTCGTTGAGGGCATTGTGAGTATCTTGGCCTGGGAGTAGCGCGGTTTGTGCGGTTGTGAACTGGTAGTCAATACGCAGGTACGGCCGACGGCCATTCCACTCCCGGAACGTGCGTTCCGCCGAGGTCAAAATAGTCCATGGCGCCCCGACGAGGCGATTGCCTGCGCTCACCACAGGCGGAGCAGTCGTGGCCGTGCCATCGACGATACCGGCACAAAGTCCGGAATTGGCATCAAACTGGAGCACGCCGGCGCAGGAAGCCCTCGTGTATTTGGCATCGGTATATCCAACCGTGAGACCAAGCATCAGCGCCTCGCCGGGGCGGAACTTGATATCGATGTCGCCTCCGCGACTTTGCACCTGGCCCAAGTTGGCCGTGAACGTATAACCACAGCTCGGCAGGTACACGTTCTGCTGGATGTTCTTCCAGTCGATGATGAATAGGCTGGAGTTGATCTCGAAGCGACGGTCGAGAAGGCTATTCTTGGCGCCGATCTCGTAGCTCCAAAGGCTGTCGGATTCGTATGCGATCGGCGTCTCTCGCTGCCCGTTCGGGCCAATCGGTAGCCCGAGAGTTGCCAAGTCCCCCTGGCAGGTAGCGGCAACGGGTGGATTCACGCCACCGACCCGATAGCCTTTGGCGACGCTGGCGTAATATAGATTGTCCTGATTGGGCTGCCACGACAACACGAATTTCGGCGTCACAGGTTTCTCGGAACCGCTCGCTTGCGTTGCGTAGGGTGGCTCGCCGGCAAACGCACCGCCCGAATAGGTAGTGCCGTCGTAGTCGACCTTCGAGAGGCGCACGCCCGCCGTCGCTTTCAAAGAGTCGGTGAATTTAAATGTCACGTCACCGAACAGAGCGATCTGCTTGTCGATGACACGGTCTACTGGCCCGTAGTAGATCTCCCCGTTCGGACAGGGAGTCGGCGGTGCGCAAAGATTGTATGGGTAACCTTGTTGCGTCGAGTAGGTGAGTATCTCCTGCTGGAGCGTTGGATCGAAGACATTCTCCGGAATGTTTTCGTCGACGTGCTCATAGAAGATCCCGGAGTTCCAGACGATTCTCGCGGCGGTATCCGACGAGGCCAACCGGATCTCCTGGTAAATGTTCCTCTCGTTCTCTTGGAAAAACGCTGCACCCGCGTCTCCCGGCTGCGGATAGATCGTCGGAAGCAATGCGTATGCCGCGTAGGTCGTGCGCAGGTATTGCGTATAATCACTCGTCGAAGTCAGATTGCGCCAGACGTAGGACGTGTTCGAGACCAGCTGCGCAAAGCCGAGATTCCAATCGAGCCTTATTGCAGCGAGAAGGAACGGATCATGACTAGGGTTATCGAGCGCGTTACCGTTGCGGAATTGATCCGAGCCAGGATTGGATAAGATGGGCCAATAGAACGCCGTGTCATTGATGTGCAGTTGCTGATAGTAGGCGGACGGGGTGATGCTGATGCTGTCGTTTACCACCCATTTCAATGCCGCTCTCAGGGTCTCCGTCTGCTGCCAGTTCGAGTCCGGTTCGATCACGCGGTTGAATACGGGGGTGGGAAGGAGTGGATTCTCCGGGTTGGGGGTCAGCGTATAGCTCGAGCGATCGACCCAGCCGCCGTCGCGGCGAAAGGACGCGCTCAACCGAAACGCCAGAACGTTGTCGATGATCGGAGCGCCCACCGCGGCACCAAGCTCATAGCTAGGGTCACCGTTCTTTGTAGTCGCCAGTTCACTGCGCAGATAGCCCGATTCTCGCGTCAGGTCCGGCTGCGGAGTAATGAACCGCACGACACCACCCTCGGCGCCTGCGCCAAAGAGCGTGCCCTGGGGGCCGCGAAGGACTTCGACCCGGTCAAGATCAAAGAGGGCCGGAAATACGTCGACGGCAGCGAATATGTGGCGGCTCTGCACAGGTGTGTCGTCGATATAAATGCCAGTGGTCGAGGTACCGGCCTGGGAGTCGATCCCGCGGATGTTGATATCCGAGGCCTCATCATTGTAGTTCCCGCTAGGGCCATTGCGCTGGAACGTCACCCCGGGTGTGAGCCGCGTGAGGTCATCAATGCTGCGTAACCCTTGACGATCGAGTGCCTCCTGGCTAAAGGCAGTCAGGCTAATGGGAACGTCCTGCAACCGCTCTTCGCGACGCTGAGCCGTAACCACGATCTCTTCGAGGGCATTGCCTCCCGGAGACTGTGCAGGTGCCTGGGCGATTGCGCTCGCTGAGCCGAAAAGCACGCCGACAGCAACAATCTCGCGCAGTGCCCACCGACAATGCCTCACGTCCATAGTGCTCCCCGCTGGTCAGTTCGGTGCTGTCGAGCCTGGCATCGCTAGACCGAAAGTCTGTTATTTACCGCGCCGACCGGTCGCGCGCGTAGGTCGCCTGACCCAGCACATTATATCACCTGACCTAGCAGTTTCATTCTATGTCCCGCTAAAGACGCTCGTCAACTAATGATCGGGCTTCTATACTTCACTCCGGCAGCATCGCACCTGTCTTGGAGCGCAGCCGCGAATCCGGCGGCGGAGGGAGAAACATTGAGATTACGGTCAGGCAGGCCCCGGACATGGGAGCATGAAGCGACCAAGCAGCCGGTCAGGATCCTGGATGCCGCCAAAATCGTATTTCTTCGCGATGGCGGCGCGAAGTTCAGCGCGCGCCGCGTCGCCAGGGAAGCGAAGGTCGGTCTCTCAACCGTCCAGCACTTCTTTTCGACGACCGACGAACTGCAGATAGCGATGCTAAGGTACGTCGATCGGATTCATGAGGAGATTTACCGCAACAGGGGCGCGAAACTCCCGTTTGGCGGGGTCGCCCGCCTCCATGCAGTGCTGGATTTTCTGATAGAAGACGTCTTCAAGTCCGAAACGCGCCGCTTTTACTTCGGATTCTGGTCGCTGAGCTGCCACAATAAACGCGCAGAGAAGTTCCTCGCCGAGTCCTACGCGAATCACCGGGACACTCTCGCCGTGTTCATCGGGGCAGCACGACCCACGCTGTCCGAGGAGCGCTGCCGCGAACTAGCAACCCAAATTGCTGCGATGATCGAGGGCCTGATGGTGTATATCCCAGCGCACGGCAAGGGCTTCCCGAACCGAAAGAAACTCGTGCGGTCAGTCAAGCAGACGATTTGGACTCTGATCTCGAGCCAGCCAGAGGCGGAGGCTGAAGCTCTCGTGTAGAGACTATCTCGCTGCCCCTGTCTATGCCGTCCACGGATTGACGACATCAACGCCGCAATCCTCGAAGTCCTCCACATTGCGTGTGGCGAGACTTGCTCCTCTCGAACGCGCGATCGCGACAATGATCGCGTCGAACTGGCTGATGGGTTTACCTGCCGTTCGTCGCGAGGCTGCAATCTCGGCGTAAATGTCCGCGGCCTCGTTGTCGAAACTCAACACTTGACCGTCGAAGTCTTCCGAAAAAATCTTCTGCGCGGCGTCCCACAGTCCTCGGCGCGCTTTCCGTCAGAATGCAATCGAATGCCGTAGAGAATTTCGCCCCCAGTCACAGTCGTCGTGAACAACGACGCACGCGGTTTGCCGCAGCCGACGCGTGAGCTTCGTATCCTCACGTTCCTCAATGGATCACTCTGACTGTCGGCAGTCTTTCGGATCCGTAGTCATGCAATACGGGCTCTTAAAGATCCAACAGTACATAGTGGCAGATGGCTATAGAGAGCTGACTGAATGTCGCTAACTCGTCTGTTGCGGGAAGTACGTGCCTGCCAAATCTGTGCGGCTCATCTGCCATTATGCTCTCGCCCCGTCGTGCAGTTGGCGAGCACCGCTCGGTTGCTGATCATCGGTCAGGCGCCGGGAAGCAAAGTGCATCAGAGCGGGATCCCCTGGAGCGACGCAAGCCGCGATCGCCTACGCGATTGGTTTCAGATAGACCGGTCGGTCGTTTACGACAAAGCCGAAGTGGCAGTCCTTCCCATGGGATTTTGTTATCCCGGCGCCGGAGAAAGCCGAGGCGATCTGCCGCCTCGTCCGGAGTGTGCTCCGCTTTGCCACGAACGATTGCTCAAGCACCTTCCTCATCTAGAGGTCACGGTCTTGGTCGGTCAATACGCTCAGCGGCATCACTTGGGCTCGCAGCGCATGCGCTCCATGACGGAGACCGTCAAGACATTTACCGCGTACGGCCCTCAATTCTTTTCGCTGCCGCACCCCAGTTGGAGGAGCGTCATCTGGATGCGCAAGCACGTGTGGTTCGAGCGATCCGTCATTCCTGAGTTACAAAAAGTAGTACGGAACGCTATCCGCAAGTGACTCCAGATCGAGATGAGTGTCTCAATGCTAACCGCTATCCGCAGCCGCATAGGTCAACTCGCCCCGCACGATCCGCGCTGGCGCCGTCATCGGATGCACCCCACTGTGTTTGGCATCGAGAACGTGCACGACCTCGATGCCTCGTACGCACAACGCGTCAGCGATCATCGAACGATGACAGCGCCACCACAAGGCCTCTGCGCACATCATCGCCGTTCGCGCTTTGCTCGCCACCTCCAGCAGCTCAGCCAGTCCGTGCTCGAATTCCGCGCTCGACATGTAATCGGCATACCCTCGAAACGAGGCGTTGCGCCACGTCGTGTTGGGCGAATCGGGCGAAACGCGTCGACGGCCACCAAGCGCGTGCAACCAGTGATATCCGATCGCGTGTGTGGCGAGCGTCGCTGCGAGCGCCTCCTTACCGTACTGCGGGTATTTCCGCGAGCCGGGGAAGCTGCGCACGTCGGCGATTACATTGATGCGGGATCCGGCGAGCAAACCCAGGAAGTCCTCGATTGGACGTGTCGAATGACCGATCGTCCAAATCGTCGCCGGCATTTTGGAATGCTCGGACGGCGACATCGCTCAATCGATCTTGTGCAGCGCGGAGCCTTTATGCATCGCGACGTGATCGGTCTTATCGCTCTTGATCTCGTACTGCGGCTCGTTCGCGCTCGCGTGATGGGTGTAACCCTTATAGTCGGTGTCCTTCTTGTGCACGCGGGTGACTTTTCCGCTCACGTGGCCCGCTTCTGAATTCCAGCGGACGTGATCGCCTACCTTGAAGCTTTCACTCATAATGAATAACTCCTCTTAAAATGGGAAATATCAAGACAGCAACCCCTTTGCGCGCAAACAAACGTTGTCGACAGTGAATCCATACTCCTGCAGCACAGTCTTGGCAGGCGCCGATGCGCCGAACCGATCGACGCCGATCACATCACCTGCGTCGCCAACGTAGCGATGCCAACCTTGCGTCGCGCCCGCCTCGACCGCGAGTCGAGCACGCACTGACGGCGGGAGCACGGCGTCTCGATCCGCTTTAGGCAGTGCATCGAACAGGTCCCAGCTCGGCATCGAGACGCAGCGCACCGCGATGCCTTCCTGTTGCAGGCGATCCGCGGCCGCCACGATCAATCCGACCTCAGAGCCACTCGCGATCAGGATGAGTTGCGGTTTACCGTTCACCGCGTCCTTGAGCACGTAGCCGCCGCGGCGCACGCCTTGCGCCGACGCATAGAGGGTGCGATCCAATGTAGCCACCGCTTGGCGCGACAACACCAGCAGCACCGGACGATCGGTCATCTCTACCGCGATCTGCCACGCGACTGCGGTTTCGTTTGCATCGCCGGGGCGAAGCAGTGTCAAATTCGGGATCGCGCGCAGGTTCGCCAGTTGCTCGATGGGCTGATGGGTCGGGCCATCCTCCCCGAGCGCGATGCTGTCGTGCGTGAACACCAGGATCACATGCAGGTGCGACAACGCGGCGAGACGGATCGGCGGACGCATATAGTCGGAGAAGATCAGAAACGTCGCGCCATAGGGGATCGTGCCACCGTGCGCCGCCATGCCGTTCACGATCGCGCCCATCGCATGTTCGCGTACGCCAAAGTGCAGATTGCGTCCGCTATAGCCCCAGCCACCGCCCTCGGAGCCTTGAGTGTCTTCGCCCGCGGAGACGAGTGGGTTGAAATCGCCTAAGCCTATCAGCGCGCTCTTTGTTGACGGATCGAGGTCGGCCGAACCGCCGGTTAACGCCGACAGCCGCGGCGCGATCGCATTCATGATCTTGCCGGATGCCTCGCGCGTGGCGATGCCTTTCGCGTCCGTCGGAAACACCGGAATATCCGTATTCCACCCCGCGGGTAGCTCGCCTCGGGGACTGCCTTTCAATTCCACAGCGAGTTCGGGAAAGGCGGCGATGTATGCCGTGAGCCGATCGTTCCAGTCCGCCTCGTCTTTTGCACCGCGATTGAGCGCCTCACGAAAATGCGCAAGGGCCGCGTCGGGCACGAGAAACGCCGGCTCGGTCGGCCAGTTCAGTGTTTCCTTCGTCCTGCGCACGTCGTTCTCGCCTAGAGGCGAACCGTGCGCTTTGTAGCTGTCCTGTTCCGGCGAGCCATACCCGATATGGGTGCGAATCAGAATCAGCGACGGTCGTCGAGTCTCGGCACGCGCTTCACTCAGCGCCGTGTCGATCGCGGCAAGATCGTTGCCGTCTTCCACCTGTATCGTATGCCAGCCGTAGGCGCGGAAGCGCGCCGCGCGATCTTCCGTGAACGTAATGTGGGTACCGGCGGACAGGGTCACGAAATTGTCGTCGTACAGACAGGTCAACTTGCCGAGCTGCAAGTGTCCGGCCAGCGACGCCGCCTCCGCACCAACGCCTTCCATCAAGTCGCCATCGCTCACCATCGCAT
>Ga0182024_10009121_pt1 | contig 20629 bp, 18 predicted proteins | sample P32metaG_FD_120480 | JGI IMG/M metagenome (GOLD analysis project Ga0182024, IMG submission 120480) | Permafrost microbial communities from Stordalen Mire, Sweden - P3-2 metaG (Illumina Assembly) | ecosystem: Environmental > Terrestrial > Soil > Wetlands > Permafrost | place: Sweden: Stordalen... | reverse complement strand
CATCACGCAGCTCGGCTTCGATCCGATCTGGTTCGGCGTCATCATCGTGATGACGGTCGAGCTCGGTCTCATTCATCCGCCGGTCGGGATGAACGTCTTCGTGATCAAGACCGTGGTGCAGGAAGTGAGTTTTTCGACCATTTTCATTGGCGTTCTGCCCTTTATTGCCACCGATTTGATCCGTCTCGTGATCCTGATCACGTTCCCGATTTTGGCGCTTTGGCTGCCCTCGCATATGGGATAGACAAAATGCTAGGGTAACACCGGGGTAACGTGAAAGCCGGGGTAACGACGATCCCTACGGGGGGGTGGATAGTCGCTATACCGCCCTGACGGACGAGTACCTTTGCCGTTAACCGCCGAAGCTATGAAAGCCGCCCGGTGCGGCGATTTTTCGGAGCGACGCACACCACGCCTTTAGCTCAGCTGGATAGAGCACCAGACTACGAATCTGGGGGTCAGGAGTTCGAATCTCTTCGGGCGCGCCAATTTCTGAGAAATTCCGTGCGAATCGCACGGCCTTCACACGGGAACCGGCGCTAGGATCCCCGCGAAGATTGGGTGGTAGATTTTAGTCGAACTACGAATCTGGGAGTCAGGAGTTCGAATCTATTCGGGCGCGCCAAATCCTCATACTCCATCGTAATAAGTGGCACACCGACGAATGTGCCATGCAGAATGGATTAATCTGCATGGCATCTGCATGACAACAGAAGAAGGTTCACAACAGATTCGGAAATTGCATTTGGCGGTTCGAATCCTCTCACCCCAGCCAACCAGTCCCGTCTCCCCGGGCCGTTTCCGTTTCTCGGAAATCCCCTCGATATCTCCGCACGTTAGCGAGCGCTCAACGCGTCTCCGGACTGTATCTCGCACCGTTCCGGCGCTAAAATTCGCAAATTCTAGCGGTGAGTCTCCGGTCGCGGTTTTTCAATATCCGAATTTGTGCGACGGAGACCGAGTTCGATTTGGCGGAGACGGGTTAGTTATCGGGCGCCCCGTAATCAGCCTGTCAAATTCTCGAACCGTAAGAGATTTTCCCTTTGCTTATCGTTTCGTGGTGGCAGCTTGAGGAGCCGAGCAGCAGTTCCACCCAGGATGTTATGCTTGGCGCGTTCGCTCAGAAACGGCAGGTCATAGATTGTGCTTGGCAAATCAAAGTCCCAGTGAGGATAGTCTGAAGAGTAAAGCAAGCGCTCTTCCGCATTGATCATCTCAAAGGTGCACTCCAACGCCTTGGGATTCTGTATCTCCATAGGTTGAGAGGAGTAGTACATGTCGCGGATGTACTCGCTCGGCTTCTTCCTCAGTAAAGGCGCCTCCGAGGGTCGGATCATGTATTCATGATCAAGTCGCTGCATGAGGAAAGGAATCCAAGCTAGCCCGGACTCGATCCAAATTACAGGAAGCTTCGGAAAGCGCTCGCAAAGCCCGTTTATGACCCAATTTGTTAGATGTAGAATATTGTAAAAGGTAAAACCAAGAGCGTGCACGGAGATAAACCGGTTGCAGCTCTTGAAGATAGGTTCACCCCAATTTGGACCAGCATGGAAAGACAGCGTGAGTCCTCGTTCCTCTATTGCGCGATAAACTTTCATATATGCGTTGTCATGGACTGGCGCGTCGCGAACAGTCGTAACCATGAAGCCGGTAACGCCTTTACGAGAACCGAATTTTTTAATTTGTCGGAGCGATTGATGAGGATCGGAGAACGGCAGGCAGAGCATTGAAAAGAGCCGACCGTCTGATTCCGGAAGGACTTTTTCAGTCAACCAACGATTATAAGCCCAGCAAAGTTCGACCTCGACTTCCTTTTGAGGGTGCAATCCTATCGCGAGCATGCCAGTTGGAAACAAACACGAATAGTCAACGCCGATCGCATCCATCCATCGCTCACCAAGCTGTATATCTCGATGCTTGCCCGGTTGCGTCTTTTCAGTGGATCGTAATGGGTAGCGCGTTATTCGTCCGCCCATGTCTTGGGAACCAAACGAGGCCGGCATTAAGCTTCGGAGATTGGTGGACGCGCTGGAAAGCACAATCTGTTTTAGTACGTCGTTTTCTATGAAGGGGAGTATCTCCCGCATATTTTCATTTTCGTAATGATGCGCATCCACGTCCACTATCAGCATGTCATCGTAATTGCGGCGCCGCGCCTGCCTGGTGGCATGAGCAAGTAGCTGCGTAGTGTTGAGTTCGTCGACTGTTATGCGCCGGCCGCGATCCGCTGTGAGTTCCATGGTTGCTTGCCTTTCAAGGTACGTTGCCCCGCAACGCGGCCGTTTCCGGGACGGGGGCGTGTCCAGCGCTTGGTCAGCTCGACCACCAGACTGAGTAGCTGTTGGGGGCGATCATCAATGGGATGTGGTAGCTGGCCTTCGGGTCAGGCATCGAAAAGCGGATAACAACCTGTTTCACAAGCTGCTTGGTCGGCGGTGGCAGAGACTGCGCCACGAAATATTGGCCGGTCCCGAAGACTAGCTCATATTCGGCTTCAAGATGTTCGTTCGAAATTTCTAAAGTCTCGGCGAGTCGGCCGCTGAGGTCAGTTTCTCGCTCAAACATCACGGTGGAAGCCCCAGACGGCTCGATCCGCAGGAGTTTGATCCGCACTCCGCCGGCGTGCGTGCCCAATACCGAATTAAGAAGGTGTGTGGTGATGACCGCCATAGAGGTTACTCAATCGATGCTTTGTCGCGCCTGCTTGTGGCCGCGAGGACGACCGGACTGATTGCGCCTTTGGCTCTAACGTTCACGCATGCCGTCTTGCCGCTTGCGAACGCGCGGTCTAGGGCAGGCGCCAGCTGCTCGCGCCGCTCAACCAGCTCTCCGTGACCACCGAGGCCTTCGAACAGCTTGTGGAAGGGAATATCCCGGAATTCTGTGGCGTAACGCTTGCCGTTGGCAAACAATCGCTCCTGCTGCTGACCAATGCTGTCGAGCCCGCCATTGTTGTCGATCACCACCACGATCGGCAGGCCTTCTTGGAACGCAGCCTCAATCGAAAGGCCACCACACAAGAAGGCGCCATCGCCGCTTATCAGCACGACCCTAGATTCGGGGTGCTGTTTCTTTGCGGCCAGCGCGAGCGGAACGCCGACGCCGAGTAGGCTGAAGGCCGCGGGGTGTAAGATGCCAGCGAGCTTCTGTCCCTTCCATCCTGCAAGGTTTACTGCGATTTCCGACCAGAAGTGCGTGTCACCTCCATCGAATACGAGAATGTCCTTTTCGCCCATCGTTGACTGAACGTCGAGGGACAGCTGCATAGGATGAATGAGTTCGCCCGTCTTTGCCGCCGCGTCCGTCTCACGCGCAAGCTCGGCAAGAGTCTGCTCAGCCCACTCACCGCGCCAGGCCCGATTGGCGTCAAACCACTCGCGCCCGAGCTGCCATCGACCCTTTGCCTTGAGGTCCATCAGTGCGTCCAGAAACGCTCCTGGATCGCTCAGCAGAAGGTGGTCTGCAGGCCGGTTTAAGTCGAGTTCTTCATCGGAGCCATTGACACAAATGAGCCGAGTGGAGCGAGGAAAAAAGGGCGGATTGCCAAAATTCAATTGGTTGTCCAGCCGACCACCGACCATGATTGCGACATCGCATTCCTCCAACGCCCGCTTTGAGGGCGGATATTGATGGATATCGGCGAGCCCCATGTAAGCTTCGCGCTCCTCGCCGAGCAGCTTCTGGTGATAGGGGATATTGAAGATCGGAATGCCAAGTGTGCGGCCGGCGGCCTCAAGCTTCACGTCGCTGCCAGACCACCATGCGCCATGTCCTCCGATCAGGATCGGACGTTGGGCTTTAGCGATCATATCCAAAATCGGTGCCAATGCGGCTGGATCGGGCCACGCACGGGGAGCTGGTCCGGCGGCGCGAATGAACGGGCGTTCCTCTCGTCCCGCATCCTCGTCGAACGAGGAGAACATGATATCGACCGGCAGACTGATGTGGACTGGGCCTGGATAGCCGCTGATCGCGATCTTCCAAGCACGATCAACGATCTCCGAAATGCGTGTGCCGTCGGTAATGCCGATGCTGGCCTTGGTGAGCGGAGCCGCAATCGCTACGTCGTCGATCTCCTTATAACCACCTGAACCTCGTCGCTTCAATGTGCTGGAGCCGGTAACAAAGATCACTGGCGAACGCTCGCCCCAGGCTTCCATCATCGCTGGGACGGCATTGGCGAAGCCCTCGGGACCGACCAGGCACACAGTCGGTTTGCGCGTGAGACGAGCGTGCGCGTCGGCGAGATGGCCGGCAATTTGCTCGTGCGGGCAATTGACGACGCGCATCTGACATTCCATGAAGCCTTCGAGTGCTGGATTGCAAAAACCGCCAGCCAGCGTGAATACGTGCTCGACGCCCTTTTCCTTGAACGCTCGTGCAAGCAGATTGCCGCCGCGGATTCGTCTCTTATCAGCCATTGTTCATCCTCCTCACCGGGCCACGATTCCTGCGGCCTTGACGATCTGCGCTTCTTTCGCGATGTCGGCTTTGACGAAGGCGTCAAAGGCCTTCGGCTCCATGAACCGCGTAACGACAGCGGACTTCAGGAGTTTTTCCTTGAGGTCAGCTTCCTGAGCGATTGTGTGGAGAGCGGCGGCCAGCCGGTCGACGATTGCCGGCGAGGTGCGCGATGGCGCAAACAGCCCGAACCACGTGTTATATTCGTATCCCGGTATAGCCGTCTCGCTCACGCTAGGCGCTTTTATCGGCTTTACCATTCCTTCGCGCGAAGTAACGGCGAGTGCCAACAGATCGCCAGACTGGATTTGCCCCAATAGAAATCCAGGCGGCGCGAATGTTGCCTGGGTACGTCCTGCGATCATGTCTGAGATGATTGAGCCAGTGTCGGTGTAGGGCACATGGACCAATTTAATGCCGGCTTGACTCGAAAAATACTCGGCAGCGAGGTGTGTTTGGCTGCCAGTGCCGGCACTCGCGAAAGTAAAGGTGTCCGGCTTAGCCTTTGCGGCGTCAATGAACTGCTTTAGCGTCGTGACGCCCATCTTCGGTGATACGATCACCGCAGACGGTGACTCGGCAACGAGAGCAATTCCGACAAAATCGGCCAGTGCTTCATAACCCGGTGTTTTGTAGACAGCCGGGGCGATTGCGTATTGCGAGTTGGTGAAGAGGAGAGTGTAGCCGTCTGGATCGGCGGATGCCACTAGTTTGGCGCCGAGCGTACCGCCTGCGCCGGGTCTATCCTCGACGAGGACCATTCTGCCGACCTGTTTCGAGAGCTCGTCCGCGAATGTGCGTGCCACCTCGTCCGTCAATGTGCCTGCAGGAAACGGGACAACAATCTTGATTGTACGGGAAGGGTAATGCACTGGCTGGGATTGAGCCCGCACTGGCGCAGTGCAAGCCAGAACGACCACGAGCATGGTCGCGACCAGCGGTACAACTCTTTTCAGTTCTTTTCTTATCATTTTTTCCTCCCTATTAACGCGACCCATTTGTCGGCACCACGAGCGCGCATTTTGTTGAACAACCGTCAGGCTGGAACCTCGCCCTTCATCGTGATCCGGTTGAGCACGCGATCAGCGTTGCCGTAGTCGTGAACCGCGTAGTGCATCGTGCAGCGATTGTCCCACATCACGACGTCGCCCTCGCGCCACATATGACGATAGATGTTGTCGGGTTGCGTGGAGTGGGCGTAGAGAAAATCAAGCAACGGCCGGCTCTCCTCCTTCGTCATGCCATCGATCTGCTGCGCTGTTTCGGGATGACCGACGTAGAGTGCCTTGCGGCCCGTCTCGGGGTGAGTTCTGACGAGAGGGTGTATGGCGGTCGGCAACTCTTTGTCGTCTTTGCCGGTCATGCGGGCGAGGCGTAAGCCGACGAACTTTACGCGGAGATCTTGGATCGTATGCTGCATGGTCGGCGAAAGCCGATCATAAGCTTCGTACTGGTTGCACCACATGGTATCGCCGCCGCGCGGTACCGTGACGGCCGCAAGGATGGAGATCTTGGGGGGAACAGCGGTATAGCAGGAGTCATAGTGCCACGCTTCAGTCGATGCGGTCTCCTTCGGGATTTTCGTAATTTTGATAATCTCAGGTGTCACGAAAAGGTCCTTCAGCAACGGGTTGCCCTGCTGAGCCGGCTCCCCCCACAGCCTGCCGAAAGCCGTCTGTTCCTCCGGCTCGATTGCTTGATCGCGGAAGACCAGTACGCAATGATCAAGAAAAGCTTTATGGAGACATTCAAAGCTTTCTATGTTGACTGGCTTCTTGAGGTCGATTCCTTCCACAGCCGCGCCGATGGACCCGGTTAACGGGGTAACGTTCAGGCTCATGGTTTCCTCCTCCGTGGCGAGTGTTTCAGTCTATGGTGATGACGATCTTTCCGAAGTGTTGATCGCGTTCCATGTAGGCGTGTGCCTCGGCGAGTTTCTCGAGCGGGAAAGTGCGTTCGATGGGCCAGCGCAGCTTGCCTGCAGCCAACGGGGTTAATAGGTCGCGTGCGCAGGCTTCTACGCAGGCCAGACGCTCTTCCTCACTGCGGGTGCGGAATGTGACACCAATCAGTTTGAGGCGCTTCAACCACAACTGAGAAATATCGAATTTGGCTGTGTTGGAGCCGAGTCTGCCAATGTTGACTAGTCGTCCCTTGACAGCGAGGCTCGCAAGATTGGCCTCGAAGACCGTACCGCCGACGCAGTCAATGATGACGTCCACACCTTTCTTGGATGTTGCGTCCATGACGGCATCGACCTGTGAGTGGCGACTCGTGTCGATCGAAAGATCGGCTCCATACGACAAGAGCTTTTCGACCTTGGAAGCTGAGCGGGTCGTTGCGATGATCGGCTTAGCGCCGAGAAGCAAAGCGATCTGTATAGCCGCGAGGCCGATGCCACTCGATGCGGCATTGACGAGGATTGCCTCTCCAGCTCGCAACTGACCGTTCGTCACAACGGCGTCGTGTGCGGTGATAAAGACGTTCGGAAACGAGGCCGCCTCGGTCCAAGACAAATTAGGCGGAACGCGCATCAACGCGCGCGGATCGGCGAGCACGTATTGTGCCTGGCCACCACGACCGTGCCCCATGACACGGTCGCCTTCGCGCCATGCGGAGACATCGCGGCCAACCGCCGCAACCTCGCCAGCAAACTCGACACCGATCGGCGATGGGCTGCCTGATAGCAAACTCTTGACCTGACCGATCTCGCCGCGGTTGAGGCCCGAGGCCCGAACTCTAATAAGCACTTGACTGGCCGAAGGTATCAGATCAGGCGCCGTCCGAACCTCGACGTGGCCGCCTTTGTCTCCAGGAATGATGAGAGCTGCTCGCATTCGTCGTCCGCGACCTCAACAGCGGCCAGTATCGGTGGGCCGTGGGGCCTTGCATCTGCCGCACCATACGCACAGCTTGGTAAGTCGTCAATAGTCCTATATAGGAGTTATTCATGAAAACGAGGTTTTGCAGTATAAAGTTCGTAATATAACTATCTCCTACATAGGTCTGGCGCGAACGAGCTAGCGCGACTGCCGGTACGACACGGGGCGGCCATGAGCGAAGATCATTCTCTAAGTGAAGTAAGCAGCGGGTCATTCCGCCGAACAAAACCTGTCGAGCAGAGGCTGCAGTTCGATTCTGTAGTTCTCGAACGTTATCTGGCCACACGCATCGAAGGGCTTCGCGGGCCACTGCAGATCGAGCAATTCGCGGGTGGGCAATCCAATCCTACTTATTTACTGACGGCGTCCGGCAGCAGCCGTTTCGTGCTCCGCCGTAAGCCACCGGGCAAGTTATTGCGTTCGGCGCACGCCGTGGAACGCGAGTTTGCGATCACGCATGCTCTCCACTCGACCGGCTTTCGTGTCGCGCGCCCGCGTCTGCTATGCGAGGATGAAAGCATAATCGGCACGTCCTTTTTCGTTAGCGATTATGTCGAGGGGCGTGTCTTCTGGGACCAATCCTTGCCGGATCTGCCAAAGGAGATGCGTACCTCCATCTGGCACGAGATGTGCCAAATCATCGCGACCCTTCATAAGACGGACTATCGGGCGGTCGGCCTCGAAACCTTCGGCAAGTCAGGCAACTACTGCGAACGTCAAATCGACCGGTGGTCGAAGCAATACCGCGCTTCGGAGACCGAGGGCATCGCGGCTATGGACAATCTCATCGAATGGCTTCCGAGGAATCTTCCGAGGCAGGCCTCCGAAAGCATTGTTCATGGCGATTTTCGTCTCGACAATTTGATCTTCCATCCCACCGAGCCCAAGGTGCTTGCCGTCCTTGACTGGGAGCTCTCGACGCTCGGAGATCCCCTCGCTGATTTTGCCTACCACTGTCTGAGCTGGCACGTGCCCCCGGCCCACTTCCGCGGCATTGCGGGACTCGACCTTGCAGCGCTCGGATTGCCGACGGAGCAAGAGCACGTGGCGCGATACTGCCGTTTGACGGAGAGGGAAGGGATCGATCCTAGTCACTGGCACTTCTACATCGCCTACAACCTGTTCCGCATCGCGGCCATCTTGCAAGGCATTATGAAACGCGTCGTGGAGGGTACCGCGGCTTCGGCGCAAGCGTTCGACGCCGGCCGACGCGCTAAACCATTGGCCGAGATAGGCTGGAAGTACGTCGAGGGCATCAGACGGGGGTGGCTGTGAATTTTGAGCACGACGAAGTGGTTGAAGAGCTCCGAACTAAGCTCCAGACGTTCATGGCAGATCAAATCTACCCTAATGAGAAGGCATGGCGGGCACACATTACAAGCGAACAGCGGTGGCAGCCGGTGCCGATCATTGAGGAGCTGAAACTTAAAGCTCAGGCAGCTGGACTGTGGAACCTCTGGCGGCCGAAGTCGCTAGGTGGCCCACTTTCCAACACCGAGTACGCGCCACTGTGCGAAATTATGGGGCGAGTGTACTGGGCGCCAGAAGTGTTCAATTGCTCTGCACCCGACACCGGCAACATGGAAACTTTGCTGCGGTACGGGACCGCTCAGCAAATTGAGACGTGGTGCCGATCGTTGCTCGAAGGCAGAATTCGCTCGGCGTTCCTAATGACTGAGCCGGACGTGGCTTCATCCGACGCGACGAACATCCAGACTAGTATCATGCGAGAGGGCGACGATTATGTTATTAACGGCCGCAAATGGTGGTCGAGCGGGGCTGGCGATCCTCGCTGCAAGATCTTCATCGTGATGGGCAAGGCAGAGCCTAGCAAGCATTCGCGCCATAGCCAACAATCGATGATCCTCGTGCCCGCCGATACCCCTGGCGTGAAGGTGTTGCGCCATCTGCCTGTTTTCGGCTTCGACGATGCACCGCACGGACACATGGAGATTGTATTAGAAAACGTACGCGTGCCTGTTTCAAATATATTGCTCGGAGATGGACGTGGATTCGAAATTGCGCAAGGCCGCCTAGGGCCTGGACGCCTCCACCATTGCATGCGGTTGATTGGTCAAGCTGAGATGGCGCTCGAAAAGATGTGCCGGCGCGCAGCGACGCGTGTTGCATTTGGCCGACCCATTGCTGACCATGGCGTCACGCGCGAGCGCATCGCAGAGGCGCGAATCATGATCGATTCAGCGCGTCTGCTGACACTCAATGCGGCGTGGAAGATGGACACGATAGGCAACAAGGCCGCTCGCAAGGAGATCGCTATGATCAAAGTGCTAGCGCCCAACGTTGCAGTCAAGGTCATCGACTGGGCAATGCAGGCGCACGGCGGCGGGGGGGTGTCCGACGACCTAGGTCTTGCCCACGCCTATGCGATGGCCCGCGCGTTGCGTATCGCCGACGGTCCCGATGAAGTGCATCGCGATCAAATTGCGAGACTGGAGCTCGGCGAGCAGATAGCACCGAACGGCAATTCGGATAAAGAAGTCAATCGAAGCATAGGGGTGATGTGACGATGACGAAGCTCGAGATGATTGCCAACAGCATCGTCTCCAATATTGAACGGGGCGTGCTGCGCGAGGGTGACCAGCTTCCTTCCGAGGAGAAGCTTGCGGAGCAGCACGGCGTGAGTTTAGGCACCGTGCAAAAGGCTTTGGCGCGTCTCGCGCAGTCTGGGATCATCTCACGCCAACACGGACGCGGCACGTTTGTCAGTGGCAGCCGCATGGCGCCCGCCGATCTTCGCTATGTACGATTTCAGGATCTCGAAGGTCGAGACCTGCCGTCTTATGTCCATGTGCGATCGGTTCGGAAGACAAAGCAGAAAGGTGCGTGGTCGGATTTTCTCGGCGGGAATGCCTTCGTTAGGGTCGAGCGTGCGGTGAGCTTTGGTGCCCGTCTCGAATTATTCAGTGAATTCTGGCTGAGAGAGGAGGAGTTTATAAGGCTCGACGGTGTCTCTCACCGTTCGTTCGAGAGGAGCGTGCGCTCTCTCCTTCACAAGGAGCTATCACTACCCACACTGCGGGTCGATCAATGGGTTCGGTTCGCGCCTTTGCCGGCGAATGCAGCTCGCGTACTTGGGCTTAAGGTCGGCCAGCCGGGATTTGTGATGGAGCTTTGCGGCTATACACTTCGCGATCAGCCACTATCCTACCAAGCTCTCTATTCCGGGCCGTTTTCCGAGCGGTTTGTTGTTGTGCGCTAATCATCGGACGTCACGCCATGAGCACACCAGTTCAACAACTCTTCAAACTCGATGGCAAGGTCGCGCTTATTACTGGCGGGTCGCGCGGGTTGGGACTGCAGATCGCAGAGGCGCTGGGCGAGGCTCAAGCCCGAGTGTTCATTACCGCGCGTAAGAGTGTGGACTTAGAAGCTGCTGCAGTCCAGCTTCGGGCGAAAGATATCGCCGTGGAATGGATTGCCGCTGACGTCAGCGACGCCGACCAAGCGCGAGAGGCCATTGATACGGCGATGGCTCGCTTCGGTGCCATCGACATCCTCGTAAACAACGCCGGAGCTACTTGGAGTGCTCCGGCGGAGGACCATCCATTGGAGGCTTGGGACAAGGTCATGAGCCTCAACACGCGGAGCGTTTTCGTCATCAGCCAGGCCGTCGCCCGAGCGAGCATGATCCCGCGCCGTAGTGGCCGCATCATCAACGTTGCCTCGATCGCTGGGCTTGGAGGAAACCCGCCGGAAATGACGACCATTTCCTACAACACCAGCAAAGGCGCGGTCGTCAACTTCACGCGTGCGCTCGCCGCGGAGTGGGGCAAATACGGAATCACTGTCAACGCGCTGTCGCCAGGTTTTTTTCCGAGCAAGATGTCGAAGGGGTTGCTGAGCAAGTGGGGCGTGGACGCGGTGACGAGCCACGCGCCGCTCAAACGGCTCGGGGATGACGACGATCTAAAAGGCGCGGCATTGCTATTCGCGTCAGCCGCCGGCAAGCACATCACCGGCCAGATCCTGGCGGTTGACGGCGGGGTCACTTGCGTCGTTGGCGGATAGCGCGCTGCGAAAAGAACGTCACATAGCGGATTGGAGTGGATATCGCCGTGTGCCTTGAGACGGCTCATATGCGGTAAATCAGATCCGAGACCAGTTCGAATCCTGACACCCTGGCAGTCAGTTCACCCGAGAGGTGCATGTGGTGTTTCTGTCATCTGAGCCGCGAAAAGTCTCCGGTCGCGATTCGTTCCGAAATCGGGGGAGATTCCAGCCACATTTCAAAGGCCGATTTTAATTCCGACATTTGGCGGTTCGAATCCTCTCGGGGCAGCCAGCCAGTCCCGTCTCCCCGGGCCGTTTCCGTTTCTCCAAAAAACTTGCGACGCTTCCGGGTGTTAGCGAGCGGTCGGCATGTCTCCAGCCGGGATTGGGCGCCGCTTTAGCGCTGTTATTCCCTAATTCCAGCCGCGAGTCTCCGATCCGGAATTTTCAATATCCGATTTGTTTCGCGGAGACTTGGTTCGGATGTGCGGAGACCGGTTCGCATGTCCGTTTTTACGATGACTGATCCGGCGTGGCCGAAGTGGAAGGAGGTGCTGGCCGTAACGCTCGCCCGCCGCGCGTGTGTCGCTCTCGGAATTCGTCGGGCGTGAAAAGAACAGTTTCGAGGGCAACTTCGATGTCGCGTTGATATTTGCCGAACTCGAACTGATCGGCGCGAAAGTTTTCATAATCCGTGTTGTCGGGGTTTCGGGGGCCGGGGATGTGTTTCAGTTCGAGGACGGCTGCAAGCACGATGCGATACAGCGGTGCTGCATATAAACTAATGGGACGCTTCGCTGGTTCAGGCACCAGCCGGTCTTCCGGAATTGGATTCCCGTGAAGAGTATCATTGCGAAGGCGCGTTATCTCGCCATAGAGCCACAGTGGCAACGCGCGAAGAGTTCCATCGCCGTCTCCGAAACATCGATATTCCTTGGTTTTGCACGGCGTGTAATTCCACGTGACCTGTTCCAGCAACTCGTAGATTTCGCGGTAGGCTTGATTGCGAGAAGGCCGCAGGATTTCAAAGGCGCTGGCCCATAGCGCTACGGCGCGCAACGTGTCGTAACTGTTAGCATCGGCGCCGGCGGGAAGTTTTGCTGCCGCGTTGGCCATATTAAGCGAACGGAAGATTCTTTCGGCTGCTGGATCGGGTGTCGGCGTTGCAAAACATCGCTGCCATCGCCGCAGCAACTCGTCGCGCATCGGAAAGTCTATGTCCCGTGGCTCCAGGTGGTGGATAGGCAAGGCGGCTATTGATTGTGGCCTGAGCCTTTGCACATCGTGTATCCCAAACATTGCCGGAGTGCGCGTTATGAGATGTTCATCGTTTCGGTCCGTCATCCACGGATAGACCGAGAACGTATCGGAGTAGTGTGCGCCACCGTGGCGGTCGAACCGCAGAGACTGCGCCCACGCCATCGGCACAACGGAAAGCGCAATCGCGTCGCGAAATCCCGAGATAGCCGTGACTGAACGGTATGTGTCGGGCATATCGCTGCGCCAGATAATGACGGGCGGTTCGATCTGATCGCCAAACTCGGTTCGGAATGCAGCCAGCAGGCTATTTAGGTTGCGATTGGCGCGAGCCATCGTGGCCAGTCGCTCGTCGTTCCATGGAACGAGCGCGAAGCCATCTACTTCGATTGGCTCGCGGATATGGACGTTCGGCAGAGCGAACATCGGCTTCCATTGCGGCGCTTGGCTTTCCGGCATGCCAGTCATTTAAGATCAGATGTAGAATTTGAACGGTAGCTTCGGTTCGCCCGTCTGCGGTGCGGCGAGCATGACTTCACCGACCGCATCGGCAAAACGGATGGTCACGGGCAAGCGGTCATTATGCAGACAGGAATTGAAATTGATTTTGGTTAGGCCCATCACGTCCGAGAGAACCTGATCAAGCGGGCATTCCCCGCGTTGAACCCGCACATGCAAGGGATTTGGCGTTTCAGGACCGATATAGGTGTCGAGGCGCGGCACATAGCCCGAGGTCCACAAGAAGGCCTCGTTATCTTCGAGCAGAAGCGCAGTGCCGCGCATGACCGGATATTTTCCGGGCCGGAAAAGCTTGAGGCTATCTCGAGCATCGGCGATCTGAATACCAACGACGCTGGTTTCGGGCGGCGCGCCTGAGGTGAAGCCTTGCCATTCTTCCTCATGAAAAGAGGATTTGGCATGCAGGAAAAGTTGCTTCGGCGGTTGGCCGTCGTGATTGCCCCGATACTCGCGGATCACGACTTCCACCAAGGCTTTGGCGGCGGGCGCATCAAGATGAAATTGCTTCGTGTCCGCTTGATACCATGGGCCAAGCGCCCCCCGGAAAACGACGCCCTCCCCGGTTGAGAGAAACATCTGCGCTGCGCAGCACGCAAAGCCATCATCACCCGCTGCATCACGCCGCTTGTAAGCGAGGCCTACATAGCAAACGCCAGGACGCACCTCGGCGAGTTGCCACGGCCTGCCGCCGTCTTTGTAATAAGCCCCTGTTGTGAGCTTCCACGCCACAGTCGCAGGGTCTTCGAGACGGCGCTTGGGTTGGCCGCGGTTATTCAGAAAATCATTGGGTGCGAGCGTTGTTTCGCGCACGATCTGCGTGACGATCTTGTGTTCGAGAAGTCGCGCCTTCAGTTGTCGGCGGAAATGCGTGGCGTAGCGATAAACATCCGCCTCGGCTTCCTCGGCCTGAAACATCGGCAAGGTCGGCTCAGCCTCCAGCTTCCGCGCGCGCTCCTTGGTCATGCGCACCATGCCTTGGATTTTTTCGCGAGCGGCTACCCGCGCTTGAGGTCGTCCAAGCTCATAGACCTCTTCCGGTATGACCACGAACCAGAAATTCGGGGGATCTTCCAAGCGTGACACGGCGGCGATCAGAGGCTCGACGTAAAGATCGACGGCCTTCTTAATCGCTTCGTTGCGGTTTCCGATGTGAAGGGCGGCGGAGAGCGCGGCGGCATCAATATTCGTGATTTTGGCATGCGGCTTGGCGCTCCAGCCCGAATTGTACGCCTGAGCGAAGCCGGGAAAAACGACGTGCTGTGGCTCGATTGCGCGGGCGCGCGGCCTTGGTGGCGGCACGTTGATCAAGACGCCAACGCCTTCGGCCCAGCGCTCCAATCGCGCCACACCAGCCGGTGTTCCGATTGCGCCGTACTTCACCTGTGAACGCCCCTCATCCACAGGGCCATAGAGAAAGAGGCCGTCGCGCGGATAAGCAAGCTTTTGGCTGTAGCGAAACTCCAGCAACGGCTCCGGGATATGAATGAGGTCAAACTTGCTCATCACTCGCCCTCATCGTCTGGCTCGCCATCCGGCCTGTCGGATTCATCGATGCCAGCGTCGCCGTCGCTTTCGTCTTCGCCTTCTTCACTTGACGTGGCGTCGTCAGGTGACTCGATGCCGAAACCGGCTTTGAAGGGCATCGACGGCAAGCGCAGACGCATGTTTTCGTCTTCGCCGAAGGGAACATCGACAAATTCAGCGCCGCCGCTAATCCAGTGCCAGAACGTGAGCAAAAGATCGCGCCATTTATCGTTGCGCCATGCTTTGCAGAATGATCGGCGAAGGCGATGCAGGCGTGCCGCATCGCCATAGATGTCGCGACCATTCGACGTGAAGATCACGCGTGCAGCGACGCGGATGTGCCGGAAGGGCGCGCTTCGAGCTGTACAAACAACGCCGTAGTGCCAATAGAAGCTGCGCTTGTCAGAATGGCCGATAATCTGCCGTCGCCCCGCCGGTATGCCAGGCCATGCAAAGCTGATCATGCTTTTCAACGGTTCACTCAGCGGCGGCCACCATGCGTTGTGGCCATTCGCGATTTCGAAAGGGAGCAGCGATTTCGAGTCAAAGAAATTATCTATCGCGCGCCGCGCCATGTCGGCAAATTTGCGCCGCGCGTCGCCTGCCCGAAGGCCTTGGTCTGGCCAGCCATTGTCAAGGAAATCGCCAGTAGGCATTTCGGCGATGTGATCCACGGGAAGGTCGGGCCCAAAGTAATCCTGTAGTTCGTGCTGCTGGGCGAACGAAAGAAAACCACGCTTATGCGCCGCGAGGGGAATGGTCGCGTCGTTCTTGGCCTTCTCGGCCGCGCCAATCACGATCCCGCTTTTGAAATCATAGAAATGCACCACGGGCGGCAGCGCTTCGATAGCGAGCCAGTTTGAAATAAGCGTCTCCGGTCCCGGCCCGACCGCGCGCGCGTCTTTGAGCTGAAGGCCGCGCCAGAAATCCGCGTTGTTCGGAGTAACCGGCGGAACGATGGCCTTTTCGGGTTGCAACAGGTCCAAGAGTTCGGAGAGCCCTTGCTGCCACCCTTTGGAGAAATCAATCCACTGCGCATGCGCGATACCGAGCGGCGCATCGAAGGCCTCAAGCCTCAATGGTACGATGAAATCGTTGTCGCCGATTTTCTTGCCGGTTTCCGAAGCGATCCGTATTTCATTCCGAACGCCTTGCTTATCGACGGCGACGGGAGTCGCGGCCAGCAAGAACTTTCCGGCCTTGTTCCGAATGGCGTCTTCAAGGATTCATTCCCAATCGTTGCCGCCCTTCAGCCGCATCACGTCGGCAAACACCTCAAAGCCAAGCACGCTCAGCTTCGCGCCAAGCCAGAGCGTGAAGGCGTTGCTCTCTGGCGTCGCGTGACTGATGAAAAGCGCTGTTCTTGGCGCGGGTGGCATCGCTGCGAATCTCTTCGGGGTGATTCCCGGTAAGTCTGCGTGGTGGCGTTGCGCCATGCAACGGTGGCACTTTGTCTGGTCCTCGCGCAAAACGCGCGAAAGCCAAAATTAACGGTAATTCAAGCGCTTACGCTTCGCCGAAAAACTCCGTCCTACCAGGATTTCTAAGAAATGCGTGTGAAGAGAATGCGTATAACTTCAGATTATGAAAGGGTCGCGCACGCAGTGTTCCATAATGGACGTTACGCGTGCGCTCCATTACGTGAGCGGTTGATAACCCGGAATTATGGGCCGAAAGTATTGGGACGCAGCATGCACTGATTAAGATTGAACAACAACAGACGTTATACCCTGTATCGGCTCTTGAACTTCAAATCCCTGCATATAGTCAGCCTGGAAAGCCGGCGGGCGCCGATGATTTTACCGCGGCGACCTTTGGATCCGCCGCCGGGTCCCAGAGCTGCGCGATGAAGCGACTGCCCGTGACGCCGTTCGATTCCTCACTCATCAGCCATACGATCGGTGCCCGCATCGCCTCCGGCTGAACAAGCTGCGAGCGGTCCGGGATCTCTCCTTGCGGAATCATCCGCGTATTGGCGGCGCCTCCGGGCAAAAGGGCATTGACCGTTACGCCCAATCCTTCAAGGTCCTTGGCCCATATCACTGTAGCTGCCTCGAGCGCCGCTTTGCTCGGCCCATAGGGCGAAAAGCCTTGCGCCTGCATGGTCCGAAAGCTGGTGACCAGATTGACGATACGGCCGCGGCCGTTCGCCACCAGCCGTGGCGCGATCCAGCGCGCCATGGTGAAAGGCCCATTCACGTTGGTATGAATAACGTCGCGCCATAGCGCCGGCGGCGCCTCGTAGAATCTCTTGCGCGGTCCGACCTGGACCGGGCCGAAATCCTGCATGCCGCGCGCTGCATTATTGACGAGCCCGTAAATCGGGCCGAAACGCTCTTCCACTTCGTCGGCGGCGCGCCTCACCTGATCGTCGACCGTCGCGTCGGCGATGACGACGCAGATGCGATCGCGCGCACCGACCGACTCGGCTGCGGCGACGACCGATTGCGCCTCAGCGGCGCTCGCCGGCAGATCGAGCACGGCAACGTTGGCGCCGGCTTCGGCCAGCGCGAGCGCCATGGCGCGGCCGAGCCCCCGTGCTGCCCCGGTTACGATTACCGTTTTTCCATCGAGCCGTGTCGGCATGGTCGCGATCATCTCCGTTCGGCGGCTGGCGCAATATGCGAGCCATGCACGCCCATGTACCAGGTCGCCAGTTCCTCACGATTAGTGATCCATACGTCGTGAAGCGATTTGGCGTAACTGAGAAATTCGCGCAGTGCGCCGATGCGATGGGCCTGGCCGATGACATGCGGGTGCAGGCCGAAATTCATCAGCCGTCCGCTCTCGGCGCCCTCTTCGTAGAGCTGGTCGAGGCAGGCTTTGAGCATATCCACACCATCGCGCGTCGAGGCGCTACCGCGCGCGAACATGTTGAAGTCGTTGACGTCGTTCGAATAGGGAATGCAGACGATCGGTCCATTCGTGGTTTCGATCATGTAAGGCTGGTCGTCGTTGAGATAATCGCAATAGGCGATCAGCCCGAATTCCTTCAGATAAGCCGGTGTGCGGCGCGTACCGCGAATGGCGGACGAGAGCCACGCCCTGGCCGGCCGACCGAGCGCCGACTGATAGGCATCTAGCGTTCGTTTGATGATCGCGCGTTCGCCATCGGGATCGTGTGCATGGTAGGTCAACAAAGCGTTTTGGGCCCAATTGTGCGGCACGATCTCCCAGCCGCGCTCATTCACGGCATCGATAATGCGCCGGCGCTCGACGATGGTCAGACCGTTGGTAGTGCACGACGGTTTCACGCCGGCGCGGTCGAACGCCTCGATCACGCGCCACACGCCGACCCGTTGTCCGTATTCGCGCCATGTCCAATTCGCGGTGTCCCAGGTGTCGCCGGGCAGGGCGTGGGGAATGGTGGTGGGGCCGCCGGCGAACAGCGGTTCCTTTTGTCCCGGCCGCATGTCCTCCCAATATTCGAGATTGATGGTGACGATCAGCGCCACCCGGGCGCCGTTGGGAAAGCGGAGCGGGGCGCGATCGACGATAGGAACAAACGGATAATGGGAAGTGACGGTGTCGTTCATGGCGCGGCCTCGTTGGAAATCCGTTCGAACGAACGGGACGCCTCGCGCCGGCGCAGCCGCCATTCGGTGAGGCGGCGCTGCAGGTCCGGCGCATCGGCGACGGCGACGGCAAGGAGGATGAAGCCCGTTGCGATGTCGTGCACATGCGACGACGCGCCGGCGGCGTTCAGCCCTGAGCGCAGGACGCACAAGATCAGGACGCCCGCGGCAATGCCCAGCGGCCGGCCGCGTCCGCCGACGAGCGAGACGCCGCCGATGATCGCGCCGGCGGCGGCGGGAGGCAAAACGTCGGACAGCGCGGACGGCGAGGCCGCGGCAAGTCCATAGCTCAGCATCGCGCCGCTGAGCGCGCAGAGCACGCCGGACGCTGCGAATACGCCGATAATGATCGCCTTGGTATTGACGCCGGCAACCGTGCTGGCGCGACGGTCGCCGCCGGTGGCGAGGATGTCACGGCCGATCCGGGTATAGGCCATCACCAGGGCCAGCAGCAGAAAGACGCCGACCACGATGGTGCTGCGCACCGACAGCACGCCGGCGATCGGCGCGTTCAGCGCAAGCGCCAGCGACATGTGGGGATAACTGATCGATTGATTACCGGTCAGCACGTAGCTGGCGCCTTGATAGGTCAATAGCCCGCCCACCGTCACCGCGACGGAGTTGAGATTCAGATAGGTCATGATCAGGCCTTGAATCACGCCGCCGGCAAGACCGACCGCCAATGCCGCCGCGATTCCGAGCCACGGATTATCGACGCCAGCCAATACCGCGACGGCGCCGGCGAGCGTCACCATCCCCGCCGTGGAAATGTCGAATTCCCGCACTAGGAGCGACAGACCGAGCCCGAGGGACACCAGCCCATAGGTGGCGAAAAGCTGCATGACGCTGAACGCGGTGGCGGTGCTGAGAAAATAGCCGCGGCCGCGATCCACCAGCGCAACGGCGACGACCACGAGGGCCAGCAATGTATAGGGCCGCATGTCGCGATGAAACGCGGCGGCAAGCGCTGCCGTCATCGGCGGCCTCCCGAGGCTTGCAGCATGACGACGCCGAGCACGACCAGGCCGGTGAAGAAGTATTGCCACTCTTCGCTGAAGCCGCGCAGGCGGACGGTCATCTCGATGGCCGCCAGCACGGTGACGCCGACGCAGCTACGCCACACCGAGCCGGCGCCGCCGGCGATCGCATTGCCGCCGACAAGGACCGCGGCGATGGCGCGATATTCGTAGCCGGTGCCGATATCCATATCGCCCGAGCCGTAGCGGGCGGACAGGAGAATTCCGGCAAGGGCGGTGGCGACGCCGGCAATGGCATAAGCCCAGGTCACGGCGGCCGGCGTATTCAGTCCGGCGGTTTCGGACGCGCGCCGATTGCTGCCGGTCATGACGACTTCGCGGCCAAGCCGCGTCGTCGAGAGGATTAACTGGCCGATCACCGCGGCCGCGAGAAAGATCAGCGTCTCGACGGGTATTCCCAAGGGCCGCGACCGCAACAGTGCAAAGCCTTCGCCGCCCGGATAGACGCGCTGGCCGCCGGTGAACACATCTGCAAAACCGAGGATGCAGGCAAGCGCCGCAATGCTCACCAGGATTGGATTGGCGCGGAAGAAGCCGACGAGTGCACCTTGAATTGCGGTCAGCGCGCCAGCGAACACCAGCGCTATAACGGCGGCAAACACCACTCCGGTTCCGAGGCTCGTCATGAACACGACCGATGCCGCCGAAACCGTGGCGCCAAGCGCGAGCGACATGATATTGCCGCTCAGAGTGATGAACGTCATCCCGATGGCAACGCAGCCGACGAAGGAGATCGATGTCAGCATCGAGAAAATGCTGAGCCGCGACAGAAATCCCGGCGTCGCCAGCGCCCAGGCCAGGATGGCCGTCGCCCCGCACAGACGGATCGCCGTCGTGAGATGGATACGGCGCAGCACGGCGCGAGCGCCAATCCGCTCGCTCGCCTCGCCCGGCGCGTTATCGCTGACGGTCGTCATGCTGCAGGACGATTGTGGGTAATATCGGAAAGGATGCGGTGCATCGTGGCCGCCCCGCGGCCATAGGAGCCGACGTGACGGCCGCGATAAAGCGTCACGACCCGATCACCCATGCCGAGGACTTCTTCCAAATCCGATGAAGCTATGACCACGCACCATCCGCGATCGCAGAAACGCCGGACCAGCCGGTAGATCTCCGCGCGGGCGCCGACGTCGACGCCGCGCGTGGGCTCGTTGAGTAGCAGTACGCCGGGCGGCCCATCGTGGATCAATCGACCGAAGGCAAGCTTCTGCTGGTTGCCGCCGGACAGCTCGTTGGCGATCGAGCTGAGCCTGCGGACATCGACGCCGGCGAGCCGCGCCAAATCGCGGGCATGGCGCCGCATGGCGTGGAGCGCCAGAAAGCCGGCATAGGTGAAGCGGCGTAATTGGCAGGCCAGCAGGTT
>Ga0182024_10009120_pt1 | contig 20632 bp, 15 predicted proteins | sample P32metaG_FD_120480 | JGI IMG/M metagenome (GOLD analysis project Ga0182024, IMG submission 120480) | Permafrost microbial communities from Stordalen Mire, Sweden - P3-2 metaG (Illumina Assembly) | ecosystem: Environmental > Terrestrial > Soil > Wetlands > Permafrost | place: Sweden: Stordalen... | reverse complement strand
CGGAGAAGGCGGGCTACGCGCATTTCATGCTGAAGGAAATCCACGAGCAGCCGTGGGCGGTCCGCGAGACCGTTCTCGGCCGAACCTCGGCGGAGTCGGGCCGGGTGTTCCTCGAAGAGATGCATCTTGACGCCGCCGCGCTCGCGGGCATCGATCGCGTCCTGATCCTGGGCTGCGGCACGTCCTGGCATGCCGGTCTGGTCGGCAAGTTCCTGATTGAGGAGGTCGCCAGGATTCCCGTCGACGTGGACTACGGCTCGGAGTACCGATATCGGCAGCCGCTCGTCGACGGCCGGACGCTTGCGATCGCCATCACACAGTCCGGCGAGACCGCCGACACGTTGGGGGCCCTGCGCGAGGCCAAGCGGCACGGTGCCCGCACGCTCGCCATCTGCAACGTCGTCGGCAGCATGGCCACGCGGGAATCCGACGGCACGGTCTACACGCATGCCGGGCCGGAAATCGGCGTCGCGTCCACGAAGGCGTTCACGACGCAGCTCGTCGCGCTCGCGCTCGTGGCGGTGCACCTCGGCCAGGTTCGCGGGGCGCTCGCCCCCGGCGAGGCCGCCAAACTGATCGATGGACTGGACCGGCTGCCGGTCGGCCTCGAGGGCGTCCTCGCCCTCGATCCGGCTATCGCGGCGCTCGCTCGCCGTGTGCATCGGCACGACGGGTTTCTCTATCTTGGCCGCGGCATCAACTATCCGATTGCGCTCGAGGGCGCGCTCAAACTCAAGGAGATTTCCTACATTCACGCGGAGGGCTACCCGGCGGGCGAGATGAAGCACGGGCCGATCGCCCTCATCGATGAGGACCTGCCGGTCGTCGCGATCGCGCCGGGCGATCGCGTGTTCGAGAAGATGGTGAGCAATATCCAAGAGGCCCGGGCTCGCGGGGGTCGGATCATCGTCGTCACGAACGAGGCGCAGGTGCAGGCGCTCACCCCGGTGCTCGATCTGTCGGCAGGGCCCAGCGGCTCACACGATGCCCTGATTGCCGTGCCGGATGCCGATCCCCGGCTCCTGCCCATCTTCCTCGTCGTGCCGTTGCAACTGCTCGCGTACCACATCGCCGTCCAGCGCGGGTGCGACGTTGACCAACCGCGCAATCTCGCGAAAAGCGTGACGGTGGAGTAGCGGGCCGTGTGCTGTGGCTGACTATCTCGATTCGCTGAATCCTGCGCAGCGTGACGCGGTCCTCGCCACGGACGGACCGCTGTTGATCTTGGCCGGCGCGGGCTCGGGCAAGACCCGGGTCATCACGACGCGCATGGCGCGCATCATCGGCCAGCGGCTGGCCGAGCCGCGCGAGGTCGTGGCGGTGACGTTCACGAACAAGGCGGCCGAAGAAATGCGGTCGCGCGTGGAGCGCCTCCTCGGCGAGGATTGCCACGCCATCTGGCTCTCGACGTTCCACTCCCTGTGCGCGCGCCTGCTCCGCCGGGAGGCTCCGGCGATCGGCCTGTCGCGGAACTTCGTGATTTACGACTCGTCGGATCAACTGGCAGTCGTCAAGCAGGGGATCAAGGCCCTGTGCATCGACGACAAGCTCCTGCCGCCGCGAGTCGCGCTCTCGCGGATCAGCCAAGCGAAGAACCGGATGGAGTCGCCGGCCGACCTTGAGACGGCGGCCTGGAGCCTGCGCGACGAGCACATCTCGAAACTCTACGCGTACTACCGGCGCGTCCTGGGTGAGGCCGGGGCGCTCGACTTCGACGACCTGCTCTTGCGGACCGTCGAACTCGTCGAGACGAGCGAGCGCGTGCGCGCCTTCTACGCGGAGCGTTTTCGGTACGTCCTGGTGGACGAGTACCAGGACACGAACCGGCCGCAGTACCTGCTGATCCGCCGGCTCGCCGAGCACCACCGTAACCTGTGCGTCGTCGGCGATCCCGACCAGTCGATCTACCGCTGGCGCGGCGCCGACCTGCGCAACATCCTCGACTTCGAGCGCGATTTCCCGGACGCCCGCGTCGTGCGGCTCGAACAGAACTACCGATCCACGCAGATCATTCTCGACGCGGCGTCGGCCGTGATCCGCCGCAACCGGAACCGCCAGGACAAGCGGCTGTGGACCGATCGCGCCGGCGGCGATCGCATCCTGTCCGTCCGGGCCGGCGACGAGATCGAGGAAGCCGATTTCATCACGCGGGCGATTCGCGAGGCTCGCGCTGTCGACGGCCAGACGACACTCGCCGTGCTCTATGGCACTAACGCGCAGTCGCGCGCCATTGAGGATGCGCTCATGCGCGAGGGCATCGCCTACCGCATCATCGGCGGCGTCCGCTTCTACGAGCGGAAGGAAATCAAGGACGCGCTGGCGTACCTGCGTCTGGTCATCAACCCGCACGACGACGTGAGCTTCAGGCGCGTGGTGAACGTGCCGCCGCGGGGCGTCGGCAAGGCTGTGATCGACGCCGTCGCGGCGGTCGATCCGGACGCCGAGTCCGGTGACTTCCCGCTGCTCGCGGCCGGTTTGCAGGCGGTCGCCATGCAGCGCTCGCTGTGGGCCCGGCTCCTCTTCGTCGTGGGGAAGCGCGGCTTGGCGCCCCGGGCTCTCTCGGCGCTCGGCGCCTTTCGCGATCTCATCGCCGGCCTGGCAGCGGACACGGCCGGTGCGAGCGTGTCGAGCGTTGTGAGCCTCGCGCTTGAGCGGTCGGGCTACCTGCGCGACCTGGGCGACGCTCACTCCGAGGACGCGGAGGGACGGCTCGAGAATCTCCGGGAGCTCGTGTCAGCCGCGCGCGAGTACGAATCGCGTGATCCGGAAGCCTCGCTCGGTGGATTCGTCGATCGCCTGTCGCTCCTGTCCGAGGCGGACGAAGTCGAGGGATCGGCCGAGGCGCGCGTGTGGCTCATGACGATGCACGCGGCCAAGGGACTGGAGTTTCCGCTCGTCATCGTCGCCGGTATGGAGGAGGGCCTCTTTCCCCACGCACGGTCTACAGTCGACGATGACGACATCGAGGAGGAACGCCGCATTTTCTACGTGTGCATCACGCGCGCGGAGCAGCGGCTCATCCTGACCGGCGCGGCCAGACGCCGGGTGTTCGGCGAGTACCAATCGACCGAGCCGTCGCGGTTCCTGGCTGAGATTCCCGAGGCGTTGGTGCAGCGGGTCGAGGCGGCGCCGCGAGGGACGCCGTCGGCTGAGACGCGCAATCCGTACGCCCGGCGCGGCGCGGGCCGGGCGCGCGTAAGCGACGGCGGGACCTACGCGTATGAAGACGAAGATCAGTCAGCCGGGGACATCCGGCTCGGCGTTCGCGTACGTCACGAACAATTCGGCGTGGGGACGGTCGTCGGCCTCGAGGAACACGGCGATGACTACAAGGTCACCGTGCGCTTCGCGTCGGTCGGGACCAAGAAGCTCCTGGCCAGCTACGCGAAGCTGCAGAAGGCGTAAGGCGGGCCTAGATTTCGCTCGCCGGGCCCGTCCCCGCGTCACCGTTGTCGTCGGGCTCGCTCAGTGCGGCGACGGAGACGAGCCGGTCGCCTTCGGCGAGATCCATCAGGCGCACGCCCTGGGTGTCGCGGCCGATGGGGCGCAGGTCGCGAGCCTTCATGCGGATAATCTGGCCCTGCTCGGTGACGAGCAGCAACTCGTCCTGGTCGGTCAGGGAGGCCATCCCGACGACCGCGCCGTTTCTATCGGACGTCTGGACGTTCTTGAGGCCGATGCCGCCGCGTGTCTGGCGGCGGTACTCGGCCAGCTCGGTCCGCTTGCCGTAGCCATTTTCGCAGGCGGTCAGCAACGTATCGGTTTCACCCACGACCTGCATCGCGACCACTTCGTCGCCGTCGCGCAACTGGATCCCGCGCACGCCATAGGCGCTGCGGCCCATCGGCCGCGCGTCTTCCTCCGAGAACCGGATGGCCATGCCGTTTCGGGTGCCGATCACGAGGTCGTGCGTGCCATCCGTCTCGGCCACGGCGATCAGCCGGTCGTCGTCGTCAATCTGAATGGCGATGATGCCGGCCGCGCGTGGATTCGAGAACGCGCTCAGGTCGGTCTTCTTGATCGTGCCTTTCCGCGTGCCCATGACGATGAACCGTTGGTTGTCGGCCTCGGGGAAGGCCTGCACGCGGAGCAGGGCGGCCATCTTCTCGCCCTCGGCCATATTGACGAGGTTCGCAATGGACTTGCCCTTGCTGCTGCGGCCGACTTCTGGCACGTCATAGACGCGCAGCCAGTAGCACCGGCCGCGGTCCGAGAAACTCAGGATGTAGGCGTGGGTGTTCGCGACGAAGAGGTGTCGCACGACGTCCTCTTCGCGCGTCGACATGCCGATGAGGCCCTTGCCCCCGCGTCGCTGCTTCCGGTACGACTCGAGTGCCGTGCGTTTGATGTAGCCCGTGTGGGTCGCCGTGATGACGACCTCCTCGTCGGCGATGAGATCCTCGACGCGGAAATCGCCGGTCTCTTCGGTGAACTCGGTGCGGCGCGCGTCGCCGTATTTCGATCGGATCGCCCGCAGCTCCTCGAGCACGATGGCCATGAGCAGCTCGTCGCTCGACAGGATCGCGCGCAACCGCTCGATCACCTTCACCAGTTCGGCCAGTTCGTCGATGATTTTCTGTCGTTCGAGGCCGGTCAGGCGCTGCAACTGCATGTCGAGAATCGCCTGCGCCTGCAGGGTCGACAATCCGAAGGTACCGACGAGCCCGATCCGGGCCTCGACGGGGTTCTTCGAGCCGCGGATCAGCTTGATGACCTCGTCGAGGTGATCTAGCGCAATCCTCAGGCCGTCGAGGATGTGCGCCCGTGCCACCGCTTTGCGCAGCTCGAACTCGGTCCGGCGCCGCACAACCTCCCGGCGAAACTCGATGAAATGCTCGACGATCTCGAGCAAACTCAGCACGCGCGGTCGGCCGGCCACGATGGCCAGCAGCGTGATGCCATAACTCGTCTGCAGCTTCGTGTGCTTATAGAGGTTGTTCAGCACGACGTCGGGCAGCTCGCCGCGCCGCAGCTCGATGACGATCCGCATGCCTTCGCGGCTCGACTCGTCGCGGATATCGGAGATGCCCTCGATCTTCTTGTCGTTGACGAGCGCCGCGATTTCTTCGACCAGGCTCTTCTTGTTGACCTGATACGGAATTTCGGTGATGACGATCGACACGCGCTCGCCCTTCTTGTGTTCCTCGAAGGCGGCTTTCCCGCGGACCACGATGCCGCCCCGTCCCTCCCGGTACGCCTTCAGGATGCCGGCGCGACCGACGATGGTGCCGCCGGAAGGGAAGTCTGGTCCAGGGATGCACTGGAGGAGCGTGCGATGTTTTTCGTCGGCCGGCGCCGTGCGTTTCTCGATCACCGCGATCACGCCGTCGATGACCTCCTGCATGTTGTGCGGCGGGATGCTCGTGGCCATGCCCACTGCGATGCCGGTCGATCCGTTGACGAGCAGGTTTGGAAACGGCGTCGGGAGTACCGTTGGCTCTTCCGTGGTCTCGTCGAAATTGGGCCGGAAGTCGACGGTATCCCGGTCGAGATCCGCCATCATGGCCTCGGCCAGCGACGGTAGCCGCGCCTCGGTGTACCGATACGCGGCCGGCGGGTCGCCGTCAACGGATCCGAAATTCCCCTGGCCGTCGACCAGGGTGTACCGCATGTTGAAGTCCTGCGCGAGCCGGACGAGGGTGTCGTAGGCGGGCGCGTCGCCGTGCGGATGGTAGTTCCCGATGACCTCGCCGACGATCTTCGCGCACTTGCGGTACGACCGGTTCGACGCCAGGCCCATCTGGCGCATCGCGAACAGCACGCGACGGTTCGCGGGCTTCAGGCCGTCCCGGACATCCGGCAGCGCCCGCCCGATGATCACGCTCATGGCGTAGTCCATGTACGAGCGCTTCATCTCGTCTTCGATGTTGACGGGAATGAGAGAAGAGGGCGGTTGGTCCATATACGACAACAGTCAAGGGCGCGTATTGACGATTGAAGGCCACCGACAGCCGCGTGCGCTGGTCCGTGCGCTCCGATCTTCAATCGATCAATTCGTCAATCGCTCAATCTTCAGTCAATCGTCAATGATCAAGATCGTCAGTCTTCACTGTGATTATCTAAATATCTAAGTTCTTCACATCCAGCGCATTATCTTCGATGAACTTGCGGCGGGGCTCGACCTGGTCGCCCATCAGGGTCGTGAACATCTGGTCGGCCTCGGTGTGGTCTTCGGCGCGGACCGCGAGCAGCGTCCGTTTCGCCGGGTCCATCGTCGTTTCCCAGAGCGTCTCAGGGTTCATCTCGCCCAACCCTTTGTAGCGATTCACCGTGAGACCGCGGCGTCCGGCGGCGACGAAGTACTCCACGAGCTCATCGAGGGACTCGACGCGCTGGTCGGCGTCGGGCTTTGCGGACTTGACCTTCGCGTCGATCGCAACGTCCGGCGGCACTGGTGGCGCTGTTGCGTCGTCTTCCGGCTCGTTTGGCTCGGGCTCGACGACGCCGGTCGTGCGAATCGTGACCGGACCCATCATCAGCTCGCGGACCTCCTGGTAGGCCGCCGCGAGCGTCCGGAACTCGCCCGTCGTGACGAAGTCGAGGTCCAGGCGATGCCGCCGGCCGTAGCCCGCGGATCGATCTTCGAGCTCGACCGCCAGGGCCTGGTGCTCGGGGTCGCCGGTGACCGTGGCCTTCATGGTCGGTTCGGTCAGGTGTCGCGCCAGCGCGTCGACGCGCGTGCGATCGGACCAGAACGTCTTGTCGCGCGCTTCGCCCTCGAGGAGCGCAAGCACGACGCGCCGCGCGGGGCCCCGGCGTTCGACCAGCTGCAGCAGCTTGCGGAATGCGATGAGGCGTTCCAGCCGGCGCTCGAGGCCCTCGCCGAAGATCTGCTTGCCGCCGTCGAGCACGATCATGCGCGACTCGGCGGCCCGGCGGATCAAGAACGCTTCGAGCGTGCGTTCGTCCTTGATGAAGGTCTCCTGTCGCGCGCGTTTGGCGCGGAAGAGGGGCGGCTGCGCGATGAAGACGTGCCCGCGATCGACGAGGTCACGCATCTGGCGATAGAAGAACGTTAGGAGCAGGGTTCGGATATGCGATCCATCGACGTCGGCGTCCGTCATGATGATGACGCGGTGGTACCGCAATTTGGCGACGTCGAATTCGTCGGCGCCGATGCCACAGCCGAGCGCGGCAATCAGCGTCCGAATCTCCTCGTGATTGAGCATCTTGTCGAAGCGCGCCTTTTCGACATTCAGGATCTTGCCTTTGATCGGCAGCACGGCCTGGAACTTGCGGTCGCGGCCCTGCTTGGCCGATCCTCCGGCCGACTCGCCTTCGACGATGTAGAGCTCGCTCTTGGCGGGGTCCCGCTCCTGACAGTCGGCCAGCTTGCCCGGCAGGGCCATGTTATCGAGCGCGCCCTTGCGCCGCACGAGATCGCGAGCCTTCCGGGCGGCTTCGCGCGCCAGGGCGGCGTCCACGGCTTTGGCGATGATGCGCCGCGAGATCGGGGGGTTCTCCTCGAGGAACGCCCCCAGCCGGTCGTTGACGACGGCCTCGACGATGCCTTTGACCTCGGTGTTGCCGAGTTTCGTCTTCGTCTGGCCCTCGAACTGCGGCTGCGGGATCTTGATGGAGATGATCGCGGCCATCCCCTCGCGGATGTCGTCGCCGCTGACGCTCTCGCTCAGCTTCTCGGCCAGATTGTTCTTGGTCGCGTAGTGGTTGATCGTGCGCGTCAGCGCGGACCGGAGACCCGACAGGTGCGTGCCGCCTTCAATTGTGTTGATGTTATTCGCGAAGCTGTAGGTGGTCTCGGTATAGCCGTCGTTCCATTGCAGGGCGATCTCGACGATGATGCCGTCCCGCTCGCCGCTCATGACGATCGGCTTTTCGTTCACCGGCGTCTTGTTCTTGTTCAGGAACTCGACGAACTCGCGGATGCCTCCCTCGTACAGGAACTTATGCTGTTTGCCGTCGCGCTCGTCGTCGATCGTAATCGTCACGCCGGCGTTGAGGAACGCCAGTTCGCGCAGCCGCTGGGAGAGGACTTCGAAGCTGACGTCGGTCATCTCGAAGATCTGGCCGTCGGCTTTGAACGTGATCTTCGTGCCCCGCTTTTCCGTGGTGCCTGTCACATACAGGTCGCCGGTCGGCGTGCCGCGCTCGAAGCGCTGCTGGTGAACCTGGCCGTTCCGCCAGATTTCCAGTTCGAGCCACTCCGACAGCGCGTTTACGACCGAGATGCCGACGCCGTGGAGACCGCCGGAGACCCTGTACGCCGTGTTCTCGAACTTGCCGCCTGCGTGGAGGACGGTGAGAACGACTTCCGCGGCGGACTTGCCGCTTTCGTGCATGTCGACGGGAATCCCGCGGCCGTCGTCCACGACCGTGATTGAGCCGTCGATGTGGATGGTGACGTTGATATTCCGGCAGTAGCCGGCCAGCGCTTCATCGATTGAGTTGTCGACGACCTCGTAGACCAGATGGTGCAGGCCACTCGGACCGGTCGACCCGATGTACATCGCTGGCCGCTTGCGAACCGCCTCAAGGCCTTCGAGAACTTTGATTTTATCTGCGCCGTAATCGTCGTCTTCGGACCCGGCGGCTATCGTTGGCATTCGTGCGTGTCGTTTCCTGTGATGGTGATCAGACGCGGTCCCGACGGTCCAGGCCCACATCCTTGCCAGCGCCCGCGAGGTTGGCTGGGAGCCGGCGGTGGCGAGCCACCGTGGCGGATGGGTCTCAGATTCGCATCGGCATGATGACGTACGTATAGGTGTAACCTTCGGCGCCGATTGGCTTCATCACCGCCTGGCTCATCTCGTCCTTGAACTCGAGCTCGACGCTCTCGGTCTCGACCACGCTCAAGAAGTTGTCGACGTAATCGGCGTTGAAGCAAATTTGGAGCGGAGCACCGCCGTACTCGACCGGCAACACCTCGTGCGCCTCGCCGACCTCGGGCGTGCTCGAGGTGATCTCGACCTGATCCTTTGCGATCGCGAACTTCACGGCTTTCGACCGTTCGTTCGAGAGCAACCGGACGCGGCGGACCGCTGCGCCGAGGCGATCGCGGTCGAACTCGATGCGCTTGTCGTTCGACTTTGGAATGACGCGCTCGTAGGCTGGAAAGTTCGCGTCAATTTTTCGCGAAATCAGCAGTCGGCCTTCCGAACGGAAGAACAAGTGGTTCTCGCCCTGCGAGAACTCGACGGCGTTACCCGACTCGATGAGCCGCGCGACTTCGTTCAGGGTCTTGCGAGGCAGCAAAACCTCGCTTTTCACGTTCTTGCCGAGTGACTCGTTGATGCTCATGTAGGCGAGGCGGTGGCCGTCGGTCGCGACCATTGTCAGCGAGTCGCTCTTCAGCACGAGTTGCGCGCCATTCAGGAAATAGCGCGTGTCCTCGCTTGTGATCGCAAAGCGCGTGTGCGCGATCATCCGCTTGACGGCAGCACCCGGCAGGGTGGCTTCGACCGTACCGGCGTCCTGGGGCGGCGTCGGAAACTCGCTCGCCGGCAGCGTCTGCATCTTCGACTCGAACCGGTCCGCGGCCACCGTCACGCTCTTGCCGGCTTTGTCTTCCGAGATCTGAATCTCGGTGTCCGGCAACGCGTTGACGATTTCAAACAGCTTCTTGGCCGGCAAGGTGAGCACGCCGGGCTTCGTGACTTTTGCGTCGCACCGGCTTCGCAAGCCGACGTCAAGGTCTGTGGCCAGCAGCGACACGCCGTCCTTTCCGGCGTCGAGCAAGACGTTCGCCAGGATCGGAATCGTATTCTTCCGTTCCACAATGCCCTGCAGCAGCGACAGTTCCTTCAACAGATCGACCTTGCGGACCAGAAGCTCCATGGGTGGGGCGTCCTCGCTCTCGACCCGCAACAGGCGGATCCTTACGATCCATCCAAAGATCAGAAAGACAAAAGATTATAACAGGAATAAGAGGGTGTTGATACCCGCAGGTGCGGGTATAACATATTTAAATTCAATAACTTAAACTGTGCACGAAACGGTCGATTTCCGGTGCAGTTCGTCGCGGAGATCCGGTGCGAAACCCGGGTCGAATGCCAGGTCCGCAGCCGACCCACAGGGGCCTCTGTGGATGATGTGCACGGGTGGTCAGGCGGCCCGTGATCGTTACCGAAAGGACTCGAGGAGGTTGTTGATAACCGTGTTGAACGCGGGATCTTTTTGCCGCATGTTTTCGATTTTTTTGATCGAGTGAATCACTGTCGAGTGATGCTTGCCGCCGAAGCTCTTCCCGATTTCCGGCAGCGAAGCGTTCGTCAGCGACTTACAGAGATACATGGCCACCTGACGCGGCATCGCAATCGACTTCGAGTGATCCCGCGACTTCAACTCTGTCAGCTTGAGCTGATAGTACTCCGCGACGAATTTCTGAATCATGTCGAGCGTAACGACGCGATCTTCGTGACGCAACACGTCACGCAGGACTTCCTGCGCCAACGGGACCGACAGATCCTTGCCCGTCAGCGACGCATAGGCCAGCAGCCGAATCAGCGATCCTTCGAGTTCGCGAATATTGGATTTGATGCGCCCGGCGATATAGAGCGCGACGTTGTCAGGCAGCACGACGCCCTCGAGGTCTGATTTCCGCTTCAAAATCGCGATTTTCGTCTCGAGATCCGGCGGCTGGATATCGGCAATCAGGCCCCATTCGAAGCGGCTTCGCAGCCGTTCCTCGAGTTCCGAGATCTGATGTGGCGGGCAATCGCTGCTGAGCACGATCTGTTTCTGCGCGTCGTGCAGCGCATTGAACGTGTGGAAAAACTCTGTCTGCGTTCGCTCCTTGCCGACGATGAACTGGATGTCGTCGACGAGCAGGACGTCGACGCTGCGATACCGCTCCCGGAATTCCAAGATCCGGTCGTAGCGGATCGCGTTGATGACCTCGTTCATGAATCGTTCGGCAGAGATGTACGTCAACTTCAGAGCGGGCGTCCGTGTGAGCACGTAGTGGCCGATGGCGTGCATCAGATGCGTCTTGCCGAGTCCGACACCGCCGTAGATGAAGAGGGGGTTGTAGGACCGCGACGGCGCTTCGGCGACGGCGCGACATGCCGCGTGCGCGAACTGATTCGACGCGCCGACGATGAAGGTCTCGAAGAAATAGCGGGAGCTGAGGCCCCGCGCGTCGGTGGCCTCGAGTGTGGGCATCATGCCTTCGGGCGGCGACTCCACTGGCGGCGGGGGAGGTGGCTCTTCCGGTGTGGATCCAGGTCCGGACTCAGGCACGAACACGAGGATGGCCCCGGTTCGGCCCACCTCAGTGATGGCGTCCTCGAGCACAGCGGTGTAGTGCCGGCTCAGCCAGTCGACGGCCAGGGGGTCGGCTACCCGTACCCGGATTGTGCCGCCGTCGTCGGAAATCAGCTGGGTCTTGGCGAACCAGGTATCGAAGCTGTGGCGATTGACTTTGGTCTCAATTCGTTGCAGGACATCCTGCCAAATCGAGGCATTCATGGCCTGAAACTCGGGGGAGACCCACCCAGCTCGTTCATTAAACCCTCATAAACAGTAGGGTTTACAGGACGCATTGCCAGAACCCTTCGATTTCCACAGGTTTTTCCACAGATGTGGAAAACTTGGCGTCCAGTCGGCGGCCCATTGCGGAAAGCTGGCGAATCTACCACAGCCGTTCTGGCCTGACAAACGGCTTCTATGGATCGGTGATTGACGGCCTTTTTGAGGTTGGCTACGATCGATGATTCGCCGACTGCCGGCAGGAGTGCCCGAGCCTCATGAAGCGTACCTTCCAACCCAACCGCCGCCGGCGTCGCCGCACGCACGGTTTTCTCGTCCGCATGCGCACGAAGAACGGCCGCACGGTGCTCAAGCGCCGCCGCGCCAAAGGGCGAAAGCGCCTCACGGTCTCGTCCTAGGCCCTGGAGTTGTCCGAACCGTTTCGGCCGCATTCGCGTCTGCGTCATCGTGGGGAGTTCACCGCGGTGCAGACGAACAGCCGACGGGTTGCGGCACGATTTGTGACGCTGCTGGCCCGCCCCAACGCCTGCGGTCGCGATCGGCTGGGCATTATTGCGTCGCGTCGGTTGGGTGGGGCGGTGGTACGCAATCGCGCGAAGCGTCGGCTGCGAGAGCTGTTCCGGCGCCGGCCGGCTCAGGCGGGCGCCCAGAGCACGCCGCTCGACATCGTCGCCATTCCTCGTCGCGAGGCGAACGACGCCACGTTTGCCGCGCTCGCGACGGATTTTCAGACTGCCCTGCGCAAGTTGCGCGGAGATCGGTAGGCGCAGATGACGTGGTCCGTGCGCCTCGGCGTGACGCTCGTGCGTGGGTATCAGCTCCTGCTCAGTCCGTTTTCCGGCGGGGCGTGCCGGTTTCATCCGACGTGCTCGGTGTACGCGATGGAGGCCCTGACCGCCCACGGCCTCGCGCGCGGATCGTGGCTCGCCCTGAAACGCGTGTCGCGTTGTCATCCCTTCGCCCGGCCCGGGTTCGATCCCGTGCCGCCCCGAGTCGGCTAGGCCGTCGGTCGGCGAGATCTTCATGGAAAAGCGCGTCTTCATTGCTGTCCTGCTGTCGTTTGTGATCCTGGCGGTGTACCAAGCGTACTTCGCCCCACCGCCGGCGAAGACGACCACATCCGCGCCGGCGGCGCCCGCCACGGATCCCGCCACCGACGTCACGCCGACCGGCAGCGTGTCGAGCCCGAGTCCGGCCGCGATGCCCGCGCCCGGCCCTGTGGCGGCCACGGTCGTGGGCGATGCCCGCGCTCGCGACATTGTCGTCGAAACGGACGACGTCCTGGCGGTGTTTTCGACGCAAGGCGCGGTGCTGAAGAGCTGGAAGCTCAAGCACTACCTGGCCGCGCCGGACAGCCAGGGCAACTCCGGCCTCCTCGATCTTGTGCCGAGCGACGTCGGTGGCGACAAGCCGTTCACGCTGAAGACCGATGACGCGGCGACGTCGGCGATCTTGGCCCAGGCCCTCTATCGGCCCAGCGTCGATCATCTGTCACTGGGATCTGCGTCGGGCACGTTGAACTTCGAGTATCAGGATCGATCGGGTCTCGACGCGCACAAGACGTTTCTCTTCCGGCCAGACGGCAAGCGGTACGTCATCGGTCTGACCGCGACGGTCGACGTCGCGGGCAAGACGCACCCCATCACCGTTTCCTGGGGTCCTGGTCTGGGTCTCGGCTACGTGCCGGACGGATCGCGCGAGGCGCAGCCGGCCGCGGGGATTCTATGGCGCAACGACAAAGTCGAGCGACCGACCGCGAAGACACTCACGGAATCGCCGTCGTACGACGACACGTTCCTCTACGCGGGCGTGTCGGATCACTACTTTCTGAGCGTCGTGTTTCCTGGCCAGCACGCCGTGCGGCTGCAGTATCAGCCGGTCACCGCGCCAGTGCCCGGCGACGCGACCAAGAAGGCGACGCGCACGTTCGTGGCCTACAGCGTGAGCATGCCCGAGGCGGGGTCCCTGTCGTTCTTCTTCGGGCCCAAGGATTTCAACGTGCTGCACGCGATCGATCCGCAGCTCGTGCGGGCGATCGACTTCGGCTTCTTCGCCTGGCTGGTCGTGCCGCTGCTCCAGGCGCTGAAGTGGGTCAACGGCTACGTCCACAACTATGGCTGGTCGATCGTCGTCCTGACCGTCTTGATGAACCTCGCGATCTTCCCGCTGCGCCATCGCAGCATGGTCTCAATGAAGAAGATGCAGTCGCTGCAACCGGAGGTGAAGGCGATTCAAGACCGGTTTGCGAAGTACAAGATCACCGATCCCGAGCGCCAGAAGGCCAATCAGGAAGTCATGGCGCTGTATAAAGCCAAAGGCGTGAATCCGGCGAGCGGCTGCATTCCGATGGTGCTGACGTTTCCGCTCCTGTTTGCGTTTTACGCCCTGCTCGGTTCCTCGATCGAGCTCCGCGGCGCGCCCTTCGTCTTCTGGATCCACGATCTCTCGCTGCGCGATCCCTACTACATTCTGCCGATCGTCATGGCGGGCAGCATGTTCTGGCAGCAGCGCATGATGCCGACGGCGGGTGGCGACCCGATCCAGCAGAAGATGTTCATGTTCATGCCGTTGATCTTCCTCTTCTCGTTTCTCTGGAGTCCGAGCGGCCTGGCGGTGTATTGGTTCACGAGCAACCTCATGGCGATCGGACAGCAGTACGTGACGAACCGGATGATTGCGGCACCATCCGGCGGCATTCGGTAACGGCAGCGGCGAGGCGTAAGGACCCTTATGGCGGCAGAACTCGACGGCAAGGTCGTGGCGTTCGTTCAGCACGTGTGCGGAGCGATGGGGCTCCAGCTCGATGCGTCCCTCGAGGAGACCCCCGACAATGTCCGGGTGAACCTCACGGGCGACGGCGCCGACGCCTTGCTGAAACGCAAGGGCGAAGCCCTCGACGCCCTCCAGGTGGTCGTCAACACGGCGTTCCGCCGCGACGCCCGAGGCGATCGCCATTACGTCGTCGACGCGCTGGGCTTCCGCAAGGGCAAGGACGACGAGCTGCGGCAGACGGCGCGGCTGCTGATGGACAAGGTTCGCCTCAGCGGTACGCCGCACGAGATTGGCCCGCTCAACCCGTACGCGCGCCGCATCGTGCATCTGACGGTGGCCGAAGATGACGCACTCGAGACCGACAGCGTGGGCGACGCTTTCCTGAAGAGCGTCGTCATCTCGCGCAAGATCCGGTAGTCACAACCGCTCGTGGCGAGCACGCCGCGGAGGACGAGGACGAGGCCGGGCCTCGCATGAACGAGTTCTCTCTGGACGACACGATCGTCGCCATCGCGACGCCCCCCGGGCGGGGTGGCATCGGCGTCGTGCGCCTGTCCGGCCCCGCCGCCGTGTCCATTGCCCGCACGCTGACGGCCCGCGCCGGGTTCGAGCCGCGGCATGCGACGCTCTCCCACATCGTCGAGGCGTTTCCAGACGAGCGTCACCGGGGCGAGCCCGACGGGCACGACGAAGACCGGGGGACGGCGTTGAGCACACCGAGGGCCGCGGATGGCCGCGATCACGTCGACGAGGTCGTCGTGACGTGGTTTGCCGCGCCGCACTCCTATACCGGCGACGACGTGGTCGAGATCAGCGGGCACGGGAGCCCGCCGGTCCAGGAGCGCATTGTCCTTCTGGCGATGCGGGCCGGCGGGCGGCTCGCCGAGCCCGGCGAGTTCACGCTTCGCGCGTACCTCAACGGCCGGCTCGACCTCGTCCAGGCCGAAGCCGTCGCCGATCTCATCGCGGCCGTGACGCCGCTGCAGGCCCGCGCGGCCATGGATCAGCTCGAGGGCACGCTGACGACCGCGATCCGCGGCATCGACACCGCGCTCTTCGATCTGACGGCACGCCTCGAAGCGTCCCTCGACTTTCCCGACGAGGGATTTCACTTCGTGACGCGCGACGAGGCCCGCGCCGACCTGGGACGGATTCGCGATCGCCTCGACGCTCTCGCTCGAGATGGCCGAGCGGGCCGGGTCGTTCGTGAGGGCCGTCTGGTCGTCATCGTTGGTCCGCCGAACGCCGGGAAGTCGAGCCTGTTCAACGCGCTCGTCGGCGCGTCGCGTGCGATTGTCACGGCCGTTCCGGGCACGACGCGCGACGCGCTGACGGAACGCGTCGACATCGGCGGGCTACCGATCACCTTGGTGGATACCGCGGGCCTGCGCGAGACGAACGACCCCATCGAGGCCGAGGGCGTCGTCCGCACGCGGCAGGCGCAGCAGATCGCCGCGCTCACGCTCATCGTGCTCGACCAGTCCGAGGCCCTTGGGTCCGAGGCCTGCGCGCTCGCCGCGAACCGCGACGAGGCCGCGATCGTCGTCGTCAACAAGTCCGATTGCCGGCCGGCCTGGACCGCGCGTGCCCTCGGCCACCGGGCTGGTGAGGTCGTGACGGTCTCGGCGGCGAACGGCGACGGGCTGGCGAGTCTTCGCTCGCGCATTGCGCGCGAGTTGTCCGGTCGGGACGACTGGCGCGACCTGCCGGCGATTTCCAACGCGCGCCATCTCGCGCTCGTGGACGATGCCCGGGCGGCGATCGGCCGGGCTGACGGCGCGATCGGCGACGGCGCGAGCGAAGAAGTCGTGCTGATGGATCTTGGCGACGCGCGACGCGCGCTCGAGGCCATTACGGGCCGGCGGGGGCCGGATGAGCTTCTGCGCCACATTTTCTCGAGGTTCTGCATCGGCAAATGACCCTGAACTTCGATGTCGTCGTCATCGGCGCGGGTCATGCCGGCTGCGAGGCCGCGTGGGCGGCGGCCCGCCTTGGGTGCCGCGTCGGCGTGTGCACGCTGGGGCCCGAGACGGTGGCGCTCATGCCCTGCAATCCCGCGATCGGCGGCACGGCGAAGGGCCATCTCGTCCGGGAGGTGGACGCGCTCGGTGGGCTGATGGGCCAGGCGATTGACGCCACCGGCATTCAGTTCAGGCTGCTCAATCGCAGTCGAGGGCCCGCGGTGTGGTCGCCGCGCGCGCAAGCCGACAAGCGGCGGTACGGCGCTTGGGTTCGAGACGCACTCTCGGCCGAGCCCAACATCACCTGGTTGTTTCGTCGGGCGGGGCGGGTGCTCGTCGACCACGGCCGCGTGTGCGGCCTCGAATTCGAGGACGGCGACCACGTGACCTGCCGGGCGCTCGTCGTTACGACCGGCACCTTTCTGAACGGCCTCATCCACATCGGCGATGAGCAGCGTCCGTCGGGCCGCGCCGGCGAGCCGCCCACGCATGCTCTCGCGGACTCGCTGCGGTCGTTCGGTTTCGAGATGGGCCGGCTCAAGACCGGCACGCCGCCGCGGCTCGATCGACGATCGATCGACTTCACGCGGTTCGCGGAGGAGCGCGGCGACGAGCCGATCGTGCCGTTTTCCTTTCTCTCAACCGACCGGCCGCGCGATCAAGTCGCGTGTCACCTCGTGCATACCAACGCGCGTGTCCGGGACCTGGTGCAGTCGAACCTGCACCGATCGCCGCTGTTCAACGGCCGGATCTCCGGTATCGGGCCGCGCTACTGCCCGTCGCTCGAGGACAAGATCGTCCGCTTTCCGGAGAAAGAGCGGCATCAGATCTTTCTCGAGCCCGAAGGTCTGGACGTCGACGAGATCTACGTCAACGGCCTCTCGATGAGCCTGCCGCGCGACGTGCAAGAGGCCATCGTGCACGCCCTGCCGGGCCTCGAGGACGCGCGCGTCCTGCGGCACGCCTACGCCGTGGAATACGATTTCATTCAGCCGACCGAGCTCGATGGATCGCTTCAGGCCAAGCGCGCGCCGGGGCTTTTCACGGCGGGTCAGATCAACGGCACGTCGGGCTACGAGGAGGCGGCGGCCCAGGGACTCGTGGCGGGCCTGAACGCCGCGCGGCAGGCTCGAGGGGCCTCGCCGATCGTGCTCGAGCGCGACGCTGCCTATATCGGCGTCCTGGTCGACGATCTCGTCACCCGCGGCTGTCTCGAGCCGTACCGCATGTTCACGTCCCGCGCGGAGCATCGCCTGCTCCTCCGGATCGACAACGCGGATCTCCGGCTCACGCCGCTTGGCCGCGAGGCCGGTCTCGTCGACGACGCGCGGTGGGACGTCTTCGAAGCGCGCCGCGCGCGGCTCGAGGCGAATCGCGCTCGTGCGCAGCAGACGCGCGTCACGCTGGATGGCCACGCGACGACCGTGGCGCAGGCCCTCGCGCGTCCGACGACGACGATGGCGGCGGTGGAGGCGACGGGGTTTTCGGCCGACGTGGATCTGACGCGCCCTGCGATCGATCGCGCGACGCTCGAGGCCGAGTGCAAGTACGAGGGCTACATCCGCCGGCACGACGCGCAGTGGGCGCGCACGAAGGCGCAGGACGCGCGCTCGATTCCCGACGCGTTCGTCTACGCCGGCGTGCCGGGTCTGTCTCGCGAGATGGTCGAGCGGCTTTCGGCGATTCGTCCGGCGACGATTGGGCAGGCGGCGCGGGTGGCGGGTGTGACGCCGGCGGCCGTGGCCATCGTGGCTGCGCGTGTGGCGAAGCGGACGTGACCGAGCGGCAGGTCGGGGCACAGATTTCCCGGCGCGCCGAGCGGGCCGGGCTCCCCGTGTCGGCTGCGCTCGCCGAATCGCTGCAGGCCTACCTGGCGCTTCTGGCGAAGTGGAATCGGAAGATCAATCTCACGTCGCTCGACATCGATCCGCCGACCGATGAAGCCATCGACCGGCTCATTGTCGAGCCGCTCGCTGGAGCGCAGCTCGTGCGGCCGGGCGATCGCCTCGTGATCGACGTCGGATCTGGCGGCGGATCACCGGCGATTCCGTTCAAGCTTGCCGCCCCGCAGTTGCGCTCGGTGATGGTCGAGGTCAAGACCCGCAAGTCGGCGTTCCTGCGCGAGGCCGTGCGCCAGCTGGCGCTTCGCGACACCGTCGTCGAGATGCATCTCGTCCAGGAGCTACTGCCTCGGGTGGACTTGCACGAGGCCGCGGATCTGGTCACGGTTCGCGCGGTGCGGATGGACCTGGTCCTTCTCGCGCCGATTCGGTCGTTCTTACGGCCCACCGGTCGTGTCATTTGGTTCGGCGGTCTCGGGGCGCCGTCCGAGGCCGCGGCTCTTGCCTCTTCGGGTCTCCGAGTGGGGCTGCAAGACGGGGTTCGCGGGTCTCAAGGCCGTGTGACTGTGCTAGTGAGGCAGTAAGGGCGCTTGTCGAGGCGGGTCCTGCCGCCGAACAGCCCCACCCGGTGCTCGCCGCCAAGCCGCCTGTCACGGGTATGGGCTCCGCGCCTGGCGGGGCGCCCCGTTCGGCGTCACCCGCCTGGACGAGTTCTGATGATTGACAATAAATAATGTATTGATGGCTATTTACTTCACTCAGGTGGCCCCCATATGTTGTGGTCGGCGTCATTGGGGCCGCCGCGCCGACTTGATGAGCGAGGCGTACGGCGCCGGCGGGACGGCCACGGCCTGCTCGACGAGGCGGAAGAAGAGCTTCCCGCGGCTGCGTGAGCGTCGGCGGTTGAACCGAAACGTGAACTCGTCGAGGTAGAAATCGAGGTGCTCGGGGGTGACGCCGCCATGGTGGGTGCCGAGCAACCAGCGTTTCAAGAGCGAGACGACTTGATGGACGTGCGGCATGAGCTGAGAGGGCGTGTGGGCGTGGCCATGGAGGAACGTGATCTGGTGACGGTAGCCGTGGCGTTCCAAGGGCTCGTACCCCATCCAGCCGTCCGTGTGGACGACGCTCCGGGACTCCACCGCGTCGTGCGCGAAGGCCATCAGGCTTGGTCCCGACGCGTCCGGCACCCGGCGCAACCGGATGCGACCCACGCGGCCCTTCTGGACCTCGACTGCCACACCCACGAGGGCGTTCGTGTCCCGCTGCCGTCCTCGCCGACCCGGGCGCACGCCGCCGATGTAGGTTTCATCCATCTCGACAGGTCCCGTCAACCGATCGCGTCCGGGGCGCACCATGGCGCGACGCAACTTATGGAGCCAAGTCCAGGCGGTCTTGTAACTGCGGAGCCCCAACGCCCGTTGGAGCCCCAAGGCGCTCACGCCCGTCTTCGGGTTCGTGACCGCCCACATGGCCCGGAACCAGGTGGGCAACGGCGTGCGGGTGTCCTGGAAAATCGTCCCGGCGGTCACGGACGCCTGGTGGCCACAGGCCGCGCACTGGATCAATCCGTCGCGCACGGGCCAGCCGGTCGCGTGGTGGCACCGCGGGCAGCGAAACCCGTCCGGCCACCGCAGGCTCACCAGGTACGCGCGACAGGCCGCCGCGGTCCGGAACCGGGCCTCACATTCGGCGAGATCCCGCGGATAATCCTCCACGACCCCGAACACTATATGTGGGGGTCACCTGAGTCAAGGGAATAGCCATCTATCAATATTTTATACAAACATAATATCTCTGATGACAGCAAGACACTTGGACGGAAGATCACTTTTTCTGTGTCGCGATAGCCCTCCTGGTGAGCTCTGCAACCAACGCATCTTTTCCTGCGATGTAGGCTGACCGGTCTTCTCTGAATTGTGAGGCGAGTGCGAGCTTCAGGTCGCCGTAGGTCTTGACGTCGCTTGGGTGAGCGCGCAGGTAATCTCTGAACGCGATGTGCCGTTGAAATTCCGCACTGCGTGGCGGACAAACGTAGAGGTGATGCGGAGGATCGTTCGCGGGTGCCAAGAAAGCCTCGCGCTCGGGAATGCCCAGGTTTCCCTGATGGACATAACCCAACCTCGCCAGGCGGTCGATGGCGACCGGAAGCAAGGTCTCTGACGCCAAGAGCACGTCGATGTCGATGATAGGTTTGGCCGCTAGACCTGGAACGGCAGTGCTGCCTACGTGCTCGATGGCCGCCATCAGGCCACCGATCGCTTCGGCGATTCGCTCGCGCAGAGTCTCGAAGAATCCAGGCCAGTTGGGGTCGTAGGCCACAACGACGACAGGATTCGGCATGGGATGAGGTGGGTACGTTTGCTTGGGTAACCAAGCGCTCCGCGTTGAGGAACCATGATAAACGCGACGAGAGATCGCGAAAGACGTCAAAGCATTCCGTGGCTGGTCAGTGACCACTGCTAAGGCAGTTGGCCGCTTCAGGCTGCCAACTGCCATTGCGATCTCAAGGTTCAACTCCAGGACACGAAGGGCGTGGCTGCCACCATCAGCTGTTCCACGTGGAACACCCGTCCACGTCTGCCGCGGCAGACGTGACTGGGCGGCCTG
>Ga0182024_10009119_pt1 | contig 20635 bp, 13 predicted proteins | sample P32metaG_FD_120480 | JGI IMG/M metagenome (GOLD analysis project Ga0182024, IMG submission 120480) | Permafrost microbial communities from Stordalen Mire, Sweden - P3-2 metaG (Illumina Assembly) | ecosystem: Environmental > Terrestrial > Soil > Wetlands > Permafrost | place: Sweden: Stordalen... | reverse complement strand
CGAGGGATCGCCGCGAAAATCCGTGGACATCTTGTCCACTTCATCCAGCACAAAAATTGGGTTGACCGCGCCCGCCTTCTTCATCATCTGGATGATCTGCCCAGGCAACGCGCCAATGTACGTTCGCCGGTGCCCGCGAATTTCCGCTTCATCGCGCACTCCGCCGAGCGATACGCGCACAAATTTCCGCCCCGTGGCATGTCCAATAGACATGGCCAGCGAAGTTTTTCCGACTCCTGGAGGTCCCACAAAGCACAAAATCGAGCCCTTGGGATTCTTCACCAGTTGCCGAACTGCCAAAAATTCCAAGATGCGCTCTTTAATTTTCTCCAGCCCGTAGTGCTCTTCGTTCAAAATCTTTTCCGCGGCCAGAATGTCGCGAATTTCCTTAGATCTTTTCTTCCAAGGCACCGCCAGCAGCCAATCCAGATAGTTGCGGCTCACCGTCGATTCCGCGGACATCGGCGGCATCAATTCCAGGCGCTTCAACTCCTGAATGGCCTTCTCGTGAACTTCCTTGCTCATGCCCGCGGCATCGATCTTTTTCTTCAGCTCATCGATTTCGCTCTTTTCACCGCGCCCCAATTCCTTCTGAATCGCTTTCAGCTTTTCGTTGAGGTAATACTCTTTCTGCGCCCGCTCCATCTGCCGTTTTACGCGCGTATTAATGTTGCGGTCCACATTCAGCTTCTCTAGCTCAATCTCCAGAATGTCTCCGATGCGGTTCAGCCGCTCGAGCGGGTCGGTAGTCTCCAGCAAATCCTGCTTTTCATCCACCGGCAATTGCAAATTTGCCGCAATCGTGTCGGACAATCGAGCCGGATCATCGACGCGCGCCGCCGCAATCATCGTGTCGTAATTCAAACTCTGCGAAAGCTTAATGAATTGCTCGTACAGCGTGGTAATCTTCGCCACGGTCTGCTCGACCTGCGCCGAGGGCTCCACTTTCGCGCCCAGCAGCCGCACCGTAGCCCGGAAGAATCCTTCTTCGGTCGCCACGGAAACCGCGCGCGCCCGCTCCACGCCTTCCACCAAGACTTTGATGTTGCCGTCCGGCAGCTTCACGCTCTGCACGATATTCGCCAGCGTGCCCACGGCATAAATCTCTTCCGGCTTGGGGTCGTCGATCGAAGCATCGTGCTGCGTGGAAAGGAAAATCTTCTTGTCGCCCGCGAGCGCCTCTTCGAGTGCGCGCACGCTGGCTTCGCGTCCCACGATAAATGGCGTCATCTGCTGCGGGAAAATCACCATGTCCCGCACCGGCATCATCGGCACGCGCTTCATTTCCTGTTTTTCACGAGTAAACATTAGGGCCCCTGAAATTCTTAAACGCGCCCGCTGAAAATTATCCAGCCTTCTCGAGCAGGCTCCAGTTGATCTCTCTGGTCCGCACCATCTCCGCGGTCACGATAAAATCCCGCACCTTGCGCTGCATCGGCAGGTGATACATCAATTCCAGCATGAGGTCTTCGAGAATCATGCGCAAGCCTCGCGCGCCAACTTTGCGCGCAAGCGCCAACTCCGCCACCGTGTCTAACGCATCATCCGTAAATCGCAATTTCACATTCTCAAACTCAAACAGCCGCTGGTATTGTTTCAGCAGCGCGTTCTTGGGCTCCGTCAAAATCTTCACCAGCGCGCCCTTATCCAGGTCATTCATCACGCCGGCCACCGGCAAGCGCCCCACAAACTCCGGTATCAGCCCGTAGCGGATCAAATCTCCCGGCTGTACTTGCTCCAGCAATTCGGTATTGCGCCGTTGCGGCGTAGTCACCGCGGTGCCATCCGTGTGAAAACCCAGCGCCCGCCGGCCCGCGCGCTTCTCGATAATTTTCTCCAGCCCCACGAACGCACCGCCGCAGATAAACAAAATATTCGTCGTATCCACCGGCGTGAATTCCTGGTGCGGATGCTTCCGTCCGCCCTGCGGCGGCACATTCGCCACGGTGCCTTCCAAAATCTTTAGCAGCGCTTGCTGCACGCCTTCGCCGCTCACATCGCGCGTAATCGAAGGATTTTCATCTTTCTTCGCGATCTTGTCGATCTCATCGATATAAATAATGCCGGTCTGCGCCTTCTGTACATCGCCATCCGCAGCCTGCAGCAATTTCAGAATAATATTTTCGACGTCTTCGCCAACATAGCCCGCTTCCGTCAGCGTCGTGGCATCCACAATCGCAAACGGCACATCCAGCATGCGGGACAAGGTCTGTGCTAAAAGCGTTTTGCCCGTGCCCGTCGGCCCAATCAGTAAAATGTTGGACTTGCTTAACTCCACTTCGCCCGGCTGCTTATTCAAAAAGATCCGCTTGTAATGGTTGTAGACCGCCACCGCCAGCTTCTTCTTGGTGCGGTCCTGCCCGATCACATAGCCATCCAGAAACGATTTAATCTCCGGTGGCCGCGGCAATCTTCGCGCCGGAGCCGCCGCCTGTTCGCGCTTCTCATCTTCCAGAATCGTCTGGCAAACCCCCACGCACTCGTTGCAGATATACGCGCGTGGATAGTCCGAAGGAGAACTGATCAGCTTCTCAACCTGCTCCTGCGTCTTGTGGCAGAACGAGCAGCGCAAAGGTTCGTCTGGAAAGGGCTTTTTCACAGGATTACAGACTCCGTCTCCGCTGGATTTGGGGCGAAGGTCACTGAGTACATTCTAGGCTGATTGGCTCCCGAACGAAACACAAACTCGTGGCGCTGCTACCTGATCACAACGTGGCGAAACGAGGGATGCCCTTTCCTCCCTCTGCGCCTTCGCACCTATCACCGGTGCTTGTAAATAATCTCGTCAATCATCCCATATTCCTTGGCCTGCTCGGGATTCATGATGTAATCGCGCTCGACATCCTTTTCGATGCGTTCCGCGGCCTGCCCGGTATGCTTCGCCAACAAATTATTAATCGTCGTGCGCATGCGCAAGATCTCTTTCGCATGCAAGTCAATATCGGTGGCCTGCCCGCCCAGCCCGGACATCCACGGCTGGTGAATCAAAATCCGCGCATTCGGCAGCGCAAAGCGCTTCTTCGGCGCGCCGCCCGCCAGCAGCACCGCAGCAATCGAGGCCGCTTGTCCCACGCAAGTCGTCACCACGTCCGGCTTCACGAATTGCATGGTGTCGTAAATCGCAAATCCCGCGGTAATCGATCCGCCCGGCGAATTAATGTACAGCTGAATATCGCGTTCTGGATCTTCGGCCTGCAAAAAAAGCATCTGCGCCGTCGCCAGGTTCGCCACATGGTCGTCAATCGGCGTACCGATAAAAATAATATGCTCTTTCAGCAGCCGCGAATAAATATCGTAGGCGCGTTCCCCGCGGCTGGTCTGCTCCACCACCATCGGCACCAGCGTCGTTGCATAGGGCGTGGTCGCAAAAGGCGTGTCCTCGGCCTTCGCAAAATCTGTGGCGTGATACGTCGGTTCGTCGAAATTTTTCATTTGGTTTTTTTAGGGGTTAGGCTTGTGTGTCCGCGCCGGCCGCTTGCGCATTCGCTGCCGGTACTGCTGCTTCCACGGTCTTGATTTGCGAGTTCTGCGCCAGCCAGTCCAGCGTTTTGTCGCTGCGTAGCTTGGATTTAATCCTATCGAGCGTGCCATCCTTTGTCAAACTTGCGCGAATTGCTTCCGCCGATTCGCCACTATGGCTCGCCATGTGTTCCAGTTCCGCCTGCACTTCTTCGTCCGTCACTTCAATGTTTTCCGCCGTGGCGATGCGGTCCACGATCAATTCCGCTTTCACGTCGTCCTTCGCGCGATCCTCTTGACGCTTCCGCAGTGACACCCAATCCACGTTCACCGCCCGCGGATCCACTCCCTGCTGCGCCAACGTCCGCACCATGCGCTGCAGGCGCACATCCATCTGATGATCCACCAGCGCCTGCGGGACCGGAAATTCGTGCAGTTTTACCAATTCCGCCAGCACCTTCTCCCGCTTCATATCTTTTACTTGATGCTCCATCTGGTGCTGCTGATTCTCTCGAATTTTCGCCTTCAACTCCTCGAGCGTCGTCGCGTCGCTCACATCTTTCGCAAATTCATCATTCAATTCCGGCAGCGTCTTGGCTTTCACGCCCAGCACATCCACTTCATAGTGATACGTTTTTCCCGCCAGCTTCGGATCCGGATAATCCGCCGGATATTCCGCATCGAAAGTCTTATGATCGCCGGTATTCGCGCCGCGCAGATTCTCGTTGAACGGCGCCATCGTCTCTTCCGCACCGATGTGGCACAGCACGCTCTCCGCTTGCAGCGGCTCGCTGCCATCGCTCGGCGTCCCAGACAATTTCAGTTGCGCATAATCTCCATCCGCCAGCGCCCGTCCTTCGACCGGAGTAAACGCCGAGGCCCGCTCCCGCGCTTCTTCGAGCGCTTTGTTTACATCCGTCTCCGTCGCTTCCATCGGTGGCATTTCTAGCGTCAAATCCTTGTAACTTCCCAATTCAAATTGCGGCAACACTTCAAACACCGCCGTAAATTTCAGCGGCTGCCCCTCGTTAAAATCCAGTTTCTCCACCGAGGGCTGCGACACCGGCTGCAGCTTCTGCTCGTTTACTGCTTTTTCGAGCTTCTCCGGCACCAGCGATTGCAACACTTCGCCCTTAATGTCATCCGCAAAGCGTTTGCGAATCAGCGTCAACGGCGCTTTACCTTTACGAAATCCCGGCACGTTCGCCAGCCGCGCAAATTCTTTCGCCACCTTCTCGATCGCCTTCGTCACTTCTTCCGCCGGAATTTCCAATTCCAATTCTCGTCGGCAGGTTGCCTCGGCTGCTTCAGCCATGTTGAAAGTTCCTCTGCTTTCTTGTCAGGAAATCGAATTTTACGTTTCGCGGCATCTCGCGCGCGGCCGCCACTTGCTGCTCTGCCAGTCTTGCGTTTTCAGGTGAGGCCAGTCAGGAGAGAAGTCACCCTGCATCGCTGAAGACCAAGTATAGGCGACGGTTTCTACACCGTCAATCCGCGCGTGTGGATGCTCTCTAATTTTCAAAGCCAAATACTTTAGCGCGATGACCTAAGGGCAGCCTGCCGAATTCGGCGGTAGGGAATACGAGAAGATGAATCTAAACGTCGCATCCGGCTTGCGAAATGACGAAGGGAACGCCGGGAATGGTGCCGCCTGGCGAAGTGCAGAAAGCGATTTTTCAAGTAACGTTTCGTTCGCAAACTCCTGCACCACGGTGGTGTCGTCCTCCAGCAATGTCCCGTCGTTTTGCACCTTGAATCGCAAAGTTACTAATCCCTTCTGCCCCTCGCGTACCTCCCGCGGCATATGTTTGCGCCAGCTTTTACCCACCGCCTCGCGGACATTTGTCACGTAATGTTCTATCGCAGGATCTGTTCCCGGAGGGAAGTACAATCCCTCATTCAGCGCCGGATAACAGAAGGGACGTTTCAATTCCAGGATCAGCATGTCCAAATCTTGCTCGTCCAAATTCACAATCGAGCGAATCCGGCCGCTTTCATGCCAGGTCGCCGATCCCGCGTCCGCGGCTAGCTCTTTCGTCGGCCCATCCGCATCGGAAATTTCGACGCGCATTGCTTGCAACGGAATCTCCAGCCGCATGCGAAATTGGCCATCCATTGTCCCTTGGCGCGGAGCGAGCAGAAGCCGCGCCAGCCGTACATGCTCGTTTTCCAAAATCACGCGAAAGTGTTGCGCGTCTAGCGCTACTGCGTCGCGCTCCGAACTCGGCGCATACTGTTGCCCGTTCGCGTACGAATCCTTGAGTTCCACATCCACAAACTCTCCTGGAAAATCTCCGGTATTCCTCACCGTGTAAGCCGCCCCGCCGCGGTCCCACACCGCTCCGCCCGCGCGGAAATCTTCCTCGGCACGATCTTCCGAAATCCGCCTGAACTGTCCCCGTATACCCATCAGCAGACTTTCGTGGGCCACCTTCGGCAAGCGAATTTCCCCATGCGCCGCCACCGCATACCGCACCAACTGGACATGCTTATTGTCCGGTTCCACGGAATCGCTCGTTGCTTCGGCAGCGGGCCCATCAGGCTCTTGCGCGCGCGCACACGCGCCAAGCCCTCCCACCGCAACCGCTGCCAAAATGGGAATCAAAAAAGGGAATCGTCGCACGGGTGCAGCATTAAACCACGAAAGTAATGCGAATCCGCAGGAATCCCGCAGCGATCCCGTACTACGCCCCAGCAGACTCGATCCAATAGCCTAGTTCGCTCCCGAATCCGCCTGCCATTTCGCTCAAACTGACTCAGAAAATTGCCTGGGATCGCACCGCTCCAGACCTAGCGCATACGCTGAACGCTTGCTCAACAACCCGTCCGAAATTTTTCCTTAATCGGCGGCCGCGCTGCGTTCCAATTCTCGCGTCAAATCCGCATGCAACAACCGGTGAAACAAATGCTCTCCCGCTTCCCGGCGCACCGACAACCTCCCCGCGACATACGCGCGCGAACCCAACCCGCGTTGCACCGCGTCGCAAATCGCTTCGTCTTCGTCCTGAACTTTTTCGCTTACTGCGATGCTTTCGCGATTCTTCGCCCCCGCCGCTGCGCTCACATCTGCAAAATAATAGTCGAACACCACCGCGCACTTATCCACGCCCAGCGGCAGTACCAAATTCGTGTCCATCACTCCTTCGTACGCATTCATCATAAAATTCGGATAAATCCACAAATAAAACGCGCGTCCCTGGCGCGTCGCGGCCACACCCGCTTCGGAACCTCCGTCCGAAGAAAGCGGACTTGATTGCAAACAAGCCGTCGCAAAATTTTCGATCGTATATTTCGTGTACTCGATCACGCTGCTCAAGCCCTTGTGCGCGTGGGGCACGTGATAGCCGCCGTCCAGATAATTATCCACGTACACTTTCCAGTTGCAGTTCAAGGTGTAAACGCGCCGGTCAAAATAATGTAGCTTCTCCGTCATGCGCAGCGGCGTCACGATTTCCGGCACGGCGCCTAGAAATTCCCGCAGCGGCGCAGCATGTCCATCCAGATTCACAAAAACAAAATTCTCCCAGTTTTCGACGCGCACTGGCACCAATCCATTTTTCGCGCGATCAAAATCGCAAACCCCTTCAAATTCCACCATGCCCTTCAGCGCGCCATCATTCCCGTAGGTCCATCCGTGATAAGGGCACCGAAACTGTTTCGCGCAACCCGCAACCTCGGTCACCACGGCGGCCGCATGATGCCGGCACACATTATAAAACGCACGCAACTCCCCATCCTCGCCGCGCGCCACCACGATTGGTTCGCCGGCAATCTCCGCGGTAAAAAATTGTCCGGGTTCGCGCACCTGAGCGACGCGCCCCACCGCCTGCCACGAAGTGGGAAACACCGCCGCGCGCTCCACCTCATAAAATCCCGCATCGAAATACCAGGGCGAAGGAATCGTCCAAGCCCGCTCCAGCGGATCGCCCGGATGATAAAGATTCAACAAAGACCGCACGGTCCGCTGCATCAACACTCCCGCGCAAATTTGCTCGCGCTTTTCGCATTCTAGCACGCATAAAGCGGGGCCAATGCGCTTCGGTTTTTGCCAACTAGCGGGTAGAATTTTGGCGGGTGATGCGATGAAATATCCGATTTGTCGAGAGAACCTTCTAGAGTTCCGACAGCACGCCATGCAACACGTTGAGAATGGCGAAGCCTAGACCGTTGTAGTCCACCAGATATTCAGGCCACCTGCTGCAGGCAGGCTATTGCGCAAAGAGCTTCATGTTGCTTGCACAGAACATTCGAGCATCATCCGACAGGCGCATATCCTCACTTCCCTGTTCCCAAAATCGATAACGGCCAAAAGGCTCGACTGCTTCTTGCTTCGGCCCTTCGGAACCGGGTCGTCTTCCCGAACCGTAATTGTTGTTCGCGTTCGTTTGGCCATCAGGTCGTAAAATGCTGAATGCGTCAAGTGAAAGGAATTCGGAATCGTGTTCGTAATGTACGTAATGCGGGTCGTTTTTGGGCGGTTTAGCGTTCCCCTGTTCCCCAACACTACCTTGGGAAGCGTGAGAATCGCCAATGAAAATGGGGTAAAACGCTCTACTTCACGGCCTTCCGTGAAAGTAGAGTGCGGGAGAAGGGATTTGAACCCCTATGGCCTTGCGGCCGCCAGCTCCTAAGGCTGGTGCGTCTGCCAGTTCCGCCACTCCCGCGTTCCGTCTAACGGTCTCTTCACTATACCGAAATCGTGAATGGCCGCGCTATCTCTTGCTTTAGCACTGGCGTTATAACGAATCGCGCTGGATTCCCGCAACCTCAAGGCGCATAATATCGGTTCCAGCGGAGTACTCTCGACTCCTCCCAAGTCGAAGCTCCCCTGCCGGCGACAGGAGTATCGGGCACTGCTGCCGAGGGCAGCCGCATGATCGTTCAAGATCAAAGTAGCAATCTCATTCTCATTCGCCAGACGGACCACGCCATGCTGGCGGGTTTTTTTGCGCGCGAATGGGGCAACGAACTTTTCACGCGTCCCGAACCTTTCGATTCGTTCCGCATGGCCGCCGCCGAACACGATAATGGCTGGAACGATTGGGAATTGCTGCCCCGCATCGATCCCGCAACATTTTCTCCGTACACCTTCATGTCCATTCCGACACCGGAGCACATTGAGCTCTACAAACGCGGCATCGATCGCATCGTGCACGAGGATCAATACGCCGCATTACTCGCCACCATGCATACCGCGGGACTCTACGATCGCGCGCGCGCCACCATGCCGGGATTTTCCGCAAAATATGTAAAGTCCAACGAAAGTCAGTTCGTCTCCGAATTCGTGCAGCGCCTCCGTTTGCAACAACTTCGGCTGAAAGTAGATCTGCGCGGCAATCCTGCGACGAAGGATTTTACAGACGACAAAACGCTGCAAATGAATCTGCAGCGCCTCGAAGCGCTTGACCGTCTTTCGCTCTATTTCTGTCTGGCATCGCCGTCGGAGTACACCATCGATGCCGTGCCCATGGACTACGAGGGCAGCGAGGCGGATTGGGAGTTGCGTCCGCAAGGCGGGCAATCCGTGGTAGTGACGCCGTATCCATTCCGCCGCGATCCTTTGGAGATCAGCATCCTGGCACGACGCATTCCCAAGCGCCGCTATTCCGACGATTTGGACTTGCAAAAAACACTAGCTGCCGCCCCGTATTTTGCGATCCAGTTCACGTTGAGCGCCGGCAGCGCCGATGTGCAAGCCAAAGCCGCAGGAGTAGCGGCCGCCTTCTGAGGCGGGCCTCGCGGCGTTGCGGAAAATTTCCTCCCGATGTCGTGGCGCAGCCCTATCCGAGCAGCGCGAATCGGTCCGGGAAAAATCAGCGTAACCAGAAAAATATTCCGTGGCAAAACGCCACCAACGGGCCAACTATCAGCGACTCCAGCGGACTACGCGCGGGGCTTTAAATTGGAACGAGAGGCTGCCGCGATCAATCGATATGCAAAATATGGTTTGCGACGGCTAGCCAAGGGCATCCGCAAAAAATCCAAAGGCCGCGTAGCCTAGCCATTTTCCGCAGCACAACACAAAAGGTAAGTGGCCGTTTTTACGAGACCCGCGTCCCGCCCTGCTATCGCCGAATGCATTCTTGCGCGGCGACCATTTCCGCTTGACTTTCCCGCGCGCTCCCCGCATCGTAAAAAGCTTCGCCAGCGCGGTTTTTGCTGGCTTACCCGGATAGAAAGGTTCTTCCGCTCCCACATGAACCGTGTACGGCTCTGTTTTCATGACCGCTGTTTCGATGGCACCGCTTCGGCCGCACTTTTCTTCCGCTTTTATCGCGAACATTTCGACACAGCTGCCGAATTCGGATTCACGGGAATGACGCACCGCGCGGCGCAACCCTGGGAAGATGGGCTGTTCGATGGCAACGAAAATGCCATCGTCGATTTCAAGTATTCCAACTCGCCGCAGGTAACCTGGTGGTTCGATCACCATCAAAGCGCATTTCTGACGCCCGCGGACGCAGAACAATTTCTCAAACATCCTGGCCCGCACATGTATTACGACCCGACGTTCAAATCCTGCACAAAATTTATTGCCACCGTTGCCAATGAAAAATTTGGCTTCGATATTTCGCCGCTGGCTGAATTGATCTACTGGGGCGACATTATTGATGGCGCGCAATATGCTTCGCCGGAAGCAGCGGTAGAGATGATCGAGCCGGCCACGCAACTGGCGCTGGTGATTGAAGCGGCGCCGGAAGATGGCTTGCCCGCGCGGATTATCCCGGAGCTGGCATATCGCTCGCTGGCAGAAATGGTCGAGCTACCGCTGGTGGCCAAGCATTTGGCACCGCTACTAAAACGGCACCGCGAATCCATCGAAATCTTGCGAAAGCGCTGCGAAGCACGAGATGGTGTGGTGTTCTTCGATGTCGCGGATTTGGACCTGGAAGGTTACAACAAGTTTATTCCCTATCTGTTGCATCCAGAGTGCGTGTATTCGGTGAGCGTAAGCGCGTCAAGAGTGCGCGCGAAAGTTTCGCTAGGCACGAATCCGTGGAATTTGGCGAATGCAGACGCTAACCTAGCGACGCTGGCGGAACAATACGGTGGCGGCGGCCACCAACGCGTCTCCGCCATCTCTTTCGCTCCGGGCGATCTGGCGCGTGCCCGCGAAGTGGCGGCCACGCTCGCGGCACATCTGCGCGCGAGCCATCTGCCCGAGAAGTGACGCTCGACGAATGGCGAATTCTTCGCGGCGCTGCAGCCGGTGCGCGGCGTTCATCGACAAAAATCCTTACGCCATGTAAAATTCTTGAGTCGATGGACCGGTAGCTCAATGGTAGAGCAGCTGACTCTTAATCAGCGGGTTGCAGGTTCGAGTCCTGCCCGGTTCACCACTCATCCCTAAACACTTACGTGGTTTCTCTCATTCACGTTTTTCTGTCCACTGTGGGGACTTTTGTGTGGACTCCAATGAGTTTCTAGAAAGGTTTGCGGGCGCGAAGCTCCTTGCGCCAGCATTACCGCCGCTGATTTGCGCGAGAACGCCGCCTACAAACCTACAATCGCGAGGTGATTGAACTCACGACGCTCCGAGGAAAATTCGAGCACGCAGCGAATATGGGAAAAAATCTTCGGCCCGGGGACGTATGAAACGAAAAAGGAAGAAGCGAAATCCGCTCCTACACGCGCAGCAATGTCAGATTTGTAAGTCGTCGGACTTTACGTAAAGCCAACGCCTGCGGCGATACAGGAGCATTGACGGAAATAGAAACGATTCGTTTTTTCTTCGTAAAGCACTTTAAATAATCTCCAGTCGGGAGCCAGGGAGTTGCCGGGATTTAGAGGAAAGAAATGCGTGAGTCGAACTACCCTTGAATGACGAAGATTCAAACGAATGCGCAGCCTTAAAGCCTGAGTCTGCGGAATCGGACGCTCCGCTGTGGTGCGGGCCGCATCGCGAACGATTGCGGGTAAGGGTTCGTGCCGCCGAACTCGTCGAAGGGACGGCGCTGTGGGGATTGTGTTTTCGCGGTAAGCCGCGCATATCAAGCCGTACTCGCTGGTGAAACGCCATGAGCTCTCGAACGGTGTGCTGATGAGAAGCGACCTCCACCGGCTCTTCGACGAAGGCTATCTGACCGTGGACCCAAAGGATCGCTGTGTCGTTGTGAGTAAAAGGATCAGGGAAGAATTCGAGAACGGTAGAGACTACTACAAACTCCAAGGTCAGGTGATCAGAGAGCCAGTCGAAGCATGGGCGAGACCTTCATTGGAGAATCTGGAGTACCACGCTCACTCCGTGTTTCGGTGAGACTCCGGTGTCTCACAGGATACGCTTCAACTCAAACTGGCCAATAAGATGCGGGCGGGCCGCAAGAAGGGTTTCAAGATGGCTGTCTGGCCACATAGCGATATGCAAGGCCCGATCTGCCTGATTGTGTTGCTCTATTAAAGCAATGGCGTCCACAGTGAATCTGCCTGTTGTTGCGATTATTAGATGATCGACACGCGGCGGCTGCCACAGTTCCATCTGGCTGCGGGCGTCGCTTACGTCGGTTGGGCCGACGCTTCTGGATAGCCAATGCTTGCATTGGATAATGACACGATATCTCCGCACCCCTGCGAGGGGATCGCTATCGACCTTTGTCACAGAAAGGTCTCTTCCCCTGTCAGGCGCATGGGTATGCTGCAGCCACTGGGGATTTTCATACCCCTTGACGCCAGTGATAAGTAGAAAAATCAGACGCTCAAAATCTTCGTCGGAAAGCACCGACCATTTCAGTCTGGTCGGTACTCGGCCTTTGGGACGGGCCGCGACTATCTCCCCTAAATCTGTCGCTGCAACCGGTACCGGGTCGTGTTGGCCATAGAGCGTGGAGCGGAGCCCTGCTTTGACCGCAGGCCAGTCGAGTCTTTGAATATCAGAGAGATCGGCTACCATACCGAAAGACAGGTGACGCCTCAGATCTCCCCAGCGGGTTGGCCTCGCACCGCCGCCTAGCAGAGTATGAATTTCCGCGACCGCTTCTTCTAGACTCATCCAATCGGTTTCAGAGATTTTCCGAACATCTTCGTTGCTTTCCTCGCCCTGGACGGCCGGTCCGAGGTTTCTCAATAGCTCATCGACTTCGTCAATCAGTGAGAGTATGCGATCTCTGATCAGTTCGCGCCGCTTCGTTTGAAGCCTGAATCGGTATTCTCGCAGCCTTCGCCCTTGCTCCTCTATCTCGTTCTCTACAAAAACCTTGGCCTCGATATCGCCTGCCTCGAGTGCGTCAAGGCGCATCTGGCCTATTGCGTCAAAGGCGTGAAGCTTATTTTCGACTCTAAATCCGTCAATAGCAGGCAAGACTGGCAGAATCTGACGGAACGCGAGGCAGAGTTCATCGTATTCCGGGGGGCTCCCGAATGCAGGCCCGCCAACAATGTGGGTTTCGATCTGCGCCCACAATTGTTCGAGTTTTTCGAGATTGCTTTCCGTGGCTTCAAATTGTTGCAATGCTCCATCCAAGTCCGCCATGTTTATCCTCGTACATTTGGTAGTGCCAGTTCGCGGAGCTGTTGAGCATTGCTAATTGACATGAGTGAATGCGTTAATCGATCAGCGTCGATCACCGCTTGGTTGCTACGATACGAGGCGAAGGCGGACTGGATCACACTTTACCTCTCGAGTCACCACTGCGGGACCACTGCGGCTCCAAGTATTCAGTTCCAGAACAAGCGTCCTGCCGTTCTCATCGGCTGGCCGAAGTTTGCGGGAAAGCAATCCGCCAAAATGTGCATCGTGCGTGGATACAAGAAACTGGCGGCGATCCTTGGTGCGTCGGAACAAATCCACCAGACCGAGCAAATTGATGTCGTCGAGACTCTGTAGAGGATCATCCAAAATGGCAATAGGCAACGGGGGCTTGGGGATACCGATGTTGAGAGCTAGAAACACCGAGACCGCAAGTGCATTCACTTGGGAACTGGACAAGATGGAAGCGGGGAGCTCACATTCTTTGTCCTCAATCGGATCGCTCACGATAGTGGATAGCTGACCTTTGCCTCTGAACACTTGCGAAAAGAATGAGACCAATCGAAAGGCGGGGTGCGGATCTATCCTTGCCCAGATACTTTGAAGTAGTGGATTGATCTCGCGGAGTCGTTCTTCTACTACCGCTGACGCAGCCTGTCGCAACGCCTCGATCACGTTCTGCGCCATCTCGCCAGTCCGATTTCGGGCGATAATGGTTCTCTCGCGGACGGCAACATCAGATCGAAGGGCGTTGGCTTCGCGGCGGAGTTCATCGATAGCAGCCGCCGCGGAAGATTGCGCCAGTCGCAGAGCAAGGGATTCTCCGATCTGCTGCAATTCTGCCAACCGCTTGATGAATGTCTCGGCTTCTGTGACTGCTTGTGCCAATGCGACCTCGCGATTGTCATCGGCGGCAACGTTCAGTTCAGCCAGCCGCTTGATGATGGTCTGCTGGGTCATCTGCCGTTCGTTGACGGCTTGCTCAGCCGACCTAAGAACAAGCTCAGATGCTGAGACTTCCTTCTCCTTGACAGTCAGGGCCTTAAGAAGCTCATTTAGTTTGTCAGGTGATGACGCAGCTCGCGTGTCACCGATTCCGCCTTTGGCAAGAATCTCTAATCGCTGCCGTGTGGTCTCTTTGTCGTATGTTTGATCACAAACTGGACAGTGTTCTCTAAGATGTTTTAGCGCAAGGATAGCCAGGGCTTTTAATTGTTCGCTTTTCTCTTTCAATTCGGCTTGGTGACGCCGCAACTCTGCTAAGCGTGCCTGTTCTTCAGTCGTGACACGTTTTAGATCCTCAACCTCCTTCTTCAGTTTCGTGACGTTTTCTCGGAGAGGCGGAAGGTCCGTCATTGGACGGTCAGCGATGCTTCGACTCTCGGTCCGCAGAGTGGCGAGGTTCTGGAGTCTTCGCTCCGTTGAACGACGTTGAGCATCAAGTTCTTTAATCGCGTTACTGATCGCGGATGGAGCCTCGCGTGACGCCGACTCGATTTGGCCAACTTTGAGGCCGAGTTCGGCCAGATTCTGCCACCACTCTCCCCAGGACTCGGATGTTATTGCGGGCAATGCTTGTGAGGAACGCTCCGTCGATTCCGACAGACGCGCCTCAATTATCGCCAGTTTCTCCTGAACTGGCCGGAGTTCATCTTGACGTTGATTGGTGACGGTTGACCACGCCTTCTTCGAGCGCTCAAGACTGTCCTGAAGTTCCGTGACTCGGCCTGCGCCTACCAACTCACTGACTGCCGAGAATCGCTCTTGGGGCGATGCAGCATCTACGAACTGGCGGATCAAGTCCTGTTGAAGGTAAATACTGCGCGTTAGAACGGAAGCCAATGCCTCGCTGGGGTCGGAAGCGGCCGCTGCATTTGGCCAGACAAGGTCGATCAACTTTCCTTCCGCCGAGGGTCCCTGGTAGGACCCATTGGATGTCTCAAAAGTGACTCGTCGCTCTTTCCCATCAAAGCTGCGGGTCACCGCGAAATTATCGCCATTCGGACCATCTTTGAAGCGTAGCGCAACTCTGGCCTGGCCCGTTTCTGAATACATCGAGACGAAACTTGAGTCTTCATTCTTCAGCCGAGGAATCCGGCCGCTGAGAGCCCAGAGAATTCCGTCGAACAGGGATGTCTTCCCATGACCGTTTGCTCCGATCACGACAACGGCATCAGCATCGAGATCAAATTCTTGGCGTTGCGCAAATCCGCGAAATCCACTCAGTTCAATGGATTGAAGTCTCATTACTCACCCCCCTGTTCATGCAGGCGCTCCAGCAACGGCGATTGTTCTCGGAATGCGTCAACAAGTACCCGCGTTACATTCCCTGGAATTCTCTCTTCGGCAAGAAGCCGCGGGAGCAAATCAAGAGCCGACTCCTGGCCTATATTCGCTCGTTCTTGAGGCAGCGGAAGAAGCGGACGAAGCACCCGTTCTACGTCTGTAGCGCTTTTTAGATCATCGGCGGTGGCGACAAGTTTTCGCAATCGCGTCGTGTTATACCGGACCTCGTCGATTGCGGTGCTCTCGGATGGAGCAATGCCAGGAGACAAAAGTACCAAATATCCATCCCAGGATTTTGCTTCTTCCTTGCCTACATGGCGGGAGATCACCTCGATAAGCGAACCTTGCAAATCGGGCCATGTCCGGAGGAGTTCCGCACATGTATCAAACACCACGACGCCAACGACGCCGTATTCATCCTCGAAGAGGCGAGATGTTGGCGTATCCCAGTCCCGGAATCTGCTCGTTATCTGGCGATACCCGCCCACGATCAGGGTTTGGGATGCTGCTGCGATTAGATCGGTCGATGTGAACCCGAGGGAAGAATTGTTCATGGCACCACCTGACGGATGAGCTCGTGATTATCGCGGAGTTCGCTTATGTGAAGCAATGAAAGGGCTGTCGGGCCTCTTAGAATGTCCTGCTTGGACACGTCGCCCTGAATGATGTCTTTCGGTGGTGTGGGAGGAGTTGCCCAGGAAGCCGATGTGCCGCCGACTAACACTGCAGGGCAGGTGCGGTACTGCGAGCGGCGCGAATGTACAGCGGCCTCTACAGCTTGTTTTCCACGGTCCCCGCAACCCGAGGCTATGACGAATGAAGCTGCGACTCGACCGTCTCGGCGGAACTCGACAGAACCATCGTCGAGGATGATTGCTTGGGCTCCCGAGATACGGGCCATCGTTGCGAGCGCCAGAAGAAGGTCAGCGATCAAGCCGGGCCTGCTGCCGACAAACGGGTGGTATGGCTTGTCATGCAGTAGCCAATCAGCACGGAGTCTCCCGAATTTCACTATTCCCAGGGCTTGGAAGGCGTTAAGAAAACTCTTGATGTCCTCGTTCGTCAAGTTATCCTCACGAATCTTGCGCGTTGCCGCTTGCTCCAACTGAGCGATATGTTCTTTTGACAGGCGCTGGGATAACGCCTCCATTAGCGCTCCCCATCCCAAGGGAATGTAGTGCGCAGCATCGAGGGCGAGAGCCTCAAAAAACTTGGAACTAGCCATGTCCCCAGGGTCCGCCAAATACAACTTCGTAGCAGCAGGCAATGCCGCGCCCAATAGCTTCGTACTTTCGATAAGGACGGCGACTGGCGTGCCAAGCCCGGCGAACAGAACGACAGGTGCTGCCAACACCTTGTTCGCGATAATCGATTCCCAGTGGCCCTTCCATTCTACGTTGAGTGCAGACGTGCGTAGGATCCACAACTCCGGGTCGGCTGCATTTACATTCCGGTGGAGGTAATACACATTTATGGTTTTCTGGAGCGCCAGATCTTCGGGGCGCTCAACAATTCCAACCAGTTTGTCCGCCCCGAGCGCGCCGAGTGCAGTCGATAGCGCGAGATCATAGTTAAGCGTCACTACCGAGGCTATCGCACCTTCACACAGCAACGCAGCCGCTATCCAATACCCCTGATTAGGGGTTGCGAGCTTCAAACCATATTGTTCACGCAGTCGCTCTACCACATCGCGCTGTGAGTTCCGTTTACTGAATACAGCATCGGCCAACGCTGAAAGATCGTCGGGGTTTGCGCAATCACCGTTTTGGAGCACTCCGTCGTCGATGAGGCGGCGGTGTATGTCGTTCGAACAAACCCTCGACACCGGAATGTTGGTCGGTTGTTCGACAGAACATCCCGCACCAATTACTAATGCGATCTTGCCACCACCCGGCGCGGAAACGGCCTGCAACAATTCTGGGGGTAGAGCCACCATCACTCCTTGGAAGGTGCTCCGATGCTCTTCTCACCGGCGAGCAACTGCATTTCGGCACATGCTACGTTTGGCTGATGGACGTTGCAAGCATTCCGTTTGCCGGATACCATCAGCGATAATATTAGCGGCGGATCGGCTAGAACGAACAATAGCACTTTGAGGTCCTAGTGGGGCAGAACCCGACAGCATTGCGATCATCGCGAGCGATTCAGTTGCCACTGTTGGTGCCACCACGCGCCGCTCAGGTCGCGGCGCTCGAAAGCAAGGGCGTCGTTTACACCAAACGCTGGGTAGTGGAACTGATGCTGGATCTGGCGGGTTACAAGTCAGAAACGAATCTCGTGGACTCCATTGCCGTGGAACCTGCAGCGGGGGATGGAGCCTTTCTCGGCCCCATGATCGAACGCCTGGCCGACTCGTGCCAGAGGCTTAACCGGCCACTTTCGGACTGCAAGAATTCGTTGGTCGCCTATGAGCTCGATGATGCAAGCGCGGAGCGCGCGAGGAGTTTAGCTGCGAACATCCTGATGAAGCACGGCCTGAAACGTCCGGCAGCAGAACGGCTCGCCGGGGCGTGGGTCAGAACGGGTGATTATCTTTTCGATGCAACGACCGTGGAAGCCGACTTTGTCATCGGCAATCCGCCTTATGTCCGCCTTGAAGATATTCCCGAGGAAATCGCCTCATATTACCGCGACGCCTATCCGACCATGCGCGGCCGCGCTGATTTGTACGTGGCGTTCTTTGAGGCTGCGCTGCGCCAACTGAAAGAAGGCGGCACGTGCGCGTACATTTGTGCGGACCGTTGGATGCGCAATCAGTACGGAGCTGAATTACGCCGACTGGTGACTTCTGCTTACGCGGTGGATGTCGTGATCGAGATGCATAATGCCGACGCGTTCCATGATGAAGTGGACGCCTATCCTGCTATCACCGTCATCCGCTCCCAGAAACAAGGCTCGGCCGTTGTGGCAAGCGCCGGGCCGGAAGTGGAGAATGTTCTCCCGAAGACGCTCTCGGCGGCGCTGGAAGCGGCTGCAAACGCAAAGCCGATGGTCGTTGCTGAGAGTCTGCGCATTGCCAGAGTGGATGCATGGTTTCAGGGTTCGGACCCGTGGCCTTGTCATTCGCCCGAGCAGCTCGCGTTGCTGCGCCGACTGGAAGAGCGTTTCCCGGCACTCGAGGTCGATGCGAAGGTGGGTATCGGCGTTGCGACCGGCAACGACAGCGTTTTCATCACCAAAGACGCGCTCCTGGTCGAACCTTCCCGCCTTCTGAAGTTGGCTCTCGTCAGGGATATCTTCGACGGGAAAATGGAGTGGTCCGGACATTATTTGGTAGATCCCTGGAACAGCGACGGCCTGGTCACCCTGGAGAAATTTCCCAAGCTGCGGGCGCATTTCGAGAAGCACGCGGTCGCGCTCAAGAAACGCCACACGGCCGCAAAGAATCTGCGCGGGTGGTATAAGACCATCGACCGTGTGACGCACACGCTGACGGCAAAGCCCAAACTCTACGTCGCGGATATCAAGAACGTGCTCGATCCAGTCCTCGATAACGGCGAAACCTACCCCCATCACAATTTGTATTTCATTCAGTCAGATGCGTGGAACCTGGAAGTGCTGGGCGGCCTCCTTATGTCGGCTGTGGGCCAGTTCTTTGTCGAGTCTTACGGGGTACGCATGCGCGGCGGGTATCTAAGGTTTCAGGCGCAATATCTGCGGCGGATTCGCGTTCCGGTTCCCGACTCTATTGCGAAGGCTCAAGCAAAGGAATTGCTGAAAGCGTTTCGCACCCGCAACCGGCAACGTGCGACGCAGATCGCGCTAGAGATTTACGGAATCGACGAACGGGAGATGGAGATAGCGCTTGGACATTGAAACGAGGCTGCAGGACGCCGTCCAGAGTTATTGGGACGCGCGAGCTGAGAACAAAGAAAAGCAGGTAAAGTCAGGCAAGATCGATGCGGGCACGCGCGGAGAGGTGACCGGCGGAACCCAGATGGGAGCCTTAGAGGTGCTGGTTGCCGATATCCTTTGCGATTCCGGTCTCAAGCGGCTCGACATTCGCACTCGTACAGCATTGGAACTGCCGGGGTATTTCCGGGCCACGAAGAAATGGGACCTGATTGTAGTGTCAGGAAGCCAGTTGCTGCTGGCGATGGAGTTCAAGTCCCAGGCAGGCAAGTCCATTGGCAACAACGTGAACAATCGGTCCGAGGAAGCCGTAGGGAGCGCAAAAGACATCTGGATTGCGTACCGTGAAAGCCGTTTTGGAAAGGCCCCTGCCCCGTTCCTGGGCTATTTATTCCTGCTCGAAGATCGTGACAACGTGAAAACGTCAGTTGCGAACAAGGAGCCATACTTTCCCGTAGATCCGGTGTTTCGCGGAGAAGCACGTAAAGCCAGCAAGGGCGAAGAGAAATATCTGGGCGTGTCGTACAGCAAGCGCTATGAGTTGCTCTGCCGCCGATTGGTGCTAGAACGACTGTACAGTTCGGCGTGCTTCCTGATGGCTACAAACGCCAAGCACACCAAAATTACCCAGCCCGCAGACGATTTGACCTTTCAACGGTTCGTCGCCGCCCTTCGAGGTCATGCCGTCACTTTTCTGGAAAGTCAGAAGAAATAGAAGCCAGGAACTTCTTTTCTCTGCGTGCGTGCTAGTTTGAGCCTCTGGTGTCGATGTTCTTGCCCTGAGACATCCCAAAATCACTTGTTTTATCCACGACCGGATTCACTCTGGACGCCTTCGACATTTCAATCAATTACAGGATTGCCGGAGTAGGGGTTTTTGGCACTGTGGGCAAAAATTGAATACGCTCCACGAGCCGTCCGTCAAGAATGCCTTGTTTCAGTTTTCCACGAATAGAGCGTACATTGTTCGTTGTGGCTCACCCTCCCCCGCCTTCGGGTTTCTTCGCTTACCCATCACAGCCCGTCATGTTAGGCGAAACCATCCGGACAGCGATTGATGAGATCAATAAAGGGAACCAGGCTTCGTTGAATAGTTGGGAAAACTGCAGAGTCGGAGGCAAGTTAATCATCAACGAGTTGTGCGCCGCGATTGACAGCAACGAAGTATTTTGTGCTGACCTGACGGGGTTAAATCCCAATGTGATGTTTGAGCTTGGATATGCGATTGCAAAAAACAAGCGAATTTGGCTTGTTCTTGATTTGACATTGGCAGGAGCAAAAACGCAGTTCGAGCAACTTCGTATCCTGACTACTGTTGGGTACGCCAAATACTGCAGTTCACCAGAGATTGTGGCGCATTTCTTTAGAGATCAGCCGTATGCCGACCTGGAGAACACCATCTTCGAGAAAGCTATTCGCTCGAATCTGACCCCGACGACTGGCAAAAAAATTTTGTACCTAAAGAGCCTCCATGACACGGACGCCAGTATCCGAATCACAAGGCGAGTTAACACGCTGAAAAGCTCGGATATCGCAGTAATTACTGATGACCCCAAAGAATCCACCGTTCAGTCG
>Ga0182024_10009118_pt1 | contig 20635 bp, 15 predicted proteins | sample P32metaG_FD_120480 | JGI IMG/M metagenome (GOLD analysis project Ga0182024, IMG submission 120480) | Permafrost microbial communities from Stordalen Mire, Sweden - P3-2 metaG (Illumina Assembly) | ecosystem: Environmental > Terrestrial > Soil > Wetlands > Permafrost | place: Sweden: Stordalen... | reverse complement strand
CCGCCGCCGCATGGCTGGCCGCTTCGGCCTCCGGCCAGCCTATCAAGTTCGCATTCGGAACCGGTCCGGCCCCCGATGGGTGGACCCGGGTCGCGCCCGATATCAGGTACTCCGATGCCCTAGGCTACGGCTTCGAGGGTCCTCCCGGCGTCGTTCCGACCGCATTCAATTCGGGCGGCGACCCGCTCAAGGGCAACGGCGTCGAGGCGACAAAGCCGTTCTATTTTAGCTTCAGGATTCCCGCCGAAGGCAACTGGCGCGTCACGATGACCCTCGGGAACCCCTCCAGCGCGACAATGACGACAATCAACGCCGAAATCCGCCGCTTGATGGTATTGCATGCGGCGACCGCGCCGGGGGAGACGAAGGAAGTGATGTTTATCGTCAACACGCGCACTCCCAAGATCCCCGATGGCACGGTCGTCCGTCTCAAGCCGCGCGAAAAACAGGGCGAAGCGATCGCCTGGGATGATCGAATCACACTCGAATTCAACGACACCCACCCGGCGATTTCCACCTTGACGGCCGAACGCGCGGATGACGTCCCGACCGTCTATCTGGTCGGCGACTCCACCATGACCGATCAGATGGGCATGCCGACAACCAGTTGGGGACAGTTTCTGCCGATATTTTTCAAGAATACGGTCGCTATCGCCAACCACGGCGAATCGGGCGAATCCTACCACGACTTCCGCACCGAGCTGCGGCTCGCAAAACTCCTCAGCGTGATCAAGCCCGGCGATTGGGTCATCGCCCAGATGGGACATAACGACGAGAAGGAGCGCACCCGCGGTCCGGAATTCGGCGCTTTCAAAAATTACGCCGATGAGATGCGCAATTACACCCGCGAGATCCGGGCCAAGGGAGCGCACATCATCCTCGTCACCCCGATGCAGCGGCATTCGTTCGTCGACGGCAAGGTGGCCAATACGCACGACGACTACCCCGACGCCGTCCGCGCGGTCGCCAAGGAATTGGACGTTCCATTGATCGATCTGACGGCGATGAGCGACAAGATGATGAATGTTATGGGTGACAAGCCGTCCTGGGTTCTGTTTTCGCGAGGGCAGGACAGCACGCATCACAGCCCCTACGGAGCATGGGAGCTGGCCAAGTGCGTTGCGCAGGGCATTAAGGACGCAAACGTCGAGCCGGCAAAATGGCTCGTCGACGATTTCCCGGGCTTCGATCCCGGAAAGCCCGATCCGATCGATTCATTCACGGTGCCCAACTCCCCGAGCCGCGGCGGACCTCCCGGGCGTGGGCGCGGAGGCCCGGCTGGCGCACCGCCCGCCGATGACGCGTCAAAGCCCTACGGAAGCTGACGGAACCCGGGCCGGTCGCGATTGCCTAGGGATCGCGTAGGCGTTAGCAGGATGGAATGAAACGGGGCTATGCCTGGCTCGCGGCGGCCGGTGAGCGTCACTCCGGCGCGCGGTCGCCGTAATTGCGCGCGAGCCAGCTCCGCGGCAGCGGAACGACGCAGATGTTCATGGAGATTCCGTTGGGCGATATCATCGCCGACTCAATCTCGATCTTGGTTCCGTCCGCGCTGAACGTCGGATGGATATGGTCGGCAGCAGTCGTCTTGTGGCCCATGTCCGCCAGCATCAGCAATTCGCTATTGTGGCGATCGATGATCCAAAGCCGGTACTGATGATCGTCGGCGGCCGCCCAGCGGCCGTCCGCCGAACCGTTCACATGCCAAATAGTGACACCGGGATTGCCCATCGGAAGCTGGCCGACGATCCGCATCTCGCGCGTTCGCAGATTCACGACGCCCACGCCGCTCGGATGCTCGCCGGTGGCCGACTCGGGTCCCCATGGGGTGTCCGCTGGCATTCCGGGATGGCGGTTCTGGGTATTGGCCTCAATCGCGATCGCCACCTCGTCCTTGGTGATAACGGCTTCGTGCGTGACCCAGTCGAAGGGCGGCTCGGGATAGAGCGGGCGCAGACCTGTGCCGTCGGAATTTACGACCCACGTGCGTTGGGGCGCCTTGCCTCCGGTTTCCCAGCAGAAAATGATCTCGCCGTGGACCCACGGATTGGTCTGGACATGCCCGATTTGAAACGGGACCGCGACGACGGGTTTGACTTCGCCAGTCTTCAGATTCAGCGCGCCGATGCCGGACGGACCCGAGCCCATTCCTCTGGGACCGTAAGGCTTTGAGCGGTTGGTGCCGGGTTCTATGTACTGGCTGTAGGCGGGATTGTTCACATCCACATCCTTCTCCGTGTTGCCGCCCGAGTACGAAAAATAGACATAGTCCTCATCGGCATCGAGCCCCATGTTGCCGCCGGCGCGCATCTCCGTGGGAATGATTCCGCAAACGCGCTCGTATGTGTCAGCCGGTCCCATTTTGCCCGCCGCGCTGTCGGCAAAGATCTTGTCCAGGTGGACCTCGACGATCGCAACCGGGCCGCGAGATCGGAAACCCGCCCCTTTTTTCTTGGCCTGGGGGCCCCCGGGACTTTGCTGCGGGTTGGCCGCCGCAGAGGTGTCTTGGTACGCGGGCTCACCGCCGACATCCGGCGCTCCGTCGGCCTGCCTCCGACCGGATGCGCCCATGCTTCGCATGATATAAAGATTCATCGAATGGCGGGCCACGCACAGCATCCCCATGTAGCCCTTGTCGGTGACCTGGACGATGTCCCCGGTTGCTTCATTCACGGCAAATGCCTGGCCCTGGCCGGGCGCCCGATTGGAACGGAAGATCACCCATTGGCCGTCGGAGGTCCAATCCGGGTGGGTCTGGTAAATCTTGGAATCCGCGTAAGGCGCGCTTGTGAGAAACGTCAATGGCACTTCGGTCACTGGATCGATGATGGTTTTCTTTTCAGAGGGCGAGCGCCGGCCGACTTGGGCGGAACCGACAGAGGCTAACAGGGCGCACGCGCAAAAGGCCGCGGCTGCGCGGACGTGGGGTGGGGTTTTCATTGCAACGTTAGACGGAGGGGTTGGCGGGAAAGATGCGTCGGCGCCCCGTCATTATTATTATGGCGCGAACTTGACCACCTTTGGGGTGAAGATAGCCTGCGCATGACTCGCAACGGTGAGGATATAAAAGGAGAAACCCCTATGCCAGCGCAACAGGAGAAGGACAGCAATATCAGCCGGCGCCAGTTTCTCAGCAGGGCGGGTGTCGCGGGCACGGCCGCCGTGGTCGGCAGCCTCGCATCCGGGTCTGCGTCCGCCGCCGAAGAGGCCCCGATAAAGTCCGCAATCAATTGGGACCAGGAAGCGGATGTTGTCGTCATTGGAGCGGGAGCAACGGGGATGCCCGCGGCAATTGTGGCCAGGGAGGCCGGAGCCCGGGTAATCCTTGTTGAAGCAAACTTTGATATCGGAGGACACGCCATAACGAGCAGCGGCAATGTTCCTTTGGGTGGCGGCACGAGCATTCAGAAGAAGGCCGGAATAATCGATTCCCCGGACCTTGTGTTTCAGGACCTGACCGATTGGTCCGTCGTCGAACCCAACGGATTCCCGGATTATCGGTACAACGATCGGGAAATCATCCGGGCTTTTGCCGACAACAGTGTGCAGTCATTCGAATGGCTGGTCGCCCACGGGGTCATCTTCGTGGATAAAGCCCCCGATACGGCCGGTGGAACCTCGGTCGGAAATTCAGTTCCCCGGGAGATGCATGCCGCGGCGATGGATTGGCCGATGGTTCAGACGGGCCAGCCGGTGGCTCCGGCGGTCCGGGCGACAACCTCCACGGGCAACGGTCTGATGCGGCCCCTGGAAGTCGCGGCAAAAAAAGCCGGCGTGCAGATTCTCCTCGAGCACAGGATGACGAGCATTCACCGGGAGGCCCCGGGTTCAGGCCGCGTGCTGGGGATCGCGGTTGAAAACAAGGGCGCCAAGCTCAATATCCGCGCAACAAAGGCCGTCATCATCGGCACGGGCGGCTCGACCGGCAACGTGAATTTCCGCAGGATGTTCGACCCCCGGCTCACCGAGGAGTATTGCGCTGTGGCGGGCATGCCCTGGTCCGACCAGGATGCCAGCGGAGAGATTGCGGCGATGGGAATCGGGGCCTCGCTTTGGGGTCTTTACAACGAGGTGGGCGAATTCGGCACGACGATTACGAAGTCCGACCTCATCGGGTGCCAATACAACTACAGGGTGCTGACCTGGATGCCCGGCAGCCCTGTGTTCAAGCTCGCCCGCGCGTCCGGCCTCAAGGTCCTCGATTGGCAAAACGTGATCATGGTGAACATGCTGGGCAATCGATTTTACGACGAGACCGGGGCCCAGTTCAGCGCCAATGACGCCGGGCAGGTCGACCCCTATACACCGGGCAGTTACCTGAACGCGGAGAAAATCAAGTACAAGCCCAGCAACTTTATCAATGCGGCCCTGGCGGGGATAGGAGACGGGCACAACGGGGGCGGTCCAATTTGGGCAATCTTTGACGCGGACGCGGTGACCCGCGCGCGATGGAAGCCCGAGCCGCCCAATGTGGATTTCGACGCCGGTTTCTTCTTCACGGCCGATACGATCCCGGATTTGGCGGCCAAGATTGTAATGAAATATCAGCGGGTCCCGATGCCGCCGGAGAATCTGGAAAAAACGATATCCAGATACAATTCGTTTGTGGATGCCGGAAAAGATGAGGACTTCGGCAAGCCAGCGCCAAAATATAAGATTGCGAAAGCTCCCTTTTACGCGGCCTGGGCAACTCCCACCATCCACGATTGTCGCGCGGGCCTTCGGATCAATGCAAAGTGCCAGGTCCAGGACATGAATGCCAACGTCATCCCGGGACTCTACTGTGGCGGCGAGTCCGCCGGCGGTTTCAGCCTGCACGGCCTGGCCCGGGCAATTTGCCAGGGCTTAATCGCCGGCAGGAACGCGGTGGCGGAAGAGGCAATGTAGGGGTCTATGGAAATAAAAAGAATTGGTTCACAACCGTCCAACAAAGGACCCGCCGACTGGTTTACCGGCGCGGTTCGCGTCGATCCGCTTTTCCAGCCAAATGCGCCGGCTCGGGCTGTCGGCGCCAGAGTCACGTTCGAGCCCGGCGCGCGGACCGCGTGGCATACCCATCCGTTGGGGCAGACCCTGATCGTCACGGCCGGCTTCGGACGCGCCCAACGCTGGGGCGGGCCGATTGAGGAAATTCGCCCCGGTGACGTGATATGGTTTCCACCAGGCGAGAAGCACTGGCATGGCGCTTCGCCGGCTACCGCGATGACCCACATCGCAATTCAGGAGCAGCTCGACGGCAAAGCCGTGGATTGGATGGAGAAGGTCAGCGACGAACAGTACGGCAAGTGATCCCGGGCTGCGGTTAACCCGTCACCTCGGAATTTGCCGATCGGATCATCGAATTGATATATCCGAACGCCATGGAGAATGCCTCGTATTTTCCAGGATCGTCCGGATGCGCCGGATTGTGGTCGGGCAGGTAGCTGCCGGCCCAGCCCGCGTCGCGCAGGATCCGGACGACTTCGATATAATTCATGTCACCCTCGTCTATGTAGACCTCCTGGAATTCGTGCAGTCCTCCCCGGATGTTGCGCATGTGAATCTGATGGATCTTCCCCTTGCCGGCCAGGTAGCGGACGATGGGAAGAATCTCCTCCCGCGGATTGCGGCAGCCCTCGCCGCAGGTGCCGAGGCAAAGTTGGAATCCGTTGTAATGGCTGTCGACCACCGCCTCGTATTTTTTGAGAGCATCGAGGACCGAGTCCGGCGCCGCGTCCCAATTATCAACGCCCTGATAGCCCCGGGGTAGTCCCGGGCAATCGTAGGGGTGAACGGCCATCCGAACGTCGTATTGCTCGCACACCGGAATCACGTTTTTGAGAAAATAGGCGATCCGCTCCCAATATTCGTCGTAGTGGACGACTCCATTCCTTCCCACAGGCAGATCCTGCCATCGGTCCTCGAGCTTGAAGCCGACGTAGGTGCTTCCGCCCCGTCCCGGCGTGTGCGTGTTGCGCCGGATCGGAATCAGCGTCCAATGCTGGGAGATCAGCTTCACTCCTACTTGGGAGGTCTTTTGGATGTTGCCGATGATCGTCTCGATGGCCCGATCCCGTTCCGATCCGGGCCGCAGGTAGATGTACCGGGAATCCATGCGGATTCCCTCCCAGAGCATCCCGGCCTGGTCGCACGCGTCCTTCCATCGCTTCATCTGATCGAGATCCCATCCCTCGATGGGAACCGGCTGGCCGTTGAAGCTCGTGCCTGAAGCCGTATCTCCTCCGGCGTCCATGCTGGGACTGAGGGAGGTCACGCCCTGGCGCTTGTGGAACTCGAAGTTCTTCTTCGCCGCCCAATGCTCGCCGACGACGCAGTGGTAGTCTCCGCCGACATGATGCAGGTTATTCACCCTCGGTTTCGGCGGCGGTGGAGCTTCCGCGCCAGACTGGGCGAGTGCCCGGCCGGCCAGGGCGGTTCCGATGACGCCGCCGGCAAGAACTTTGGCGAAGTCGCGCCGTTTCATGGAGGAAGAGGAAGGGGGGATAGTCATTTGTTTCTTGGGGGTATGCTAGCCTGCGTTGGAATTTGTGATGAATGCAGGCTAGGCGCTGCCGTCGAGGGACGGCCAGATCTCGGCGGCGGACAGCCCGCAGATCCACCGCTTGTCCTCCGCGTTGAGAAAATCCATATGGGACCGGGCGACGTCGATCGCCTGCGCGTAGGTGCAGAAGGGCTGGCTGATAGGCCAGTCCGACCCCGCGATCAGCCGCCGCGGCCCGAACGTATCGTACAGGCGCCGGACCTGCCGCTGGGAATCGAGATAGGGATAGGGCTGCTTGGACAGCGACCAGGTGTGGGAAATCTTGACGTACAGTCGCGGAAAGCGCTGCAGCGCGAGCAGCTTCTCCAATTCCCGCGGCTGATCGAGCGGGCAGTCCGCCATGTGGTCGATTACGATAGTCAGGTCGGGAAACTGCTCCGCCAGCCGCATCACGTCCGGCATGCGGGTTACTGGCGCCAGCACCGTCATCGGCACCTTCAGGTCGCGGCAGCGCGCCCAAAGCGGGGGCATCAGCGGCCCGCGGATCCAATCTCCGGAGGCCTCCCCCGAGGGGCTGAGGCGCACGCCGTGAAACCCGTCCTCCTCGACCAGCCGCGAGAGTTGGTCGGGCGCGGCTGGATCCTCCGGATTCACCCGCGCCACTCCCCGGAAAAATTGCGGGTACCGTTTGAGGACACTGGCCGCATAGCGGTTATCCCAGCGGTAGTGGATCACCTGTATGATCACCGTCCGGTGGACGCTGCTCGCCTGCATCAGGCCCAGCAGTTCTTCAGCCGAAGCGTCGCGGCTCGGAGGATTCTTCGTCTCCGGCGCCCAGGGAAACTGCGGGTCCTTCTTCCAGACGTGGACATGCCCATCGATCGTCATGGGCAGAGGCGGGGAGGGAGGCGCTTCCGCACCCGCCCCGGCCGTCTGCCCGTAGACAGCCCGGCCTCCCAAGGCGGCGGCGGCCAGGCCGAAGCGCTTGAGGAATGTTCGGCGACTCGGATTCTCGCTCATTCGGATGGAAATCCGCTAAACGTAGATCGGTTCCAGGTTGCGGGTGATGTAATCGTCGCAGTGCTGGTAGCTGGTCAGGATCCCGTTCCGGGCGATGTCGAGATCGACGCAGATCCAGCCGCGATAGTTAACGCTCCGCAGCACCCGATGGCATCCCGGAAAGTCGACCTGCCCGTCGCCTAGGTCATAGATGCTGGAAAAGAAGCGTGCGCCATCGGAGGCCTTCGGCAGCCGGGCTCCGTTAGGATGGATCAGGTCGTCGGCCGGCGTGGTCCATTTCGAATCCTTGTAGTCGAGGAAATGGATGCGATCTTTGTATTTTTCCAGCGTGGCCACCACGTCGCAGCCGGCCAGATTGAGGTGGGCGGTGTCCGGCGAAAAGCCGAACTGCTTGGAGTCGACCGCGGCCATGAAGCGGTCGATCTCCTCGGCGGACTGCACCATTTGGCCCCAGTGATTGTGCACCCCGGCGGTGAACCCCAGTTCCCCAGCGATCTCTCCGATCTGGTTGCACCGCGCGCACAGTTCCTTGAAACCGGCCTCGGTGTTCGCCCCGGGGGCGGTCCGGCTGGGCGTGAACACGACCAGGTGGCTGGCGCCCAAGTCGGCCAGGAACTTCATCGCGTCGCGCGCTTGATCCAGGACTTTCTGGCGCTGCGCTGGGTCCTGCAACGCCCCGTTCCAGGAGATGGACACGGCGTGGAGATCCCGCTTGGAGAGTTCGTTCAGGAGTTGAAGCTTTGTGATCCCGTATTTTTCCAGGAATCCGGGATAGCCGGTGAGGCGGATGCCGATGAATCCGGTCTCCGTCATCACGTCCATGATTTCGGTGAACTTGGTCGGCCGGTAGTAGTTCCAAAGCGCGAGACTCAGGGCCCACTTCACGTTCTTATTTTGCGGGGTACGGGCATCAGCGGCCCGGGCTAACGAGGCGAACAACGCAGTCAGCGTGGCCAGAAAGGCCCGACGGCTAATCTTCGTTATGATGCCAAAGCTAGGCGGCTTCGCGCGCAGCGTCCATCCCGCATTTTCGCCGATTGCGCAGCGGCGCAGCCTTTTGCCGAAACCATGGCTCGCCAATTCCGTCAATCAGGGTGTACCGTTACTCCCAACGCGGCAAAGGAATCCCTTGAATCTGCACGAATTGATTGCCCTGGCGAAGGGTAAGCAGGCCAGTGACCTGCATCTGGAACCGGGATTGCCGCCCGTCATCCGAGTGCGCGGCAGCTTGAGCGCGGCGGGGGAGCCTAGCTCGGCGGAGGATTTGCTCCAGTTCGCCCGCGATCTCATCGCTCCCGATGACTGGCCGCGTTTTCTCGCTCAACAATCGTTTGACATGTCCAAAACGGTCGAAGGACTGCGCTGCCGGATCAATATCCTTAAAACCTCGCGCGGGACAGGCCTGGCCATCCGTTTGCTTCCGTCGTTCCAGCCCACGATCGAGCGTTTGAATCTGCATCCCGACCTCAAGCAATTGGTCAATCCAGCCAACGGCCTCGTGCTGATCAGCGGGCCGACCGGCAGCGGCAAATCCACCACTTTGGCCGCGCTGGTGCAGACGGTTAATCTCAGCGACGAGCGGCACATCATCACTATTGAAAGTCCGATTGAGTTCTCGTTCCGGCCGGTAAAGGCCTTCATCCGGCAGCGCGAGGTGGGCCGGGACACGCCGAGTTTTGAGCAGGCGTTGCTGGACAGTTTGCGGGAGGACCCGGATGTGCTGATGGTGGGAGAAATGCGCGAGCCCGAAACGATGCGCCTGACCTTGAGCGCGGCGGAGACGGGGCACCTCGTACTGGCCACAGTCCACTCTTCCAATTGCGCAGAGGCGCTGCAGCGGGTGGTCAACGCCTTTCCCTCGGAAATCCAGAGCAATATCGCCGCTCAGCTCGCGGATTGCCTCGTTGCGGTCGTTTCCCAGCGGTTGCAATTCCGGCCCAAACTGAACATCTGCGTGCCCGAGTGTGAAATTCTCAAGAGCACGCTGCCGATCCGAAACTTCATTCGCAACCGCGAGTTTTTCAAGATCGCCTCCTTCCTGGAAACCGGCGCTGAGAGCGGAATGTGGACTTTCGCGCGGTACCGGACATGGCTGGAAAAGCGCGCGAACTTTCACATCTTATCGAACGAGCCGGAAGCGGAAGATGAGGCCGCGCCGTCGCCGAATATCCCGACAGAAAGCCGGCCAGTTTAACAGATTCAGCGGTACTCTTCTCCGGTCTCGGCGTTTATGATCTTGAAGTGCTCGACGTGGTAGGCGGGGTCTGCGCGGAATGCGAGTTTTACTCCGTAGCTCGACTCCATCCGGACGAGGAGGTCGGCGTCCTCGCTGCGGAGGCGCTCGAGGATGCCCGGGTGGACGAGAACCCGCAGGGAATACTCCTTGTTGTCCTTGCGCAATTGGAGACGGCGGGCGACTGAGGACAGGCGGCGCTGGAGTTCGACCGACATCGTGGTCGCCGACTTGACGATTCCGCGGCCTCGGCAATACGGGCAGTCCGTGTAGAGATTGGACCAGAGCGATTCCTGCTGGCGCTGGCGGGTCATCTGCATGATTCCGAGCTGGGATATCGGCAGGATGTGGTTTCGCGCCTTGTCCGTCGACATCAGCTCCACCATCTTTTCATAGACGGAATTGCGGTGGCGGCGCTCCTTCATGTCGATGAAGTCGATGATGATCAGGCCGCCGAGATTGCGCAGGCGGATCTGGCGGGCGATTTCGCGCGCGGCCTCGAGGTTGACCGCGTAGATCGTGTTTTTTTCGTCGCCGGCCTTGTTCTTGTGGGAGCCCGTGTTGACGTCGATCGCGATCAGGGCCTCGGTCTCGTCGATCACGATTTCGCCGCCGCTCGGAAGCGGCACCTTGCGCTGGCCGGTCTGCTCGATCTGGCGCTCGATGTTGAATCGCTCGAAAATCGGGATGCTGTCGTTGTACAGGGCGATCCTCGAGCGGGAGCGCTTGGAGATCTGAGCGACCAGGGACTGGGTGCGCTCGAAATCGGACTTGTTGTCGATGAGGACGCGGTCGACTTCCTCGGTGAGGAAGTCGCGGACTGTGCGCTCGACGAGATCGGGCTCCATGTACAGGCAGGTCGGAGCCCGTTCCTCCTGCATCTTTTTCGTGATCTCCTCCCACTTCTTGAGGAGGATATGCAGGTCGCGCACGAAATACCGGGACTTCTTGCCTTCGCCGGCGGTGCGGACGATGACTCCCATCCCCTCGGGGATCGTCAGCTCGTTGATGAGCTGCTTCAGCCGGCGCCGCTCATTGTTGTCCTCGATCTTGCGGGAGATGCCGCAGCCGTCGCTGTAAGGCGTAAGAATGAGGTAGCGGCCGGGGATCGACAGGTTCGTCGTCGTGCGCGGGCCCTTGGTGCCGATGGGGCCCTTGGTGACCTGGATCACGATGTCGGTGCCTGGAGGATACAGGTTCGGGATATCCTTGACCGTGACCTCGCCCTTGGGCTGCGCGTCGCGCCTGCGGTTCACGCGGACGACCTCGACCGAGGAGTCGGCGGCGGCCGGAAGCATGTCCCAGTAGTGGAGAAACGCGTTTTTCGAGTAGCCGATGTCGACAAAGGCGGCCTTGAGGCCCGGATCGAGATTCTTGATGCGGCCCTTGAAGATGCCACCCACCATCCGGTTGTCGGACTCGCGCTCGATCTCGAACTTTTCCAGGCGGCCGTCGACGAGAAGCGCAACGCGCTTTTCGAGGGGCTCGGAATTGATGATCAGCTCGCGGTAGGAGCCCTTTTCTTTCCGGAAAACCGAAAGGATCTTCTGGAGAAGGGGACGCTGTTGGGCGCGTACGTGGGCGCCCGATTTCAGTTCGGCCGCTGTGGCGGTCGCCACTTCGCGGAAGGCCGGGGGACTTGCCATGTCCGCGTCATAGGTTTGGGTGCCGTCCGAAGGGACGGAGTCGTTTTGCTGAGGTTGATCGCTCATGATGCGTGCTATCTGGGTTTGGCACGGGGCGCCCGGGCGCTTGTATTGCGGCGCAGGAAATTCCGGCAGAGCGGTCATTATCGCGGGGAGGAGGACGTTTCATTGAATGTCCTTCCGGAAGCGATAGACGCTTTGGACCAGTCCTTGCAGCAAGCAGCAACTAAGCACGAAGGAGCCACCGTAGCTGATGAAGGGAAGCGGAATGCCCGTGATAGGCACCAGCCCGATCGTCATGGCGATGTTCACGAACACATGCACGGTGAACAGCACGGTGACGCCTATGGCGAGCAGCGTGCCGAGCCGGTCTCTGGCGAGACCGGCGGTGCGTATGCCGTTGAACAAAACTACGCCAAACAGGCCGAGAACCATCAAGCTTCCCAGGAAACCTTTCTCCTCGGCGATGACCGAGAAGATAAAATCATTGTGGGCGACCGAACGCGGCAGGTAGCCGAGGCGGGCTTGGGTGCCCTCCGTCCAGCCTTTGCCGGTGAGACCGCCGGAACCGACCGAGATCAGCGACTGCCGCTGATTCCAGCCGATTCCCATGGGGTCGATCCTGTCGGGATCGACAAATGAAAGGATGCGATTGCGTTGGTAATCGCGAAGCGGCACCCAGGAATGCGATTCATAGGCGCCTTTGTCGCGAAGGTAGACGGATTCGTGATTTGTGGCAGCCGAGGAATCCTGTTGGGTCCCGAGGTGGTCCATGAACACCGCATATCGCCAGGTATCAAACGCCACGATTCCGACGATAAGCAGGAACGCTCCAAGAGCTCCGGCGAAGAACCGGGAGGACAGCCTCGAAACGTAAAGCATGGAAAAGACCATCGGGGGGAGGACGATCGCCGACTTTAGATCGGGTTGAAGCAATATCAACAGAATGGGAACACCTACAGCAAGGGTCAATTTCCCGAGCACCCCGAGCGATTGGCTCACCGTGCCTATCTTGCTGCGTATGAGGATGCTGGCTGTTATCAGGAGAACCGCGACGTTGACGGTTTCTGACGGCTGGAAATGAACGAAACCGAGATCGATCCAGCGCTGGGAGCCATAGGTTCGCGTCCCGATGAACAGCACCAAGGCCAACGGAATTATGCAAACAACGTAAATCCAATGCGCTACGCTTAGCCATTGGCGGTAGTCAATTAGGGAGACCGCGATATAGCACGCGCCGCCGATGCAAAGGAACACGGCTTGTTTGGCCCAGTATGGGAGGGTCTGGTGGGCCGCGGGGTCCCCCGAACTGGAGAACTGGGCGCTGTAGATAAAGAAAAGCCCGATAGTCGACAGCCCGATCATCGCCAACGGCGTCGCCAAATCCCAGCCTTCGCGCGTTGTCGTGCGAAAAACGCTGAATAGATCGGGCATGCGGGAGAGTTTCACCAGCAGGCGCCATTAAAGCAGAACCCGGATGGAGGCGCAACGCCTTGCTTACGGCTTGAGCTTTCGGCTGTTCGGCTTAATGTGCTCGCACCTTTGACACCTGCCAGCGCCGTAATACCAGCCATGTTTTTGAGCGCCGCGAGCAATACGATTGATTGGTCGCTGTCCCTTGGGCCGTTTCTTGGTCTGGCCCTTGGATTCCTTGTAGCGTGGCTGATAACGCGGCATACACGCCGTGTGGCCCATGAGCAGGCCGGTGAACTTGCCGAGGTGGCGCGGCGCGAGGCCGCGGTCGCAGCCGAGGAGATGAAGCAAAAGGCGGACGCTGAGATCCAGGATAAGCGGGCCGAGCTGAACCGCGAATTCGACCGGCGCGAGATCGAAACCGATTTGCAGTTGCGCGAAATCCGCGCGCACGAGGAGTCGCTCGCCCTTCTCGACTACCAGCTCGAGCAGCGCAAGGAGCGGCTAGACCGCGAGGGCGCGGCCGTGAGGCAGGCTCGCGACGCAATCCGGGATCTGTCCAAGGGCCTCCGCAAGCGGCTCGAGGGCGTTTCGCAGATGGACGCCGAGGAGATCAAACGGCAGTTGCGCGAGGAAGTGATGCTCGAGTGCCAGGATGAACTGCGCGACCTCAAGCGCGAAACGCTCGAAAAATCGGAGCAGGAACTCCAGAGCACGGCCCGCCGGATCATCATCGCCTCGATGCAGCGGATCGCGAGCAAGCCGAACAATGATTTGACGGCGACCCTCGTGCACCTCCCGAACGAGGATATGAAGGGGCGGATCATCGGCCGCGAGGGTCGCAATATAAAGGCCTTCGAGGCGGCAACCGGGGTCACGCTCCTGATCGATGAGTCGCCGCAGCTCGTGTTGCTGTCGTCGTTCGACCCGGTCCGCCGGGAGATCGCCCGGAGCGCGCTCGAGGCCCTGATCAGCGACGGCCGCATCCATCCGGCGAGCATCGAGGAATTCGTGAAGCGGGCGCAGGAGGATCTCGAGCTCATCACTTCGCAGGCGGGCGAGGAGGCGGTGGCCACGCTCAAAATCAACGGGCTGCACCCCGAGATCATCAAGCTGCTCGGCCGCCTGAAATATCGGTTTTCCTACAACCAGAACGTGCTGGACCACTCGGTCGAGACGGCGTTTCTCGCGTCGATCCTGGCGAGCGAAGTGGGGCTCGACCCGAACATTGCAAAACGCGCGGGCCTGCTCCACGACATCGGCAAGTCCGTGTCGGGCGAACTGGAGGGGAGCCACGCGACCATCGGCGCGGATTTCATCCGGCGGCACGGCGAGACGCCGATCGTTGTGAACGCGGTGGCCGCGCACCACGAGGAGGTGAAGCCGGAGACGATTTATGCGGGTCTGCTAATTCTGGCCGACACGATTTCGGCGACCAGGCCAGGAGCTCGCGCGGAATCGATGGACAGCTATATCCAGCGGCTGGGGCGCCTCGAAAAGCTGGCGATGTCGCTCGACGGCGTCCAGCAGGCCTTTGCAATCCAGGCGGGGCGGGAGATCCGGATCGTCGTCTCGCCGCAGCACGTGACCGACGACAGCGCACGGGAATTGGCGAAGGAACTGCGCCGGCGGATCGAATGCGAATTGCAATACCCGAGCACGATCAAGATCACCGTCATCCGGGAAAACCGGTTCACGGAGACGGCGACGTGAACGGGGCAGGCCTCCTCGGTCATGGCTGATCCAAAGCTTCTTGAAACTTTCCCGAATCCGGCGCCGGGGCGCGATTACGTGATCGAACACACGCACCACGAATTTACTTCGCTGTGCCCCGTCACCGGGCATCCGGACTTCGGGACGATTACGGTGCGCTACGTGGCCGACAAGGCGTGCGTCGAACTCAAGTCGCTCAAGGTCTACTTCCACGCGTATCGCAACGAGGGAATATTTTTCGAGGCGGTTACGAACAAGATCTGCGACGACCTCGGTGCCCGCCTCGCCCCGCGACAGCTGACGGTCATGAGCGAGTGGAAGGGCCGGGGCGGCATCACCTCCGCGATTACGGCGGAGTGGGATTCAAAGCGGCGATAACTTGCGCGTGGAGGCCAGGTCCGGCCGCCACGATCGAATCGGCCTTCACGGGGTCGCCCCCGTGCCAGTCGGTGATCACTCCGCCGGCTCCTCGGATCACGGGGACGAGGGCCTGGATGTCCCACGGGCTCATGATCGGGTCGCACATGATGTCCGCCCAGCCCGTGGCGACGAGCAGGTACCCGTAACAGTCGCCCCAGGTGCGGGTAAGGCGGGCCCGGCGGGCCAGCGCGTCGAAGGCCGGGCCGTTTCGGCGCTTTGCGGGGCCCAGGGGATCGCTGGTCAGGAGCGTGGCCGACCCGATTTCGGCGCAGGATCGGATTCGCACCGCGCGGCCATTCAGTTCGGCCGTCTTCCCGTCGCCGACGAGCATCTGCCCCAGAATTGGCAGGTGGATCGCCCCGAGGACGGGCCGGCCTTCATGCATCAATGCGATCAGGGTCCCGAAAAGGGGGCAGGCGGAGGCGAATGAGCTCGTTCCATCGATGGGATCGAGGACCCAGACAAATTCGGCCGATGGATCTTTTGAGCCAAGCTCTTCCCCGACGATTCCGTGCCCGGGAAACTTTTCGGCGATCATGCGGCGCATGAGTTCCTCGGCGCCGCGATCGGCGATCGTGACCGGCGTTTTGTCCTCCTTGATCTCCACCTGCAGCGCGGGATTGGCGAAGTACGGGCGTATGAAGTCGCCGCTGCGCACGGCCATCTCGATCATCAGGGCGCGGTAGGGTTGCAGGTCCACTGTTACAATAGAAACGGAGGGAGGCCCGGAACTCACGTCTTTTTGCAGCGGCGATTGGCGAAAGCCTGGCGGCTTCCGCTACGTAGCGGACGGAGCGCGAAGCGCGGAGATGGCGATGCGAAGCATCGTCCCGAAGGGATGCTTCCGTCGGGTGCCCTTTAGGGCGACGGAGGCACACTGCGCCAGCATTTCGCGGGACATTTCGCGATTCATCCTCTTGCACAAGGGTTGATCCCATTCCATGTAGGAGGATCCCCATGCGAATCGTGGTCGTGGGCGGCGGAGCCGCCGGAGTTTTTGCAGCCATTGCCTGCGGCGAGGCCTGTCCCTCTGCGGATATCTTGGTCTGCGAGGCTACGGAGCATCCGCTGGCAAAGGTAAGGGTGTCGGGCGGCGGCCGGTGCAATGTCACGCACGCCTGCTTCGAACCCGGCGAATTGGTCCAAAATTATCCCCGCGGTTCGCGGGAGCTACTCGGGCCGTTCCATCGGTTCGGGCCCCGGGAAACTTTTGCTTGGTTCGGGGGGCGCGGCGTGGAGCTGAAGACAGAAGGGGACGGGCGCGTTTTTCCAACGACTGACGATTCTAGGACGATCGTCGATTGCCTGTTCGAGGCGGCGCGCCGTGCGGGCGTGCGCTTGCGAAAGGGCTGCGGCGTCTTGTCGATTTCAGGCCGGCGGGGCGGATTTACGCTCAAGCTCGGAACGGGCGAGACGGCTGTTGCGGATCGCGTCCTTATCGCCACGGGCGGCAACCGGAGTTCGGGGGGGCTGGCCATGGCCGCGGCCCTGGGGCATTCGATCGTTCCGCCCGTTCCGTCGCTTTTCACCTTTCATATCGACGATCCCCGGCTGAAGGGGCTTGAGGGTCTTTCCGTTCCGTGCGCCAAGGCGAGCGTGCGGGGGATCGATCTGGCGCCGGGCCCGATTCTCATCACGCATTGGGGCTTGAGCGGGCCCGCGATTCTCCGGCTCTCGGCTTGGGGTGCGCGCGAACTGCACGAGGCCGGATACCGCTTTACCCTGCGGGTGAACTGGGCCTCGCCTCGCACGATCGACGAAACCGAAGCGGCCTTGGCCGCCGACAGGCCGGCTCACCCAAAGCGCCGGGTGGCGGCAGTGAATCCGTTGGGGATTCCGGTGCGGCTGTGGGAGCGGCTATGCTCGGCGGCGGGCGTTCCGGAGGTTGCAGTCTGGGCCGGCATCTCAAAGGCCGCGCTCCGGGCGCTGGCGGCGCAGATCGCGGCGGGAGATTTCCTTGTGACCGGCAAGAGCTTGTTCAAGGAGGAGTTCGTCACCTGCGGCGGCGTCCGGCTGAGCGAGGTGGATTTCGCAACGATGGAGAGCCGGTTTTGCCCGGGAGTGCATTTTGCCGGCGAAGTTCTCGATATCGACGGTGTCACGGGCGGATTCAACTTTCAGTCCGCATGGACAACGGGATGGCACGCGGGGCGGGCGATGGCGGCAGCGGATGGCGCTCTGAGCTAAGGGAGGGCCCGCTCCTGGCTCAGGAACCCGCAGCATATTCAGGCTCGTTAGGCTGCCGCTTTGCCCGCTACAAATGGGATAGATGGTCTGGACCGAGAATCCGATTTTCTTCGTGGATTTCGAGGGGAGCCGCGCCTCGGGCGTTCTCGAGTACGGCGTAGCGACTCTTCTCGGAGGGAAGATTGTGGAGACGAAAACGAGAATCTGCGCGGCGACCGGTCCGGTGAGCGCGCAGGACACGAATATCCACGGATTGGGGGCCGATGAACTCGAGGGGGCCGCGACCTTGGCTGCGGATTGGGATTATTTTGCGGGCCTGAGGGAACGGGGGCCGTTTGCGGCGCACTACGCGGGCGCCGAAAATTCGCTGATCAAGTCGGTATGGCCATATCCGCGCCGCTCGCCGGATTTCGTGCGGCTGGGCGGGTGGATTGTCGATTGGGGGCCGTGGATCGACACGGCGCGAATTTACGCGCAACTGTATCCGCAATTCGAGTCCGGCCGTCTCGAGGAACTCGTCCGTGCGGCTAGGCTGCAGGGCGAGCTGGATTTGCACGCGGCCAGCCACTGTCCGGCGGATCGCCGGTGCTACCATTCGGCGCTCTACGACGCGCTGGCCGGCGCCCTGCTTTTGGGATCGCTGGCCCGGCTGTCGCAGTGCGCCGGGCTGAGCGTGGGCCAGCTTCTCGCCCTCAGTACCCTGGACGGGCAGAAACGGGATCGGATGGGCCAGGGCGAGTTGTGGTAGGAACGGCCGCCATTGCTAGTTTATGAAACTGGAATCGCATTGGCGGCCGGTATCCGCAATGCCATCCTGACCGCTTGCACACGTTGCGCGCACTGGTCTTCGATTTTGACGGACTGATTCTCGACACCGAGTCGTCCATGATTGACGCCTACGCGGACGTCCACGCGGAGCACGGCATCCCCTTTGACCGGGAGCTGTTCCTCCGCAGCGTTGGCCAATCCGACTTTTCATTCGACCCTTGGTGCTCATTCGACGAGCGGGCGGACCGGGCGGCCTTGGAAGTCGACCGGCGGAAGAGGAACCAGGATCACGCCCTCACCCTCGCGATCCTGCCCGGGGTTGTCGCGCTAATGGACGAGGCGCGCGGAGCCGGAATTCGCCTGGGCCTCGCCTCGAGTTCCAGCCACGCGCATGTCGAGGGACACCTGGGCCGGCTGGGCCTTCTCAGCCGATTTTCATTTCTCGCGTGCCGGGAGGACGTCCAATCGCCGAAGCCGGACCCGGAAGCGTACCGGCTGGTCATTGACCGGCTGGCAATCGCAGGGGAGGAGGCGATCGCATTCGAGGACTCGAGCATCGGGACACTCTCCGCGCGGGGCGCCGGACTATGGGTCGTCGCGGTGCCCAACGCCTCGTCGCTGGACCACGATTTCTCCCGCGCGCATCTGCGCCTCAATTCGCTCGCCGAAACGAACTTGGCGGACCTGAAGTCCCGGGCTGCGGCCGGCTTTCGCTAATTTTTAGGGCGCCGCCGCCGCTTCCTGTTCCTCGGTCTCGACTATCCGGGCAATGCTGAGGAGCTTGTCCCCCTCCGCAAGGGTCAGGAGCTTCACGCCCCTTGCGCCGCGGCCGGTTTCCCGGATTTCGCGAACGCGGGTGCGCACGCTCTGGCCCTTGGCCGTGAGCAGCATCACTTCATCGTCCTCGCGAACGCTCAGCGCGCCGGCGACGCTGACCGACCCGTCTTCAGGAAGGTCGATTGCGATGACGCCCGAGCCACCGCGCGAGATGAGTCGGTAGTCGGCGAACGGAGTGCGCTTGCCGATCCCGTCTTCGCGGGCGATCAGCAGCTGGGCGACCGGGTCGCAGACCTCGACCGCCTTGACATAATCCCCGTTGAACTTGAACCGCATGCCGGTCACGCCGACCGTGTCCCGGCCCTGGTCCCGCAGATCGTCCTCCTTGAATCGGACGGCCTGCCCCTTGTGGCTGACGAGGACGACCTCGTTTGCGCCGGTCGTCAGGACGCAGCCGATGAGGCTGTCCTGATCCTCGAGCTTGATTCCGCGCAGGCCGCCTTCGCGCATCGCGTTGGCGTATTCGGCGATGTTCGTCTTTTTCGTGACGCCCTTTTTCGTCGCCATGACCAGGTGCAGCGAATCGGCGAAATCCTTGACGCAGATCATGGCGGCGATCTTTTCGCCTTCGGACAGCCGGAGGAAGCTCGCCACCGATTTTCCCTTTGAGGCGCGGGTGCCCTCTGGGACGTCATATACCTTCTTGGCATGGCACTGTCCGTTGTTCGTGAAAAACAGGATGTAGTCGTGGGTGCTCGCGGTGAAGAGATGCTCGACGAAATCCTCCTCGTAGGTCTCGGCCCCGATGATGCCCTTGCCGCCGCGTTTCTGCGACCGGTAGTCCGACACGCGCGTGCGCTTGATGAAACCCAGGTGCGAGGCGGTGATCACGCATCCTTCGTTGGGGATCACGTCCTCCATCCGGAATTCGCCGGCGGCCGCCACGATCTCGGTTTGGCGGGGGGAGGTGTATTTCGCCTTGAGTTCGAGGAGCTCCTTTTTGATCAGCGTCAGGAGTTTGGACTCGGATTCGAGGATGCTGCGCAGCTCCTCGACGAGCTTCAATAGCTCCAGATATTCCGCCTCGATCTTGTCGCGCTCAAGCCCGGTGAGCTGATAGAGCCGTAGCTCGAGAATCGCGTCGGTCTGGCGTTCGCTAAGGGGATAGCGGGCCATCAGCTTTGTCTTGGCCTCCTCGCGGCTTGATGAGCCGCGGATGATCCGAACGAAGTCGTCGAGGTTGTCGAGGGCGATCTTGTAACCTTCGAGTATGTGGGCGCGCTCCTCGGCCTCCCGGAGGCGGAAACGCGTGCGGCGGGTGATCACCTCGCGCCGGTGCGAGATGTAACACTCGATCAGCTCCTTCACGTTCATCTGCTTCGGCCGCTTGTGGTCGATCGCCAACAGGATGACGCCGAAGGACGACTCGAGAGCCGTTCTCTGGAAAAGCTGGTTAATGACGACCTTGGCCTGCTCGCCCCGTTTGAGCTCGACGACGATCCGGGTCTTTTCATCGGACTCATCGCGCAAGTCGCGTATGCCGTCGATCTGCTTTTCGGAGACCAGTTCCGCGATCCGGGTGACCAGGCTCGAGCGATTCACATTGTAGGGGATCTCCGTGATGACGATCTGCTCGGATCCGCCCTTCATTTCCTCCGTGTGGGCCTTGCCCCGGATGCGCACGATCCCGCGGCCGGTCTTCAGGTAGCTCAGGATCCCCTCGCGCCCGGCGATCACTCCTCCGGTCGGAAAATCCGGCCCTTTGACGATCTCGCAGATATCGTCGATCGATATGCTGGGCCGGTCGATGATGGCGCAGGTCGCTTCGATGATCTCGTCCAGGTTATGGGGAGGGATGTTGGTCGCCATGCCGACGGCGATGCCGGTGCCGCCGTTGATGAGAAGGTTCGGGATCTTGGCCGGCATCACGCGCGGCTCGGTCAGGCTGTCGTCGTAGTTGGGGCCGAAGTCGACGGT
>Ga0182024_10009117_pt1 | contig 20636 bp, 17 predicted proteins | sample P32metaG_FD_120480 | JGI IMG/M metagenome (GOLD analysis project Ga0182024, IMG submission 120480) | Permafrost microbial communities from Stordalen Mire, Sweden - P3-2 metaG (Illumina Assembly) | ecosystem: Environmental > Terrestrial > Soil > Wetlands > Permafrost | place: Sweden: Stordalen... | reverse complement strand
TGCAGGGCGACCAACCACAGAAGAAGACCCAGCGCCCCGAGACCGAGGCCTAGGTAACTGCGAGATGACTGGCGCCCTTCAACGACGGTCCGATCTAGAAGAGTCACCCTTCATACCCGCTTACGCAAGGCTCGTAAATCTAATGAAGACGACAGTTAGAAAGAGCGCCAGAAACACGATCGTCGATCCGGTGAGCAAGATCGACACTCGCCGAACGACCGCGACGCCGGTGACCCCCAACCAAGTCCTCAGGCAAAGAAGGATCAAGCACGCCGCCAGCGCCGCGAACACGACCGGCACCGAGCCCAGCGCGTTCGAGCTAGCGATTAACACGTCGCCCCATTTGTCTGCTGACGAACTGGCGAAGTAGGTCGGATTGCCAAATCAGCGGGGGGAGGCAGACAAGACACGTCATTTCCTCCAGGACAATGGGGTGCCAAAGGTGAAAAGTTATCAACAGCTGCGCCACCACGATGAGCAGCGACGTGCTTACGGCCAAGGTGAGTCCAAGTTCCAGAGGGGCATTATCAAGCCCCAGCAATCCGACGATCGACCAGCCGGGGATGGCCAGCCCCAGTATGAGTCCGAGAATGAAGCGAATCGGGCCGTGCATGTCGCCCACCGTCATTACGAAAATCAGCAGGTCCGCCAGTAACAATGACGTCGAGACAATTACTCGTGAACTCGGCATCCATTGCGAACGCAACGTCTTGCGAACGTTGAGCTTGTGTTTGACATCGTCGAAGAGGCCACGCCACTCGAAGGCTGGATGCGAAATGGCTGAAGCAAGAGGCACCCTACTAGTTGCGCGTGGGCCGGAGGATGCGAATGCGGATGCGAGATCACGAGCAGCATTGAACTGCTCAAGATGGCGGGTGAAGGCTTGCTGACACGCGAAGTGAACAGCCTCGCGATCCTCGTCCGAAACAACTGGTGGGTCGCAGTACACGCCCGGAGGAGCCTCGAAACGGGACCCGACGTCGGCGGTAACCACTTTGGCGCCCAAGCGGAACATCTGCGTGCTGAATGCGTCGTCGGTGAGAATGACCAGCGCATCGTTGAGTTGGTATTCGTTGGCCAAAAGTTCAAGCGCCGAATAAACAAAACTCACGCCGGATTTCGTCTTCGCCAACTCTTCAAGTAAAGCCGGAAAGCCCCAAGGATCAGAGTCCGAACCTGGAGGATAGCGAGAATCCGTCATTCAGCACTCTACCGATACTTGGGAACGGTGAGCCCCCGCCCATGAACGTGCCCGAGTGTAAACCCGCCGTCATTCGATGACCGGCGTATTGTGCTCGCGCGTGACCGCCGTGCGCTAACAAGCAATCGTGGAGCGCAGCACCGGCCGCGGTTATTTCTGCTTTCCATGCAAATTACTTTATTCCCATCCAACTTCGAAGGTAGGCCAGTGGTCCATACGCCATTCCGAGCAACTGAAGTGCGTGCGCTCGACGGGGATAACTGGGCTTCAAACTCGGTGAACGCGACGAGGCGGGGCGAGTAAGCAGTCGCAGAGCGGCCGGAACTCGTCGGAGCAGCTGGACCAGATGTCGTGGATTACACACGACCAAGGCGGTGTACATCGCCGTCAATCCCACTCCGTAACCAAAGACCTGACTCATGAACTCCGCCTCCGTGCGGCGGTGGAAGTGGCGAACGAGAGCCGCAGGCTCGAAGGCGAGTGTTCCACCTTGAAACAGAACATCAATGAATATTTCTAAGTCCTCGCCCCCTCTGGCCGGAGTACCGGTACCCAGTGACTTGTTGAAACCATCAATGCGATCAAGGGCCGAGCGGCGAAAGGCCATGTTGCAACCCGCCCCGAATCTTCCCGGCGCATAGGGAAAGAGACCGTCCGTATTACCGACGCGCTCGATGCTGACAAGCTCGGGCCGGAACGATTGACTGAATCCTCCGTAGAACTCTTCGAACCAAAGTTGCGGCTCCGTTGCCAATTCGCCGGGAAGAACCAGTCCACCGATTCCGTCGACGTCCGCGTCGAGAGTGAACCTCGCTCCCAGCGCGCGCAACCACTGCGGCTCGACTAAGACATCGTCGTCGGTAAAGGCGACGAAGTCGCCGTTGGACACTGCCACCCCTCGGTTTCGAGCGGCCGCGACGCCCCGTTTCGTTTCGACCACGACGCGCACCTTCTCGCCACCCGGGAGCGATGGCAGAGGTGCGGGATGGGACTCGACCCGGTTGTCAACGACCACTATCTCGAAGTCCGGGTAGTCCAGTTCCAAGAGGGCCTCAACCATTCGAACCAACCGGTCCGGGTATCGACAGATGGTGGGAACGACGACGCTCGCGCGGGGCAAGAGCTCGTCGGGGACGGTCCGGTAAGACGACAGCTCCACGTCGAGAAAAGCGCTCGACAGCTCGGCCACGAATGAATCGGACAGTGCTCCGTTTTCGGTACGCGATTCGACAAGCCCGACCACTTGACCGTGCCTCAGAACCTCGACCCAGACACGTTCGTTCGAATCGGCGGCCAAGGTTCCGCGCTCAAGCGAGTCGACGTCGACTTGCATCTGCTCGATCGGGCGCCACGGCTTTGGGCCCGGGCCGCCCGCCCTACCGCGGTCCGCGTCGTCGGGGGCCATCAAATCCCACTGTTCACTTCCGGCTTCCAAGGGATTGCGCCGCATGGCTATCCGACCCCTAAGTAGTCCGCCGGCAGCGCACAGACTGCCCGCCACGATGAGCACCGAACGCGTCGCCGCGGTGCGCGGATCTCGACGCAACATCATGAGACTTCGAGCGAGTTCCCTCGGTAGCGACGTCATTACGTGTCGACGTTCGGCGGCGAGTCCCGGACCTGGTCCGACCAAGGACGAAACGGCCGCCTTTGAAAGCCCCTCCGCCCAACAGCGCGTCCAAAAGTAGTGCCAGGTGAGGCGAGACGTGGGCACGCGGTGATGCACCACGGCCTCGCGAGTAAGTACGATCCTCGTATCAGGAAAACGCTTCGTATAACGAATGCACAGTTCGGTCTCCTCACAACCGAGCGGGATCAAGCCAATGCGGCCAAGCCCGGAGCTGAAGCCGCCAACCTCGGTGAAGACACTTCGGCGAATAGCCATATTCGCACCGATAGGGTTTCGAATAGTGGCGTTGGTCTCGGGCAGTCCCAGATAGCTACAACCCAGAATCCAATAGAACGATTCAGGAAACCACGGCGCCGCTTGACTCTCCCAATGCGGAAGAATCCAACCGCCCGTACCGGCCACCAGGGGATCCGCGAACGGCTCGGTCAAACCTTCCAGCCACGCTTGATCGGCGTAGGCGTCATCGTCGAGGAAGGCGACGACGTCGCCCACGGCAAGTGCCACGCCGGTGTTGCGCGCTCCCGACAGGCCCTTTATGGATTGGTTGGCGACGACCGAAGCATTGGCGAATTCCTTCGTGGCTCGCTCTAGTAGTTCGTCATTGTGATCAATGACGACGATGACCTCAAGCGGAGCCAGCGTCTGATCGAAACCGGACTGGACTGACGCGATGAGGGAGTCCCATCGATCCAAGGTGTACGCACAAATGACAATCGAGACCTGCATTCAAACTAAAGCGTGTGCTCTAGGAGGAGTGCCGGCTCGAGGGCTCGCGACGGCCTAACGAGTTCTTTGGCCTTTCTTGGGTGCAGTTGAACGGGAGCCTCAACGCGAGGACGCCCTCCAACCAGTAGATCAGCCAGATCCTTCCACGCGTTCGGACTCGGGAAACCCAGTTCCGTGAGTCTTAGCGCGTGTGAGAGCGCCACGTGGACCGAAGCCGGCTGGCTATGGTTCGCGAGAAGTCCTCCCACGTAGCCACGACCCACTGCCGGACGACGGGAGTTGCCGAGAACGACGGTCGCAATACCCGTTCCTAGGGCGGTCGAAAACGCCCGTGAATCGAATGCGGGATCGGCCACGGTCAGCGCTGACGAAGTGTTGCAAAGTTCCTGGAGATCGGCGCTGGACACGTCTTCACCAATAAGTTGCACGTAGTCGGCGTGGTAACTGTGCGAAATAATGCTCGGTATCGCGCTGCCGGCGTAGCGCATCACCACCTGAAGTTTGTGACCGTCGATGCGCGCCTCAGGAATAGCGTCGAATGCGGCCATGAGCGTGAGCAGGTTCTCACCACTCTCTTTGGGCAGGAACGCGGTGATTCGCCGTTCCCGCGATTGACCACCTCGACCTCGCAATGAAAGCGCCCGATGTGTTTCAACCATAGGACCAGATGATCCGAAGCGTGAGAGCAACTCCTTGGCTTCCGTCTCATGCCCTACCAGAACGAAATCGGCGTGCTTAAGGATGCTCGCAATCGTGATCGCTCGGAACTGGCTTGATTCAGGAAGACTTGCGCACATGACGGTTGTCGAAACTCCGGCTTCCCTGGCGACCAGAAGAAAATCCCGAATCCAACTGTTATCAATACCGGGCCACGCGTACGCAATAGCCGACTTGGTCTGCGGTCCGATCCACTTTCGCAAGGCCAGCTTGCGTTCGCGGCTACTTCTCGGAGCACGGAGACGAACAACGTCATAGTTACTCTCATCGTCGTGCGCGGCAGATAGCGACGGAGCACGATGGAGTCCCACCGTCGGATGAATGCCGAGATCCACCTCAATACGAATCACCGGGTCCGATTTCGCCAGCGCCGCCACAACCTCAGAGACGATAATTCCGGGAATAGTTAAAGATGAGCCGGGGCCGGCCACTATCACCGTCGCGGTGCGCGGCTCTACTTCGAGGGCGGCCATCATCATTACGTTGTCAGTTCGATGGAACATGGTATCTCCGAAGTCTTTCCAAAACGATGACGCGAAAACAGCGAAGTCCGTCGCTGGCAGCATTGAGATTGCTGTTGCCGTGAATCCGGTGGGTTTCAAAACAGGGAACCTCTACGGTACGAAGTCCGGCACGATGAGCGCGGATATCGATCAGAAGTTCAACTTCAAATCCATCGGCATCGATTCGGATGAAGTCCAAACTGTCGGCCCAGATGCCCTTGTAGCCGAAGGTCCCATCGGTGTATTTGGCCCCAAAGAAAATCCGCATGAGAAGGCAGATGCCCCAGTCGCCGAAACGACGGAACCGGGTGATATCTACCGATCCACCCCCCGCACCGAATCGACTCCCTTTGACGTAGTCGGCACCCGATAAAAGCGCATCCCGGAAGGCGGCAATATCTGCGCCATCCATAGACCCGTCAGCGTCCATGATGATTAATATGTCTCCTCCGGCAGCGGCAAGCCCGGCACGCAGCGCCGCACCTTTGCCCGGAACCTTTTGCTGAACGATTTCAATGTCGGGTCGAAGCACCCTCGCCACGCGCTCCGTGTCGTCTACGGACCGACCGTCAACGACGACAATTTCTCCCACCCAATCGGGGATGGTGTTAAGGACGTAGGGAAGGTTGCCGGCTTCATTCAACGTAGGAATAATGACGGAAATAGTCGGTGATTCCGGTCGAGAAGAGGGGTTGCGGGAGTTCTCGAGGAGGTCCGAATGCGCTGAAGGGTCGACCGGCAACTTCCTATTCCTCCTCATCAGCCCTTGCAGACATAAGAATCCCAGAAAGTGCCCCCACTGTCAACCTCAAATTAGGAGCGAGAATGAGCAATTTAAGGAGAGAAACCCTTGAATTATCTATGGAATCCAGTCGCCCGGGGTACCCGGTCAGTAACAAAGACTGATTCACCTGACGCTCTCCTCCCCTGTCGACTATCCCCCAATAGCGGCTTTTGGACTACAGTTCCCCAATCGAATTACAAGTATGTAGTTCCCAAACAACAAATTCAACTCAAGATCCCTACGGTCGGACAGTCAGAACTTAACCGTCGGCATGCCGTATTTTGATTTCAGTGAGATGACACTTCAAAGAATCGTCTCAGGAGCGCCGTGGGCCTGAAATACCCTCGATTTTCGACTAATTCGACTTGTACTGCGCCACCCAATCAACTTGCAGTGATTGAGGCGTGGTCGGGCAAGCCCAACCTGAAGCGCACCACGTCTGCGACTGGAGGCTGAGGTGCATTGGGATGCTCGGGATCGCACTCGACGAGGTCACGGTGCCCCAGACGTTGCCGTCCACGGTGTAGGTAATTGAAGACGGCGTCCAGACGACGCCCCAGGTGTGCCACTGGGTCATGTCGATGTTCAACGACTTCTGGATCTGTGAATTAGAGGCGCCGTAGTGCACGGTGGCCGTGGTGCTCGAAGTGCCGCCCAAGGTCTCGTTGAAGTCAATCTCGGGGGGCCAGACGCTGGCGTCGGGCCATAGGAGCTCAACCCCCGTAGCGCCGGGGCCCGTCAACCGGGAACGGACAAACCACGCACCGTAAAGCTGACCGGAGAGATTGCACATGCACGCGCCGCCCGTTACCCACTCGTTGTTGAACGCTGGATCCTGAAACGTATTTATGTTCATCAATCCACCGCTTACCGTCACGTGAGCCTGGTCAAACTGGGCGCCCGGGTCACCACCGGGTTGGCCTTCGTACCCGCCCCATGCCGACGGCAGCGAGGAGCCGGTGAAGTCGCTCACGTAGGTCTGGGTGTAGCCCGACATCGCACTTGCACTTGGTGGGGCGTAGCCGGACGGCTCCGAGCCGTCGACCGTGCCGATCGGATAGGCCACGTTCGGTCCCGGTCCGGACGGCGCGGTCGTGGTGGTGGTGGGCGGTGGCGACGTCGTGGTGGTGGTGGGAGCCGGGGCTGACGTCGTGGTGGTGGGCGGTGGCGACGTCGTGGTGGTACCTGACGGGGGGTTGCTGGTGGTCGTCGTAGGCGCCGTCGGCGGCTTCGTCGTGGGTTTCGTCGTGGTTTTCGTGGTGGTCTTTACGGGAGAAGTCGTCGTAGTCCCGAAGAACGGCGACGTGGCCTTGGTCGTGTGCTTAGCCGCGGTGTTCTGAGTTCCGGAGGCCCCGGTGAAACGGTCGATAATGGTCGCGACCGAGGGCGACTTAGAGCCCTTTGACCTATCGCTCTTTACCGTTGGTGTCGTCGCGATCGCGGTGTCGACGGTGGAAGCCGAGTGCTCCGACCGGTAAAGAAAGCTGTCGAGTGAGGAGTTTACGGCGGCGGCCGGTGGGATAAGGGCGCCCTGCGCCAACGTTGTGGTGGCCACGGGCGGCTCAGTAGTTGAAGCCGACGCGTCGAGACTCACCACGGCGAAGAAGACGCAAGAAGTGACGGCCAGCGTCAAAAGCTTGGGAATTCGGTGCGTGGTTTGACCCCTGAAAAAGATCTGATTGAGCTTGCCCTTGTCCATGGGTTCTAAATTCACATACCCAAATCACATCGCTACCTACAAACTCCCAACAAGTACACAACGCTAATTTTTCACGGACTTTCTATCAGTGATTTCTCTTCGAAGGCTTCATCGAGCCCAATGGACAAGACGGCCCACTCGATTTCGATATTTTGTCCAACTCCACGGCCACGTTTTGTCCGCGCCATGACCAACCGAAAAACTACAGGGACTGGTGGGCCGCCCACGCGTCGGACACAATGGCTTCAAGATCAGAATGCTCGGGATTCCAGCCGAGGACGTTGCGAGCAAAATCGTTGCTGGCGATTGCGGCCGCGGGGTCTCCTGGTCGCCGCTCGCAGTAACGTACCTCGAAGTCTTGGCCAGTGACGTGCTGTACCGCCTCGACGACCTGGCGATTCGATGAACCGACGCCCGTACCGAGATTGACGGTCAATTCGGAGTGATCTTGTAGAGCCGTGATCGCCAGGACGTGGGCCTGTGCCAGATCACTTACGTGGATATAGTCGCGAATACACGTGCCGTCAGGCGTTGGATAGTCAGTGCCGTAGATCTCCAAATAGTCACGGCGACCGATGGCGGCGTCCAACGCAATAGGAATCAGGTGGATTTCGGGCTGGTGGCGTTCGGGGTGTGCCATCGTGCCCCCGGCGGCGTTGAAGTAGCGCAATGATGCCGTGCGCATGCGACCAAGTTCGGCCAGCCAATGAAGGCCCTCTTCCACCATAAGTTTGGACTGACCGTAAGGACTGTGAGGTTGCGTGGGTCGGTCTTCACCAATGGGCATGACCACCTGGTCGCCGTAGACCGCGCAGGAAGACGAGAAAACGAAGCGCTCCACGCCTGACTTGACCAGCACGTCGAGCAGGCGCAACGTCGACGCCACGTTGTTCGCGAAAAAGACTTCGGGAAACTTCATTGACTCCGCCGGCTCGATCCGAGCGGCGAAATGGACGCAGGCGTCAAAGGCCCCAAGCGAAGCGACCAGTTCAACGTCACCGCAGTCACCTTGCACGAAGGTCGCGCGGGCAGGGACATTATCCCTTCGTCCCGACACGAGACTATCGAGCGCCACGACGTCGTGACCCTTGGCCAACAAAAGCTCGGCCGTCGTCGATCCAATGAAGCCAGCCGCCCCGGTGACCAGAATTCTCACGAGGATCCTCCGGGCTGAGTGGCGAATGACAGTTCTCGCTGCGCGCCATGCAGCTCTCTCACGCCACTCACACGCGACTTCGAGTATTGCGTCCGCCCCTTGGTTCTAGGCGGGTCAAAGTGACGGCAACTCATTGGCCAAGTCTATAGAAAGGTCCATTGGCGACTCCAAGGCTCACCAGAGCCGATTCACCAATGACGAGATACCCCGAGAAAGCTCCTGCGCCTCGGTGCACGTCATGGCCGGAGGCCACTTCGCAATTCCACGAGATCAACAAATGATGACGGACCGCCGACTTGAGCGAATCCGTTACCCAACTAGCGGTCTTGGAAGTTAAAGCCAGCGACGGGGTTGTACGAGCAGTCGTAACCGAGCAGTTCGTCACGCTTGGCCCTGCGTCCTCTTATTCATTGGGTGTTGGCGAGTTTGGAAGTCGCTGGAGCGGCGTGGGGCGCTAAGGGAGCTTTAATGCTCAGGTGCGCCCTGGCCACGAACAATTCTTTCCAAACTCGAAGTCGAGGCTTCTAAGGCGCGAGAAACAAGTATTCGTCCCAGCGTTTCACAATTCTTCCGCAGAGTTAACCATCGATCCCCGTCCGATTACCATCCCTCTGTCTCGCGCATCCACGCGATCACGAATTTGCTAACTCGTCGGTTTAAAAGACGATCCGCGCTGCGAGCGACGCGCGATACTGAACGATTGTAGGTTGCTCAGGCACACGAGGAACTGCTCCAAAAGCCGTTAAGGGAAGCAAAAACAACATTGGGCGTGGCTCTTCCATGCAAGGGCATGCTGGAAGAACCACCTCAGCGAGAACTGAGATCCGGCCTCGAAGAATCCGAGGCGCTTGGGAATCATTTCATGGAGATCTTGCGAAACGGCCGACTTGTCCGGCATTTGTCGAACGTTTGAGTGACCGTAGATTTTAGAATTCTCAACCATGGTTTCGGAGAGAGCAGCGTGTCGATGTCGGTCAAAATCTTGAGGCAAGACCCGTCTAAAAGTAACGGAGATCCTTCGAGAGGAGGAGAGTTCAATCGAGGTCGCTTTACTCTCCGGACAAATTAACCACGGGTGACGATTGCGACCGCGCCAACCGCCAACCGCACGGGGATGCGATTGCCAACTTTTGAATCGGTAAGCGGCAAAACCCAATCGAACCGCCGTGACCGTAACTTGTGCAGGCGCGAGACCAACGCAACGAACGCGATTTCGAACCAGTGACGTTCTTTGTCGGAGTTAATGACAACAAATCCGGGTGATTAGAGCAACACCGGGCCATCGACCCAAGAAGACTGATCTAACTGGTATCGTCACGACCGAGGAGTTCTGAACGACGCCGAAATCGTCCTCGTGCGGTGGGGCTCGGGGAAGCGATGCGAAGTGTCTAAAAGTCCTGGTGGTTCTGATGCGGCCGACAATCGACAAGACCTGACGAGCGATTTGGCGCTGGCCCTCAAAACTGACCAGTTTTTCCTGGTCTATCAACCCACCATCGATCTTCAGACCGACGCGTTCGCCGGGGTAGAGGCGCTAATTCGTTGGCGACACCCCTTCCACGGCGTCGTAAATCCCGAAACCTTCATCTCCGCACTGGAAGACAGCGGCCAAATTGTTCCGGTGGGTCGCTGGGCACTCAGCACTGCGTGCGCTCAGGGAGCCGTGTGGCACGCCAAGGGCTATCGCTTTGCCGTCTCGGTGAACATCTCTCCCATACAGCTTGACCTCGTGGAGTTCGTCGACGACGTCGCCGCGGCATTGGCGTCGAGCAGATTCGATTCTTCTTTGCTCGTCTTGGAATTCTCCCAGCGCACTCTCACTGCAAATGCTGAGGCGACCGCGCGGCACTTGGCGGCGTTAAAGACCCTCGGCGTTCGCCTGGCCGTCGACGACTTCGCTTCAGGCGACTCACCCCTGGCCGTGCTCGAAGGATTCCCTATCGACATCGTGAAACTCGACAAAGGCTTTATTTCAGGTATATCCAACTCGAAAGTAGCGGCAGAAATTCACAGCCTGGTCCAACTTGCCAGGAGCATGAAGGTGCAGATTTTCGCCTCGGGCATCGAGGACGCTGACCAGGTCAAGCAGCTTCAGATTGAAGAAGTGGACATAGGCCAAGGATTCTTTTTCTCCAAACCGCACGAAGCCGGCGAAATTGACCAATTCCTTGAGGACTTTGCCATCTTCTCCGGAAAGCCTCTTTGAGACTGACCGTGGCGTCAGACCGCGTCCTTCGACAACCTCGCTGCGAATGGGGGCGCCGCGCGGCACCGCGATTCAAAATGATTGGTCTGAGGCGCTAGTTCCGTGTCGTCAAAATCCGAGAAGAAGACGAGCCGGGCGACGGTCACTGAAGAAGGCGAGCCAGGATCCTTTGCGGAGGACGTCGGTCAGCCCGGCAGAGCAAGCGAACTCCGTCGGCGCTTTTCCGCCACGCGTGCCGAAATTGCGACGGTGTCCACAGGGGCGAGCGTGGAATCCATTTTGGTCGCTTTGCTCGATGTCACGGTACCTCTGTTTTGTGATTGGTGCGTAATTGATCTCGCCGACGCCTTGGGCGAACTGCACACTTTTGCGATCCGCAACAGCGAATGCCCCCATCCGCAAGGCGAGAATCTGCTGGAAAAATGCTGCTTCGCGGGCTTGGCGGAGCGGGCGCCCACGCTGAGCACCCTGACCAAGCAGGTGCTGGCCCACGGGCAAAGCACAGTTTGGTCCGACGCCGAAGGAGAGCTGCCTCGCTGCCTAGTGGTTGCCATGCGGGTAAATGATCTTCCCTTCGCCACGGTGGCCTTTGTCGCCCACGCTAATCGCCCCGGCTATGGACCCGATGACATCGAAACCGCCCAAGACGTGGTCTGGGGCACCGCCGCCGCCATCGAAGGACTGTTGTCGCGTCAAAATGCCCGAGAAGCCGTGCGCCATACGCAGCGAATCGCTAGCCAACTCCATCAACTCATCGCGACTTCCATCACCGTGGCCGGACTGCGAAGCGAGCAGGAGATTCTCATGAGCCTCGCCAGCAGTACTCGAAGCGTCTTCAACGCCGATACGGCCATCGTGAACCTCGAATCCGGTGCCGCGGCGCCGTTGTGCGGCGTGGCCCATCGGGGCAAGAAGCCGCTGTGCGTCGTTCCCGGCGATGGATTGGCCTCGGAAGAATTCCCAAGTTCCCGCGGCAACAGTTCGGTTCCCTGGCGCGAAAACGATTGGCTGGTCGCCCCGGTGCTCGAGCGTCGCGATCTCGCTCGAGGAGTGGTGGCCATCCGTCGCGAGTCCGGATCCGAGTTTGCGACCGAGGACCGAGAAGTGCTCACCCTGCTCGCGCAGATGGCTTCCACGGCGCTGGGCGCGGCCGAACTGAGCCGCACGATCCAACACAGTGAAACCCGCTGGCGAATTCTTGTGGAGACAGCACCGGTTGGAATCGTCGAAGTTGACATCGAGGGGAACGTTCGGTGGTGGAATCGGGGTGCGGCCAGAATTTTTGCGTGGCCCGAATTCAGCGAAACGGCCAGCTCGGATCGGCCCAATTTCCCCGAGGACGCCCGGGAAAGGCTGAGCGAACTGTGGCTGGACGTGCGTGCAGGAAGCTTCGCCAGCGGCCGAGACCTAGTGGACATCGAAATTAGGGGTCGGCGAAGGGACTTGACGGCATCCGCGGCGGTGCTGCCTTCGCCTGATGGCGAGGCCAGAAGTATTTTGACCCTGATCGACGACGTGACGGACCATCGAGAGCTCACGTCGGAGTTACGCCACGCGCACCAGATGGAGATTCGCGGCCAAGTCGCGAGCAGCGTGGCCCATGATTTCAATAATTTGCTCACACTCATTTCTGGTTACGCGGAGATTCTTTCCTCGGACGCAAGCTTGGACGATCGCGCCTCCCAAATGGTCAAGGAGATCCAGTCGACAGCCTCTCGGGCCTCCTCGCTGACCGAACAGTTGCAGTCCATCGGGCGCACCAAGGCGCCCGAGCCGGTGGTGTTGAATCCCGATGCAGCGATCCGGTCAATTGGCGAAGTACTCGAACGAATCGTCGGTATTGACGTCGCACTCGTCTGGTCGCTCGACGAACACTCGAGCAATGTTCGCGTTGACGCCGATCAGTTCGAGCAAATGATTCTTAATCTGGCCCTCAACGCTCGCGACGCCATGCCTTCGGGTGGACAGCTCAGCATTTCGGTCGCGGCGCGAGCAATTGGCGGCGACGAAGCCCTCGCCCTCAACGTGACCGCGGACGACTACGTCCTCATCTCGGTCACCGATACGGGTGTGGGCATGGACGAGGAGACTCGCCGGCGCTGTTTCGAGCCGTTTTTCACGACCAAGGGTCCGTTTAAAGGCACCGGGCTTGGCTTGGCCGCTGCTCGACGGCTGATCGAAGAAAGCGGTGGGTCGATCCAGTGCCGTAGCCAAGTCGGCCGCGGCACCACTTTCGAGATATACCTCCCGGCCCTCAACGAACGAGCCGATGAGGAACCGCCTTTCGTGAGCGCGCCCGATCTCCATGGTCCGGCGACGATATTGCTGGCCGAAGACGACGAAGGGCTTCGCCGATTGATTGTCCAGGCCCTCGAACGCAATGGCTACCTAGTTCTTGAAGCCAATTCCGGTGAGCTCGCCCTCGAGTTGGCGCGGGACTTTGAGGGTCCCATTGACCTACTACTAAGTGACGTGGTGATGGGTTTGATCTCCGGCAACGATCTGGCCGTCGCCCTGCAGGCGTCAAATCCAGAGTTGGCCGTCATACTTATGTCGGGAACCGCCGACACTGGCGTGCTCGATGGTCTCTTATCCGGCACGAGCAGCTTTTTAGCCAAGCCCTTTCGCCCGAGCGCACTCATCGACGAAATTCACGCTCTGTTCGCTCGACGAGATGCTCCCGCGGTATTTCCCCCGAGCGTCAAACGAGGTTAAGGCCACCTTCCGCGCCCGGGCGCGATCACGCGACGCAGAAGAGGCGGCGACTCTCTGCGATCTGCACGACAAGAGCAACGGAACTCGAGCGCCGATTACGCGATTGGCTCTGGCTCGAAGCGATAGCCAACGCCCCGGACCGTAGTGATCCAGCGGGGATTATCCGGATCGATCTCAATTTTTGCGCGAAGACGACGAATGTGCTCTGTGACGGTCGCCTCATTTTGCCACTCGCTCGATGATGACCATACGTGCTCTAGGAGTTGGGCGCGCGAGTAGACCTGACGGGGCGACGACGCAATAAAGGCCAGCAGGGCAAACTCTTTCGAGGTGAGGTCCAGGAGGGTCCCTTCAATCCTTACCTCATGCGTGCTTTCGTTTATTTGCAGTTCACCAAAACGCATGGTCGGCGCATCAATATGATGCTGGGCCAGATTGACGCCGGCTCGACGGAGCACGGATTCAATCCTTGCCGACACCTCACCGAGCGAGAAAGGCTTGACAATATAGTCATCGGCTCCCAGCTTTAGACCGGCAATTCTCTCGGATTCGAGGCCCCGTCCAGTGAGGAAGATCGTCGGGACGTCACTGATGAGTCGAAGCTCTCTAAGCACGTCGCGGCCGTCTTCGGAACCAAGGACAATGTCGAGCAGGACCAGGTCGGGACTGAGCGAGGAGGTGGCCGTGAGCGCTCCCGACAGGTCCGAGGCCACCGTTACTTCGTAACCTTCACCCGAAAGAAACTGCTCAAGGAGTTTGATGATTTCCAGGTCGTCTTCGACAATAAGGATCCTGGTCATCGCGGTGCGCCCGGAAGTTGTCGAAGATTTGAGATGAACTGAGAGTGCACCGGCGCACTTCGAATGTGATCAACTGAGCATTCTCGTGCCCACCAACGCGTGTACAAATCCACGAGATTCATTCTATGGATATTGGCCTGGCCTCAGTGGCCTGGCCGAGAAACTTTGGAAAAACCGCAAGCCGGGTCTCGCCGTGCCGATATCGGTCAATTTTCGTCAAAAAAGATGACCCATGGCTTCGCGGAAGGGCGATCCTTCGCAAGGTTCGAGGTTCCCTCGAGCGGTCTACGCGATGGTTGGCACAAACTTTTTACGTGCGCCCGTTGTTGCCCGCTGAACGGATCCACCTACCTCGCCCACTTCGCGGGGCAACAACCTCGAAGGAATCCCCAGCCACCGTGGTCGCCCGTTCTGGCGTTTCACGGTTCCGCGTGACCAACGACGAATCCCGACTAGTTTTATCAGGAATACTCTATTATCATGTGATTACTGGTGAATCATGAAGAAGGGATGTAAAAAATGACCAAAATCGCTGACGACATTACTCAACTCGTGGGAGGTACTCCCCTCGTACGCATCAACCGACTCGGCGCGGGGCTCGGCGCCGAAATCCTGGCCAAATTGGAATTCTTCAATCCGGCCCACAGCGTCAAGGACCGTCTCGGGCTGGCCATGATCGACGCCGCCGAAAAGGATGGTCTCATCGGACCGGACACCATAATTCTCGAGCCCACGAGCGGCAATACGGGCATCGCGCTCGCTATGGTCGCCGCCGCTCGCGGCTATCGCTGCGCCTTCACCATGCCCGAAACCATGAGCCGGGAGCGCCGAGCGCTGCTCCGCGCCTACGGCGCCGAGTTGATCCTGACGCCGGGGCCCGACGGCATGGCCGGCGCGATTCTTAAGGCCGAAGAGTTGGCCGCTGCCGATTCGCGCTACTTCATCCCCCAGCAGTTCAAAAATCCCGCCAACCCCGCGATTCATCGAGCCACCACGGCCGAGGAGATCTGGAACGACACCGACGGAAAGGTTGACATCTTTGTGGCGGGCGTCGGAACGGGCGGAACGGTGACCGGTGTCGGTGAGGTGCTGAAGGAACGCAAGCCCGAGGTTCAGATCATTGCCGTCGAGCCGGCCGCTTCCCCGGTGCTTTCGGGCGGCGTCAAGGGCCCCCACCCGATTCAAGGCATCGGCGCCGGATTCGTACCCGACGTGCTTGAAACCAGCGTCCTCGACGAGATCATTACCGTGGCCAACGACGACGCCTTCAGCACCGCGCACCGAGCGGCCCGTGAAGAGGGCCTCTTGGTGGGGATCTCCTCCGGAGCGGCGCTCTGGGCCGCACTCCAAGTCGCGGCCCGACCGCAAAATGCCGGTAAGCAGATCGTGGTGATCATTCCCGATTTCGGTGAGCGATACCTCTCGACGCCGCTCTTCGAAGGGCTCATCGACTAAGTGTCCTCGCTACGGCTCGATCTGGAAGCGGCGAGGTCTCGCGACCCCGCCGCGCGCTCCACGCTAGAAGTGGCGCTGACCTATCCCGGGGTCCACGCCCTGTGGGCCTACCGCGGCACCCATTGGCTCTGGTTGCATCAGCTCAAGTTGTTGGCGCGCTGGGGGTCGACCGTGGCCCGACTGTTCACCGGCGTGGAGATCCACCCCGGGGCCACGCTCGGATCGGGCATCTTCATCGACCACGCCCTGGGCGTGGTCATTGGCGAAACGGCCGTGGTGGGCAATGACGTCACGATCTATCAAGGCGTGACCCTCGGCGGCACCAGCCTCGCAAAGGGTAAACGCCACCCCACCATCGGTAATCACGTGATCATCGGCGCGGGCGCGAAGGTGCTCGGACCGATCACCATCGGCGAGGGAAGCCGTATCGGCGCCAACGCCGTCGTAGTGGTTTCGGTGCCGCCCGACTCGGTGGTGGTGGGCATTCCCGGAAGAATCATCACGCGAACGAAACCGCGTGCGGTTTCGAGCGTGCCCGACATCGAAGACGGCCTGATGCCGGACCTAATCGGGCGTAGCCTCCAGTCCCTGGCCAGCCGGGTCGACAGCCTCGAAACGTTGGCCGGCACCGAACCTGACGAGCGACACGTCCGACCTCCCGAATCGGGCATCTGGTCGGGAGAAGACTTCTCCATCTGAGTCCAACGTGGCGATCGAGTGAGCGAGCGACGAGTCTCGTGGCGAGCGTCATCGTCGGTGCGAGCCGGACGACAAAAAAATGGCCCGACCAAAACCTTGCGCCACCATTACGACGAAAATTTCTTGGCCGAGGCATCGCGCTGAGATAATTTGTCGACGCAACGTCTCTACACTTGTGCCATGCGCCGACTGATTCCTTACCTGATACTGAGTGTCATGACCGTGCTCGCCGGCGGGGCCGCGTTGCTCTCATGGCACCAATCCCACGAACGCGAAAGCCTGTCGATATTCGACTGCAACAGTCAAGGTCTGGTCACGCCCCGCAACTTTGTGCTTTCCTGCGCCGACGCGAATTCGGCGCTCAAGAACCTGCACTGGACCGACTGGAACAGCTCCACCGCCTTCGCGACGGGCACCGCTTCCTGGAACGACTGCAACCCCGACTGCGTCAGCGGAAAGTGGCACTCGGCACCCATAAAGGTCTACGCCTATCGAGTGCGTGATGGTCACTACACCCGGATAAGTAGCCACCACAGCTCACTCTTCAGTCAGGGACCTTTCGAGGCAGCCAGCTATCCGCCCACCAATTAAGAATGTCCTAAAGCTTGGCGCGATCACGCGTGGTCGTTCCAACGCGTTGGTGGACCTTACTTATACTGAAGATGGACCGACATCTCCTTTAGCCCGACCTACTCGGGATTCACGTCCCTTCACCACCACGCGAGACACGTTCAGCCACGCGAGTTCTAGACAGCGGAGCATTCAATGAAGTTCTTACGCACAGCCCTCGTGATCGCCACCACGCTCTTGGTGGCGGCCGTCCCGGCGCTGGCCGGCGCGGCGCCACGGTGGCCGGCGGCGAGGATCGTGGCCCTGCCCGCGGGCGCCAAAGGAGTCCCCCAGGGTTACCTTCCGGCCCTGGCCTGCGCCTCGGTCGGCAACTGCGCGGCCGGGGGGTCCTACACCAATGCCGCGGGCATTAACGAGGGTCTGCTCGTTAACGAGGTAGGCGGCGTCTGGCGCAGCCCGGTGACCATCATCGCGCCGTCCGGTGCGGCCGCCAGTCCCGGGGTCAACGTCTTTTCCGCTTCGTGCGGGGCGCCCGGCACGTGCACTGCCGTAGGCACCTACCAGGAGAAGTCTGGCAGTTCGCAAGGCTTCATTGACAGCGAGGTAGGTGGCGTCTGGCGCGGCGCCGTCGCGGTGACGCTTCCAGCCAATGCCGTAGCCAGCGGTCAAAACGCGCAGATTCGCTCGGTAGCCTGCCCGTCGGCCGGCAACTGCAGCGCCATTGGCACGTACAGCGCCCAGGCCTCGCCCTTGCCCGCGACCGAGGGATTGGTGGTCGACGAAGTCACCGGGGTGTGGCAGAGGGCGATCGAGGTGCGGCTTCCCGGTGGGACCAACGTCAATCCCTTCGTGCTGCTTAATCAAGTGGCCTGCGGCTCTTCGGGCAACTGCAGTGCGGTCGGTTCCTACATTGACGCTGGCGGCGCCACGCACGCCTTGTTCGTCAACGAGAACTCCACCCGATGGTCGCCCGGCGTCGCCGTGGCCCTGCCCGGCAACGCCAACGCCTATCCGAACGCCACCCTCAGTTCCGTCGCCTGCGTGAGCGTCGGCAACTGCAGCGCCATTGGCAACTACGACAACGCTCAGGGCGATATCGAAGGACTCACCGTCGTCGAGGCCGCGCGGACGTGGCGGCGCGCCTCGGCCATGGTGATGCCGGCCAACGCCGCCTCCAACCCCCGGGTCTTCTTCTACGGATTCAGCGGCATTTCCTGCCCGTCGCTCAACAACTGCAGCGCCGGCGGTCAGTTCAGCGACAGCACCGGCCACTACCAGGGCTTCTTGGTGAACCAGGTGAACGGCGCGTGGCAGGTCGCCCAGGAACTGAAGCTGCCCAGTGGGGGGGTCCAGGCCGGCAAGAACGGCGGCGTGGTCGCGGTGACGTGCACCTCGAGTGGCAACTGCAGTGCCGGTGCGGCCTACCTCGACGCGGCGGGAAACTACCAGGCCCTGGTCGTCAACCGGGTGAACGGCACCTGGTTGACCGGCATCAAGGTCACGTTGCCCGCGGGCGCCCCCAGCGTCGGCGTCGACGGCGGCGTCTACGGTCTCATCTGTAAGGCGGCCAACCAGTGCACCGCCACCGGCAGTTACCAGCGCAGCGCCACCGTCTACGAGGGGTTCACCCTTTCGGGAATCTGATCAGAGGCGCAAGGGCCTTGGGTTCGACGTCAGCGTGGGCACCCGCATGCGAGCGATCTTTGCCGTGACTCCGTTCATAATGCTCCTCTGGTCGAATTCGCTCCGGAGGTAAAACGGGCAGGTTAAACGATGCTCCAGGCCCGTTCTCGATAAGTTTCATCCATTTTCTACCTTCCGATAGCCCCCTTTTCACGTTGCGATAACCCAGCCTTCTTACGTTGGCCATGTGGCACGCGAACGATTTCACACCCTCCTGCGTTTTCGCCAGCGTGTCGCCCCTCGAAACCACGTCGTGACGCGCCGGCCGCGAGACCAACGTGCTTAACCCCGACGGCCGAAGTGTGGTGCTGGTCGTCGAAGACGAACCGAGTTACCAAGAGGCTTTGAACGTGGGCCTCACGGTCGAAGGCTTCGTCGTGGTCGGCGCGAGCAACCTGGCCCAGGCCCGCCAGCTCATGACCAGCACCAGACCGGATTTGGTGTTGCTCGACGTGATGCTCCCCGACGGATCGGGCATTGACTACTGTCGCGAGATCTACGACTCCTCGCGCATTCCCGTCATCATGGTCTCCGCGCGCTCCAGCGAGGTCGACATCGTGCTCGGTCTCGAGATCGGTGCGGCCGATTACGTCACCAAGCCGTATCGACTGCGCGAGCTGGTCGCGCGCATGCGCGCGGTGCTTCGTCGGCCCATCGCCATCGACGACGAGGAGACCATCACCTTCGGTGACCTGCGCATCGACGTCGTGCGGCGCACCGTGACCAAGCTGGGCCAGGAGATCGAACTCAGTCGCAAGGAATTCGACCTGCTGGCCCTCTTCGCCTCACGGCTCGGCCAGGTCGTCACCCGCGAGGTCTGCCTCGACACGCTCTGGTGGGGGCTGGAACTCACCGACACCCGCACCTTGGACACCCACGTCAAGCGCCTGCGCCAGAAGATCGAGGACGATCCGGCCAATCCCCGGCACCTGCTGACGATTCGTGGAGTTGGTTTCCGCCTCGACGCCTAGCCTGCCTGCATGCAGATAGGCAACCTGGCTCCCGACTTCACGCTGCTCGACCAAAACGGAGACGAGCGGACGCTGTCTACCCTTCTGAGCCAGGGTCCCGTGGTCCTCTTCTTCTATCCGGCGGCGATGACCTCGGGCTGCACCAAGGAGTCGTGCCACTTCCGCGACCTGGGCGAGCAGTTCGCGGCCCTGGGCGCCCAGCGCGTCGGCATCTCGATGGACAGCGTGCAGCGCCAGTCAGAGTTCACCGAGAAGAACCGCTTGGACTATCCCCTGCTCGCCGACGTGAGCGGCCACGTCGCCAAGCAGTTCGGCGTAAAGCGTTCGCTCGACTTCTTGAAGGTGAAGCGCGCCACCTTCGTCATCGACCGCGACCGGCGCGTCGTCGACGTCATCAGCAGCGAAATCAACATGAACGCCCACGCGCAACGGGCCCTGGACTCCCTAAAGTCGCTGGCTACTTAGTTAGCGATGAGCGCGGGCGCCGGGTCCGACAGGAATCGTCCGATGTGGGCCAGCACTGCCGAGGCCATCGCCCCGTCAATCTGTCGGTGGTCGAAGGACATGGCTAACTCCACGACGTGGCGAACCACCACTGCGTCGTTCACCACCCAGGGGGCCTTGGCGATCTGACCGATGGCCAGAATTGCTCCGGTGCCGGGGGGCAGGATCGGCATCGCCGCGTCCACGCCGAAGGGACCGACGTTGGTAATCGTCAAGGTGGTGCCGATCATTTCGTTGGGCGTGGTCGTGCCGTTACGTGCCTTTTCCACCAGCACGTTGAGAGCCCCGGCCATGGCCACCAGGTCGAGCTGATCGGCGCCCTTGATATTGGGAACTATTAGTCCGCGATCGGTGGCGGCGGCGATGCCGAGATTGACGCTGCGGCGAACCACCACTTCGTGAGCGTCACTGTCGAAGCTGGAATTGATGCCCGGAAAGTTACGCGCGGCGTCGCACACTGCGAGCGCGGTGATGGTGAGCGGGGAGAGACGCACGCCGGCGAGGCCGGGATGCTTCTTCAGTGACTCCAACAGTTCCATGGTCCGCGTCGCGTCCACGCGCACCCACACGGCGGCGTGCGGCGCACTAAAGGCGCTTTGGACCATGGCTTCGCTCAT